>ENA-UOUJ01001883-UOUJ01001883.1-activated-sludge-metagenome-genome-assembly--contig:-NODE-1883-length-10253-cov-4.141989_pt1 | contig 10253 bp, 9 predicted proteins | sample MGYA00249839_ERZ747224 | MGnify/ENA primary metagenome ERZ747224 (study PRJEB28782, sample SAMN03220277) | activated sludge metagenome | biome: wastewater; feature: sewage sludge; material... | reverse complement strand
TGCGATAAAAGCATAATGAATTATGGTTTCTGAGCAGTTGAAGCAGATATAAAGTAGTATTTTATCGTAGTAAAGAATCTATTGCATAATCTGGGTTAAAATACTATTTCCAATACTACAACTTATGCATTGCTTTTTATCGCAGTAATTGCTTTTAAGTTGTAAAATTCCTTGTGTAAACAAAGCATTTGGAGCTGCCATTCCATACTTTTTATATAAACTTATTGTGGTATTTACTTCGGGTTTGTATTGCCGCAAAATATCTAATGCTTTCTCTGTAAGTATTTCGTTCCCTGTGTTTTTACCATAAGCAAAAAGCAATGGCACAATAGCGTTTATGGTAATAACTTGAACCGTGCTTTTACCGATTGAAGAAAATTTATTTTCTGCTTCTTCATCAAATCTAAAATGATTTTTCCAATAGCTATTTACTTCAAGTTTGCTCAAAAAAGTATTTATGAATTGTACATCACCTTTCAATAGTTTTGAGAAGATATGCTGAATATTTTGTGCCAATGCAGCAAGTTGTGCCAAGCGAATAGTAGGAAAATTTGCAGGGCGCGTTTTTGCCCATTTAAAAATTTCCTTATTCAATTCTGGCAAGCTGTGCAAGCGTTTTAAGTAATTAAATTCACGCTTCAATTCATTTGGATAATCATTTGCAAAACTCTTATTCAACATTCCTGCCACACCAAAAATCATTGCTTCAATTTGCAAAACATTATCGCTGTGTTTTGCAATTGTTTTTATTGGAATATTGGCTGCCGTAAGCTCTAGCGCATCACCGTGAATGCCGCTTCCCAAATAGCGCGCCAAAGTTTGCCAGCACACTTGCTCCCAATCTCCATTTGTAGTTTTTAGTTGCGTTTCAATATGTTTTGTTTTGTTTTCTAAGCGCTCAATGGCAACTCTTTCCAACATATTTTGCTGTGTAAACTCATCTACATTTTTTAGTGAGGCAGCACAAGGAAAAGGCAATTCGCTTCGCATTAAATAGTCGTAGCGGGCAAGTAATTTTTCGTCTATTCTGCCCTTCAATTCCAAACATGGAATAGTGTCGTTTTCCAAGCATTTAAAAAATAAATCCTCTGCTTCTAAAACTACATGCAGCACCACATTCTTGTATGCTGCATCTAAGTGATGTTTGTGTGCATACCATTCTTTGCCATCGGTATGAATTTCCACATTTCCAGCCCAAGTTTTGTTGCCAATTTTAATTTTTGCATTAAAAAAATCTGGTCCGCTGTTGTGGTTGTGTGTACCGCAATTGATAATTTCCACCTCTTCTCCAGATTTTGCAAAAAGTGCATTAGAGTTAAAAAGGCGAAACTTCCATAAATAGTGTAATAGTGACTCGGTCATGCCCGAATATAGCTGTATTCGTTTACTTTTTTATTCGTTTCGCGTTGGCAATGTTTTCATGTAAACAATATCACTTCTTGCATTTAAAGCAAACCTGTAAAATTGTATTATCCAAAATACTGCCTTGCGTAATCTTCCACAATCAATTACACAATGAAAAAAACTTTACTTTTCTTCTTCTTTTCCATTAGTATTCTTTACATCAATGCGCAATTAAAATCTCCTGAAAATTTAAGCACAGGGAAAAATAAATCTACTGGTAAAAAGTTGCTAAAGAAAGGCGCGGTGGAAGCTTCTATCAATTACTTAGAAGCTGCTGAAGCAAAAAAACAAGGCAATAAGAGTTTAGTAAAAATACTTGCTCCGGCAGAATTGGAAGCGCGAAATTATGCAGCCGCAGAGCACTATTTTTCTCTATTAGTTGAAAAAGATAAAAAGCACAAAAAGCCTGAACTGCTTTACAAAAAGGCCATTGCTTTACAACAACAGCAAAAATATAGTGAAGCACTTGCGGTGTTTAAGCAGTTTAGAGAAATCGCAACAAACGATAAGTATTCAGAATTGGTAAAAGCTGCAAAAAAGGCAATGGAAGGTTGCAACTTTGGATTGACACAAACCGATACTTCAATAAAAAAAGAGTTTAAAGTTTTGCATTTGGAAAATGTTATAAACACAGCGCTTGATGAACAAAGTGTTGCATTTTTAAATCGAAAAGATTTATTGTTCTCGCAATGGGACAATAGCATAAAAACTATTTCAAAAAAGCAATTTAGCTTTGCAAATAACGCCACTTTGCAACTTGCCGAAAGTGCAGGAAAAGTATGGCAAGCGAAAGGAATTTTTTCTGGTTTAGCTGAAAATTCAGAAAATCTTCACCTTGCCACACCTTCATTTTCTGATGATGGGAAAACGCTTTATTTCAGTGTTTGTTCCGAAGCGCTTCCATTAAAATTGCGTTGTGATATTTACAAAAGTGATTTAGTAAATAACACTTGGCAAAAAGCCACGAAACTAAACAGCAGCATCAATTTACCTACTGCTGATAATCTTTGGCCAAGTGTGGGAAAAGCTCCAGGTGGCGAAGAAGCTTTGTTCTTTAGCAGCAACAGAAACGCAAACAAAGGTTACGATATTTTTTATGCTGTTCGCAATAGCGATGGCACTTTTCAGAGAGCTAAAGCATTAGGCGCTCCCATAAATACCAAAGATGATGAAATTGCTCCGTTTTATGATTACGAAACCAATCTACTCTATTTTAGTTCAAACAAAATGGGAGGTTTGGGTGGCTACGATATTTTTTCGGCACAGCGCTTGGTAATTGGAGATTTCTTGGACCCGAAAAACTTGGGAATGCCTGTGAATAGCGGAGCAGATGATTATGGATTTTCTTACTTCGATAGAAAAAATACAGGCTTTTTAATTAGCAACAGAAACTCTGTTACCAACAGCAACTGCACCACTTGCAACGATGATATTTGGGCAATAGAAACTTTTAAGATTTACCCTGCTGTGAAGGGCGAAATTGTGCGCTGGCAAAACGATACCAAACAAACTGTAAACGATGCTACTATTTCTTTATTAAATACCACTAATGGAACACAAGCCGGCTACACACAAGCTACTGATGGCAAATTCTTTTTCGATTTAGAAACCGAAACCGATTACAAATTAGTAGTGAAACGAGAAGGTGTTGCAGACTTGGAAAGAACCATTTCTACTATTGGTTTGCAGCAAAACGACACTTTCACTTTTAATTTTGTTTTAGATAGCGTAAAAGATTACACTGGCGAAAAACTTGCTACTGTTTTTTGGGATTTCGACAAATTTCAACTCACGGCTTCTGCTCCTGACAGTTTACAAAAAGTTATAGATTTCTATACCAAATTTCCGCAATATAGTATTGAAGTTGGCTCGCACACCGATAGCAAGGGCGATGAAAAATATAACTTAAAATTAAGCGAACGAAGAGGTGCGGCAGTTGTAAAATTCCTGCTTAGCAAACAAATTCCTGCAACAAATTTGGCAAACAAACCTTATGGCGAGAGCCGCCCGATTGCACCAAATACTTTGCCAGATGGAAAAGATTCTGAGGAAGGAAGAGCATTAAACAGAAGAACAGAATTTAATGTTTTAGGTGTGCAGCAAAAAAAATAATGAATGAAACACATTGCGCATTTTGAAACTATTCTTTACGTAAGCAGCCAACAGGCAAGTACAGAATTTTATACTAAATTATTTCGCATACAGCCAACTTTAAATGTTCCCGGAATGACAGAATTTACTGTTTCCAAAAACTGTAAACTTGGATTGATGCCCAATGCCGGAATTGAAAAAATACTTTTAGGCAAAACGCCAAACCCAAGCAGTGGCAACGGTATACCGCGATGCGAACTTTATTTATTAGTTGAAAATATTGAACTCGAATTTGAAAATGCCCTTCGCAGTGGTGCAAAACTCATCAGCCCGATTGAAGCTCGAAACTGGGGCGATACCGTTTGCTATTTTGCAGATTTAGACGGGCACATTATTGCTTTTGCTATGCGAGGGAAAAGCTAAAATTCTTTTAGTGATAAAATTGCTATTTTGCAGCACACATGCGCATTTACTTTGCATCAGATTTGCATTTAGGCACACCGGATTTTGCTAGTTCCAAGCAACGTGAAGCTGTTTTTATTCAATGGTTAAAAACCGTAGCTGTCGATGCAGATGAGATATTTTTAGTGGGTGATATTTTTGATTTTTGGCACGAATACGAAACCGTTGTTCCCAAAGGATTTGTGCGCCTGCAAGGTAAGATTGCCGCACTTTGCGATAGCGGTATTCCAGTTCATATTTTTACCGGCAACCACGATTTGTGGATGCACGGATATTTAGAAAGAGAATTAGGCGCAACCGTTCACTACAAACCAATAGAACGCGAATGGAATGGCAAAAAGTTTTTTATCGGACATGGTGATGGTTTAGGTCCTGACGACAAAGGTTACAAGCGAATGAAAAAGTTATTCACCAATCCTTTAGCACAATTTGCTTTTCGTTGGCTTCACCCTGATATTGGCATGAAACTCGGTAGTTATTTTTCAAAAAAAAGCCGATTTGGAAATGGTGAAATAGCAGAAGAAAAATTTTTAGGCGAAGCGCGTGAATGGTTAGTGCAATACTGCAAACGCAAACTTACAAATGCTCATTTCGATTATTTTATTTTCGGGCATCGCCATTTGCCGCTGCAAATTCAACTAAATGAAAAAAGCACTTACATCAATTTGGGCGATTGGATTCACCATAATTCTTATGCTGTTTTTGATGGAGACAAAACCGAACTAAAATTCTTTAAGCCATGAAAATTTTAGCCTCTCTTTTTTTGCTTTTTTCTATTCCGATTTTTGCGCAACAGCAGACTGAATATCATTTACTATCAAGCGTTTCAAGCGATGCCACTATTGCCACTATTGATAAATTCGGAAATTATTATTTAGCTTCTCCACACAAACTTTTCAAGTATTCATCTGATGGCAAAATGCTTTATCCTTATGAAGAATTTCGTTATGGAAGTATTGGAAGCATTGATGTTACTAACCCACTGAAAATTGTAGTTTATTTTCCCGATGTGATGAAAGCAGTAATTCTCGACCGTTTTCTTTCTCCATTGGTTACTTACGATTTTTTGCAGTTAGGCTATTCTTCTGTTGGTGCGGTTTGTGGCTCAACAGATGGCAGAATTTGGTTCTACGATATTGCTGCTCTAAAGCTGAAAAAGATTGACGAAACAGGTACAATACTTCGCGAAAGCCAAAGTTTAAACAATGTATTAAACACCATTCCTGCACCTAATTTTTTGCTGGAATATGACAATCGTGTTTTTATGAACGATAGCAGTTTAGGCATTTTAGTATTCGATATTTTTGGAAGCTATCAAAAAACTATTCCCATTCTCGGCTTAACCAAATTTCAATTAACAGAGCGAAACATTATTTATGCCGATAACCAAAAACTATATTCCTATAATATGCTTTCGCTTGCAACAGTAGCACTCACGGCACTTCCTGAAGAAAATTTTTCACAAGCCGTATTTGGTAAAAATTCACTGTTGCTCATTAAAGATGGCAAGGCTTTGTTTTATTCTTTCTGAAAGAAAAATTATGTAGGTTTGAAGCATGATAAACAAAGTTGTAAGCGGAGCTGAAGAAGCCATAAAAGATATTCAGGATAATGCCACAATTATGTTGGGCGGTTTTGGTTTGTGCGGCATTCCCGAAAACTGCATCGCTGCATTAGTTAATAAAGGGGTGAAAGGTTTAACCTGCATTTCGAACAATGCCGGAGTAGATGATTTTGGACTCGGCTTGTTGCTAAAAAAACATCAAATAAAAAAAATGATTGCAAGCTACGTGGGTGAAAACGCAGAGTTTGAGCGCCAGTTGCTGCAAGGAGAATTAGAAGTGGAATTGATACCACAAGGAACTTTAGCTACGCGCTGCATGATGACCGGTTACGGTATTCCTGCATTTTACACGCCTGCTGGTGTAGGCACCGAAGTTGCCGAAGGCAAGGAAACACGCGTTTTTGATGCAAAAGAATACTTAATGGAAACCGCCTTCAACAGCGATTTTGCTATTGTAAAAGCATGGAAAGGCGACACTTCGGGCAATTTAATATTTAGAGGCACAGCGCGCAATTTTAATCCTATGATGGCGATGGCTGGAAAAATTACCATTGCAGAAGTGGAAGAATTAGTGCCTGCTGGCGAACTGCACCCAAATGAAATTCACACACCGGGAATTTATGTAAACAGAATTTTTAAAGGTGAAGTTTTTGAGAAGCGCATCGAACAACGCACAGTTAGGAAATAAAAAATCTCAGATGAAATAGCAGTTACTTTTTATTTCATCTGAGATACAATTTTCAGCTATAGTTTTAGACCTAGTTATTATTGATGTGTTGGTTAAGTTCATCAACACTGCTGCTAAAGCCGAATACATCATTTACTTTAAAGTAGCTGGCTTGATCAGTGCAACGAGCGTAAGCAAATTTTGCAAAATCTAATTTCGATTGTTCAAACCCAAATGCTTTGCATATCTGTACAATTTGTGCAGTAGAAAGGCATTGTTTTCCTGCAATAGTCTTTGCAGTAGAAAGTTTTGTTTCATCAAAACCTTGTTTGCTAATAGTTTGCAAAGCACTTTGGAAATCGCTGCTCGACATTGGATAGTTGCCATTACAACCTCTGTTTACCGGTGGCTGATGTTGGTGCGTATGTTCAGGATAGCCTGTGGTGGTAGTTGTAGTGGTGCGAGTAGTAGTGGTAGTTGTTCCATTTAAAAGTGGGTCGTTGATAGTTACGTTCAAGCCAACACCCGGAACGCCAACATTCATATTTACATTTTCGGTAGTGCCGGTTCTAGTAGTTGTTGTTTGCTGAACTATTGTGGTGGAAGGTGTTGTAGTTTGGATATGCGTGTGTGTAGGTGTAGGAACCGGAGTTGGAGGTGGTGTTGGTGTTGGCTGCCCATAGCGAATTACGGTAACATTATTTGGTGCTATAAATCCTTGCTGCACCGGAATCATAGAAAAGTAATTCAACTTTGGCGTGCCTTTTTTATCCTTCTTAATTTTGTAGGTAACATCCATAAAATGCCCTTCTGCATCGCCAATTGCCAAATAGTTTTTGCTTATTTCTGGCAATGTTTTGTCTTCAAAAATTACTTTGGCATTGTAATAAGGTTGGTTCAAATCTTCTATTCTTAAATTGGTTTCTGCCACATTGTTTTGGCGCTCACCATTTAGAATTAAAAAGAATTTATCTCCATTTTCTGAAAAGATAGTAAGATGGCCAACTGGAGTAGGCTGTGCGATGGCGCAAGTTGCAATTATTAGTGCAAATGAAAGTGTAAGTAACTGTTTCATATATATCCTTTTTGTTTTTATACGGATAATATTTTCAATTTAAAGATTAACTACACGCTCTATTGCTTCACAAAAATTTACACCTTCTTTTTTGCCATTCGTTCTTTTAGCACACCATACACAATAGGCAAAACCGAAATACCGATAATGATAAAAACAACCTTTTCAAAATTATTTTTAATAATATCTATTTCTCCTAAAAAGTAACCCAATAGGGTTATTCCAATAATCCAAATAGCGCCACCTATAACATTGTATAAAGCAAAAATATTGTACTTCATGTGGCCAATGCCGGCTACAAAAGGTGCAAATGTTCTAACAATAGGTACAAAACGAGCAATGATAATGGTTTGAGGCCCATGTTTATCATAAAACTCGTGTGTTTTTTGAATGTATTCCGGTTTTACTAATTGCTTTCCAAAGAGCTTAAATTGAATAAATTTTTCACCTGCAAATCTGCCGATAAAGTAATTACAAGCATCGCCCAAAATGGCAGCGACCAGTAATATAACAATAACTGTCCATACATTTATGCCCGCACCTTGTGCTGCCAACATTCCGGTTGCAAAGAGCAAAGAATCTCCCGGCAAAAAAGGCATAACCACTAATCCTGTTTCTACAAAAATGATAAGGAATAAAATTAAATATACCCAATGATGATAATTAGCTACTAAATCAATTAAGTGCTTATCAATATGCAAGATAAAATCTACTAACGCTCCAATATATTCCATAAGGCTGCGAAAGTAACCTTTTAACTGATGTGGAATATAAATTGTTGCTAATTGCATAACGTTTCAATTTTCTTTACAAATCCTTTTGCTTTTATTTCAACTTTTTAATTTTATGCTATATTGAATTTCAATATTTTAAAAAATCAATGTTCTAGCTTCGTTTTTCCTAGAATAAATTAAAAATTATGAGTTCATAAAATATGAATGAATTACTACTACAGAAAATTAAAAACCTTAGTGAAGCTGACTGGCAACAACTATTGGGCAAAATAGAACAATCACTATTATTAAAAAAATTAGCACAAAAATTTAGAGAATGGAATAGCGAGCCACTTAAAACAAAAACACTGGTATTGGCAGTATATGGCAAACAAGATATGTTGCATTATACTATTGCCGAAAATCGCTTCTACAAACTGCGTAAAAAACTTTATGAAATATTTCTACAAAGCAGCAAAACACAAAGCAGTCATAAGCTAGCACAAGAAGAAATGGCAAAAGAATTTTGCAAGCAGTTGATGGATAAAGGAGAAATAGCGCAAGCTGCCAAAGCATTAGAAACATTGGAACAACAATGTTTTTCCAACAATATTTTTGAACTGCTACCAGAAATCTCAGATATGCGAATACAAGCTGCACAAGCATTAAATAGATTTTCAGAAACTAAAAAAATGTATTCAAAATTTGAAGAGGCTACTGAACTTTATATCGCACTTTCAAAACAAAAACTTTTAGCAAGACGTATTTACGAAGTTAATGTTCAACAAGGAATTGGCGCTACACAATCTTACTTTAAGCAAATGGATATTATTGCGAGAACACATAAAAATTATCCGCGCTTTAGACTCATTTACAATTTTGTGGCAGCATACTACAAAGCCGGCTCCGGTGGTAAAAATTCGCAAATTAAAAGCTATGCAATAGCACGGCACTTTGCCGCTGCCACCAAAATTATGAATAGCAATCCAAATATTCCTATCATAAGCTTTTCGGCCGACTTTCAGCAAAAACAACAATTTAAAATTAAGGAACTGGAGGCTATCTTCTTATTTAAACAATTACGGTTTAAAGAAGCAGCAGCTATGCTTAACGAGCTTTTAAAAAGTGCCGTTAACAATACGCACAACAATAAAAAAATGTTGAATGAAATATTGATTACAAATACCATTCATGCAAATATACTTGCGCAGGATAGCCAAACTGCATTTGCTACGGTACAGCACTATTTTAGTTTTCTACGCGATAATAATTACGCTTCTAGAATACCCAGAGCATTTTGCGAATTAGCAAATGTGGCTTCTACATTACATATTTTACCCAAAAACTTTGATGCCAAAAACATTTTGAAAAATATCAATTTGTTTATTGACCAGTGTAAAAAGCAACAGCTAAAAGAATTGGAAACTGCTGCTACTTTCTTAAAAGCACAAACACTTCTTTTGGTTGGAAAGAAAATAGAAGCCCGCAAAATATTTGAAACAGATGACGTGAAAGCGCACTTTAAAAACAAAGAAATTCAACTACTATTTTATGCTGCTTTGTATGCCATTCTTAATAAAAACTACACACAAAAAGCAGCGCTAATTAAGCAATTTAAAAAAGCAAAATACAGCTTCTCTTCTTCTGAAGATACAATGGTTTTAACTTGGATAGAATGTGCCATCACCAAGTATTTTCATTAGCCCGATTATGAAACCTAAACTTGCTGTCCGATTTCAATTCAGCAATTGAATTTTTGCTAATGCGCCAACTCATAATGAGCACGCCAAATGTAAGAATGCTTAGCGAAGGGAAATTTTGTTGCATCACAAAAAAGTCGTATGCACCGTGCATAAATGTTGCATACAAAAGACCTTGCAATAGCAAAACATTTTTCTTTTCAGGATGAAACTTTGCTTTGCCTACATAGTAGCCCATAATTACGCCAAACGAAAAATGTGCAGGAACAGCCGTAAACATTCTAAGTATTCCGGTGCCAAAACCGTGCATCAATACATAAGCGATATTTTCTACCGCAGCAAAACCAAGTGCCACAAAAGCAGCATACACAATTCCATCAAACGGCTCGTTAAACTCCGGTTGCCGATAAGCGTGAAAACGCAACATCAAAAACTTGCTTAGCTCTTCACTAAAAGCAACTACCACGAAAGCATAAAAAGCAGTTTTAAAAATGTTAGTCGAAATACCATGTCCAAAACTGGCTGCCCAAGTTTCTAATGCCAAAGCCGGCACCACACTAAAGCAACCCCAAAGAAA
>ENA-UOUJ01001882-UOUJ01001882.1-activated-sludge-metagenome-genome-assembly--contig:-NODE-1882-length-10254-cov-3.813805_pt1 | contig 10254 bp, 8 predicted proteins | sample MGYA00249839_ERZ747224 | MGnify/ENA primary metagenome ERZ747224 (study PRJEB28782, sample SAMN03220277) | activated sludge metagenome | biome: wastewater; feature: sewage sludge; material... | reverse complement strand
AGACCAGCGCCAAGCTGGTTTCGTACCTCGAGGCAGCGCGCGACGCCTGAGCCGCGAGCGACGGTTGCGCTCAGCCTCCGGGTCGCTCGCGGACCCGGTCCTTTTCCCAGAGCACGTCGCCGCGGCCGGCCTCGCGGTTGAGCACGCGCGCCAGCACGAACATCAGGTCGGACAGCCGGTTCAGGTACTGGCGGCAGGCCGGGCGCACCGTCTCGCTGCGCGCCAGCGCAACGACCGAACGCTCGGCGCGGCGACAGACCGTGCGTGCCACGTGCGCGATCGCGGCCGGACGCGAGCCGCCCGGCAGGATGAATTCCTGCAGCCGGCCGAGCCCGGCGTTGTGCGCTTCGAGCAGCGCGTCGAGCCGCGCGACCTGCGCCTCGGACACGTTCTCGAAGCCGGGAATGCACAGTTCGCCACCCAGGTCGAACAGATCGTGCTGGATCGCGATCAGTTCGTCTCGGATGCCGTCGGGCACCGGCTCGGTCAGCAGCAGGCCGATCGTCGAGTTCAGTTCATCGACCTCGCCGATCGCATCGATCCGCAGGCTGTCCTTGCTGGTGCGGCTGCCGTCGCCGAGGCCGGTGCTGCCGTCGTCGCCCGTGCGTGTCGCGATCTTCGAGAGTCGATTGCCCATCTTCTGCAGTCTTGCTGGTCGGTGAAGCACAGATCTTAGCCCGCCGCACTACAATCGAGCCGAGACCAGGAGACGAATCCAGATGAACCACCCCTATGCCTTCGACGCCGCGCTGCGCCGTCCCTTGCCGCAGGCTGCGATCGATGCGCTGCGTGCCCGCTTCGGCGAGCGCTTCAGCACGGCACAGGCGGTGCGCGAGCACCATGGCCGCGACGAATCGCCGTTTCCGGCCGTGCCGCCCGATGCCGTCGTCTATGCGCACGACACCGAAGAGGTCGCCGAACTCGTGCGCTTGTGCCGCCAGCACAAGGTGCCGCTGATCCCGTATGGCGTCGGTTCCTCGCTCGAAGGCCAACTGCTGGCCGTGCAGGGCGGCGTTTCGGTCGACCTGTCGCAGATGAACCGAGTGTTGTCGATCAACGCCGAAGACCTGACCGTCACCGTTCAGGCCGGCGTCACGCGCAAGCAGCTCAACGAGGAGCTGAAGAGCACCGGCCTGTTCTTTCCGATCGACCCGGGCGCCGACGCCAGCCTCGGCGGCATGAGCGCCACGCGTGCGTCGGGCACCAACGCGGTGCGCTACGGCACGATGAAGGAAAACGTGCTCGGACTCACCGTGGTCACGGCCGAGGGCAGGATCGTACGCACGGCGCGCCGTGCGAAGAAGTCGTCGGCCGGCTACGACCTGACCCGGCTGTATGTCGGCTCCGAGGGCACGCTCGGCGTGATCACCGAGGTTACGGTCCGCCTGTACCCGATCCCCGAGGCGATCTCGGCAGCGGTCGTCAGTTTCCCGACGATGAAAGCCGCCGTCGACACGGTGATCCAGACGATCCAGCTCGGCGTGCCGGTCGCGCGTTCCGAGTTCCTCTGCGAGCACACGATCCGCGCGATCAACGCGCACAGCCATACCACGCTGCGCGAGTCGCCGACGCTGTTCTTCGAGTTCCACGGCAGCGAATCCTCGGTCAAGGAGCAGGCCGAGCTGGTCCAGCAACTGGCGCGCGAGCAGGGCGGCCAGGACTTCGAATGGGCGAGCCGCCCGGAAGACCGCACGCGGCTGTGGAACGCCCGGCACAACGCGTATTTCGCGTGCCTGCAGGTGCGCGCCGGAAGCCGGGCAATCTCGACCGACACCTGTGTGCCGATCTCGCGGCTGGCCCATTCGATCGACGGCGCGCGCCGGATCCTCGATACGGCGAAGTTTCCGACGATGCTGCTCGGCCACGTCGGCGACGGCAACTTCCACGCGGTGCTGCTGATCGACCCGCAGGATCCTGCGGAGGTCGAGGAGGCCGAGCGGCTGAACCGGGAGATCGTGCGCCTGGCCTTGTCGGTCGACGGCACCTGCACCGGCGAGCACGGGATCGGCTTGCACAAGGTCGACTTCCTCGAGGAAGAAGCCGGCGACGACGCGCTCGACCTGATGCGTCGTATCAAGCGCGCGCTCGACCCGGACAATATCCTGAATCCGGGCAAGATCTTCCGGCTCGAGTCCGGTTCGCTGTCGTAGCGCATGCCGCGCTTGCCCTGGGTCAAGCAGGCGCGCGCCGGCGGGCATCAGACTGCAATCATCAACAGCTTCGCAGGTCCGCCATGACATCCAGCGACCAGGGACCGATCGCCGATTTCTCCGACGCCCACGCCGGGATCCTGACGCGCTTCGAGCGGCTGCGCGAACTGCCGCGGATGCTCGCCGATCCGGCCGGCGCCGAAGCCGCGCGCAAGTTCGCCGACGAAATGGTGCGATTCTTTCGCCACGCGGTCTTCGAGCACCATGCCGAAGAGGAGGAGGCGCTGTTTCCCGCCGTCGTGCGCAGCGCGGCCGCCGGCGACGAAAAGGAGCTGGTCCAGTCGCTGGCCGCCCGGCTGACTCGCGAACACCGCTCGCTCGAAGCGCAGTGGGCGAAACTCGAACCGGCGATGAAGCAGCTCGCCCGTGGCAAGCCAGCCGATCTCGACCTCGCCGCGGTCGAGCGCCTTGCGACCGAGTACACCGGGCACGCACGCTTCGAGGAAAGTGTCTGGCTGCCGCTGTCGTCCAGGATCCTGAGCGGCAACGACCAGGCGGCGCTCGGGCTCACGCTGCACATGCGGCACGCGCTCGACAAGGTCGTCGCGCACATCTGACAGGTCGTCAGAGGACTGGGCTCGCCGCCTGGCCAGTCTGGCCGATGCTTGTCTGCGGGTCAGCCGCTCTGCGGATCAGCGATGCAGGATCTGGCCGAGGAACTGCTTCGTTCGCTCGTTCTTCGGCGAATCGAAGAACGGGCCGGGCGCGGCCTGCTCGACGATCTCGCCCTGGTCCATGAAGATCACGCGGTCGGCGACCGCGCGCGCGAACCCCATTTCGTGGGTCACGCAGAGCATCGTCATCCCTTCGCGCGCCAGCATGACCATCGTATCGAGCACTTCCTTGACCATCTCCGGGTCGAGGGCCGAGGTCGGTTCGTCGAACAGCATGATCGACGGCGTCATGCATAGCGCCCGTGCGATCGCCACGCGCTGCTGCTGCCCGCCGGAGAGCTGGCCCGGATATTTCTTCGCCTGGTCCGCGATGCGTACCCGTTCGAGGAACTGCATCGCCGTGGCTTCGGCTTTCGCGCGCGCCTGCTTGCGCACCCAGATCGGGGCCAGCGTGCAGTTCTCGAGCACCGTCAGGTGCGGGAACAGGTTGAAGTGCTGGAACACCATGCCGACGTCGGAGCGAACCTGGTCGATGTTCTTCAGGTTGTCGATCAGCTCGGTGCCGTTGACGACGATGCGCCCTTGCTGATGCGGTTCGAGCCGGTTGATGCAGCGGATCAGCGTCGACTTGCCGGAGCCGGATGGGCCGCAGACGACGATCCGTTCGCCGCGTGCCACGCGCAGGTCGATATCCTTGAGCACCTGGAAGTCGCCGAACCACTTGCTCAGGTTCTCGATCAGGATCGCCGGCGTATCGCCGTCAGGCTGAGGTCTGTTTGTGCTTGCGGGCATCGGCGGGCGGGTGGGTCGTGTGTCGGTTTCTGCGGGCCGTGGGTCGGGCTTTTGCGGCAGCGGTTCAGCGTTGCTGGCCGCGGGCCAGATCACGTTCGAGCCACTGGCTGTAGCGCGACATCGCGTAGCAGAAGATCCAGTAGACGAGGATCGAGAACAGGAAGGCCTCGATGAAGTACTTGCGCCAGGCGATGTCGGTCTCGACCGATTTCTTGACCGCGTAGGCGAAATCGTAGATCGCGATGATCACGACCAGCGAGGTGTCCTTGAACAGCGAGATGAAGCTGTTGACGATCGGCGGAATCGAGATTCTCAGCGCCTGCGGCAGGATGATCAGCCCGGTCGTCTTCCAGTACGACAGCCCGAGCGCCTCGGCCGCTTCGTACTGGCCGCGTGGCACGGCCTGCAGCCCGCCGCGCACGGCCTCGGCCAGGTAGGCCGCAACGAAGAGGATGATCGCGATCTGGGCGCGCAGCAACTGGTCGATGCGCATGCCCTCGGGCATGAACAGCGCGAACATCACCGAAGCCATGAACAGCACGGTGATCAGCGGCACGCCGCGCACGACCTCGATGTAGACGACCGACAGCGCACGCACGATCGGCAGCTTGGAACGCCGGCCCAGCGCCAGCGCGACGCCGAGCGGGAACGCGAATGCGATGCCGAAGATCGCCAGGATCAGCGTGACCGGCAGACCGCCCCACTGCTCGGAGCGCACCGGCTGCAGGCCGGCGCCGCCGCCCATCAGCCACCAGGTCAGCGCGATGCCCGCAGTCCAGATCGCGGCGAGCCAGGCGTTCCAGAAGCGCTTGATGCCGGAGACGACGAGCAGTGCGCACAACAGCACGATGACGATCGCCGGGCGCCATTGCTCGTCGTAAGGATAGATTCCGAACATCATGAAGCGGAACTTCTCCCAGACGACCGCCCAGCAGGCGCCCTCGCCGCGGACTGCGTCGCAGGCGGTCACCGGCGCGTTGCCCCAGACCGCGTCGAAGACCAGCCAGTTCAGCGCGCCGGGCAGGACCCAGGCCAGCAGCGCGAGCGTGAGCAGGGTCAGCGCCGTGTCGAACGGGCCGGAAAACAGGTTCTTGCGCAGCCAGGCGATCATTCGGCTCCCGCGGCCGGATGCGTGCGCATTCGATGAACTCCCGTCATCGCTCGACCAGGCGCACGCGCGCGTTGTACCAGTTCATGAACACCGAGATCAGCAGGCTGATCGCCAGGTAGACCGCCATCAGGATCACGATCGCCTCGATCGCCTGGCCGGTCTGGTTCATCGACGTATTGGCCACCGAGACCAGGTCCGGATAACCGATCGCAACGGCCAGCGACGAGTTCTTCGTCAGGTTGAGGTACTGGCTGGTCATCGGCGGCACGATCACGCGCAGCGCCTGCGGCAGCGTGACCAGCCGCAGTTGCTGTGCCGGACTCAGGCCGAGCGACATCGCGGCCTCGCCCTGGCCGCGGTCGACCGACTGGATGCCGGCGCGCACGACCTCGGCGATGAAGGCCGCCGTGTAGGTCGACAGCCCGATCAGCAGTGCGAGGAACTCGGGCGTCACGACGAGCCCGCCGGCGAAGTTGAAGCCCTTGAGCACCGGCCGATCGAGGTCGGTCGGGGCTCCGCTCAGCCACCAGGCGAGCAACGGCAGGCCGACCATCAGCACCATCGCCGGCACGAACATCGGCCATTGGCGCCCGGTGCGTTGCTGGCGCGCGCGAGCCGCGTGGCGCCAGCCGATCGCCAGCGCGATCCCGGCAAGCAGCGCCCAGCCGGCGACTTGCCAGGCAGGGTGCGGCTGCGGCCAGGCGATCCGCAGCCCGCGCTGGCTCCAGAAGGCGAGATCGCCGAAGGCGAGTGCCTGGCGCACCGGCGGCAGCAGTTCGGTGAAGAGTCCGTACCAGATGAACAGTTGCAGCAGTAGCGGGATGTTGCGCATGAACTCGACGTAGCCACCGGCCAGCCGTGCGACCAGCCAGTTCGTCGACAGGCGACCGATGCCGATCAGCGTGCCGAGCAGCGTCGCCGCGACGATCCCCAGCGCCGAGACCCACAGCGTGTTCGAGATCCCGGCCAGGAACGCGCGGCCGTACGTATCGGCCGGCGAATACGCGATCCGCGCCTCAGCGATCTCGAACCCTGCCTCGCGCCCGAGAAAGTCGAAGCCGACCCGAATCTGCCGCTGCGCGAGATTGTGTTGCGTGTTGTCGAACAGATACCAGCCGACGCCGACGACCGCCGCAAGCAGCAGCAGTTGCCAGACGATGCCGCGAGTCCGTTCGTTCGAAAGCACTCTCAGCGGATCGGCGGTGCGTACATCAGACCGCCGTCGCGCCATTGGGCGTTCAGGCCGCGTTCGAGGCCGAGCGGCTCGATGTTGCGCTTGTAGATCTCGCCGTAGTTGCCGACCGCCTTGATCACGCGCACCAGCCAGTCGTTGTCCAGGCCCAGACCCTTGCCGATGTCGCCGGAGGCGCCGAGCATTCGCTGGACGGCCGGGTCCTTGCTCTCGGCCTTCATCTTCTCGACGTTCTCCGACGTGACCCCGTACTCCTCGGCCTCGATCAGGCCGAACAGCGTCCACTTGGCGATCGTGAAGAATTCCCAGTCGCCGCGGCGCACGAGCGGGCCGAGCGGTTCCTTGGAGATCGCGTCGGGCAGGATCAGGTAGTCATCCTTGTTCGGCGCGGTCAGCCGCGTGGAGGCCAGGCCCGAGATGTCGGTCGTGAAGACGTCGCAGCGGCCGGAAAAGAAGGCCTGCGTCAGCTGCGCGAGTTCGGCGACGACGACCGGCTTGAAGCTCATCCCCTTGCTGCGGAAGTAGTCGGCGAGGTTCAGCTCGGTGGTCGTGCCGGGCAGCACGCAGACGGTGGCTCCGTCGAGCTCCGACGCCTTCGTCACGCCGATCTTCTTCGGCACCATGAAGCCCTGGCCGTCGTAGAACCAGGTGCCGAGGAAGACGGCGCCGAGCGTCGAGTCGCGCGTGGCGGTCCAGGTCGTGTTGCGCGACAGGATGTCGACCTCGCCTGACTGCAGCACCGTGAAGCGGTTTTGCGTGTTGGTCGGCACGTATTCGACCTTCTTCGGATCGCCGACGATCGCCGTGGCGACCGCCTTGCAGAACTCGGCGTCGATCCCGGTCCAGTCGCCCTTGGCGTCGGGTGCGGAGAAGCCGGCGAGGCCGGTGTGCACGCCACAGCGCAGCACGCCCTTCGACTTGATTGCATCGAGCGTCGGTCCGGCGAGCGCCAGCGCAGGTGTCAACAGAGCCGCCGCCGTGGCGATACGGACCAGTGTCCTTCCGATCATCGTCCCCTCCGCTGGGTATCGGGTTTTAGTGCCCGAAGTCTAAGCACGGAGGGCGCCGGGTACAAGCGTGGATGCGGCGCAGGAAGCGGGGAGCGCGGATGCGGCGCCGGGATCGGCGAGCGGGAAGCGGGGAGCGGAGGGCCGGACGTGGAGCGGGGCGCGGACGAAGCCGCGCCCGCGCTCCCGCCGCTTCAGCGCTTGTAGCGTTTCGGCACGAAGGGCAGCGGCGTGACCTGCAGCGAGGGCCGCCGGTCGCGAACGACCGCGCGCAGCGGCGAGACGGCCGCGCGGTCGAGCGCGACGCGGTCGATCCAGGCCAGCATGACCGGGTGGCCGAGGGTCGGCGAGACGGTGCCGCTGCTGACGGCGCCGACCGTGTTGTCGTCGGCGTCGACGATCGCCGAATGCGCACGGATCGGCACCGTGTCGTGGGAGACGAGGCCGACCAGGCGCCGGCGCGGTCCTTCGGCCAGTTGCCGCAGGATCGTTTCGGCGCCAGGGAAGCCGCCGGCCTTCGCCCCTTCGGTACGGCGCGACTTCGGGATCGCGAAGGACAGTCCGGCCTCGACCGGCGTGCTGCGTGCCGAGATGTCGTTGCCGTGCAGAGGCAACCCGGCCTCGAGACGCAGCGTGTCGCGCGCGCCCAGCCCGGCCCACTTGACCGCCGGGTTCTCGAGCAGCCGCGCGACGATCGCTTCGGCCTGTTCGACCGGCATCGAGATTTCGAAGCCGTCTTCGCCGGTGTAGCCGGAACGGCTGGTGAAGCACTGCGCACCGAGCAGGTCGAGCGTGGCCGTCTGCATGAAGCTCAGTTCGGCGGCGCGCGGGTCCAGCGCCTCGAGTACCGATTCGGCGGCCGGTCCCTGCAGCGCGACCAGCGCTTCGTCGATCCACTCGAACTCGAGCTTCGGACAGCGGAAGCGCAGCCAGTGCAGGTCCTGCTCGCGGTTGCCGGCGTTGGTCACGATCCGCACTTCGCCCTGCGTGCCGTCGTCGAGCCGGGTGACCATCAGGTCGTCTTCGATGCCGCCGGCTCTGTTGAGCAGGAACGAGTACTTCTGGTGGTTCTCCGCCCAGCCGCCGAAGTCCACCGGCAGCGCCGCCTCGAGTTGCGAATGCAGCGTCGTCGGCCGGCCATCGGTGGCGGCGACCCGCAGTTGTCCCATGTGCGAGACGTCGAACAGGCTGGCTGCCTCGCGCGTATGCATGTGCTCGGCTTTCAGGCCTGCCGGATACTGGATCGGCATCTGCCAGCCGGCGAACGGGCCCATCTTCGCGCCGGCCTGGCGGTGCAGCGCATCGAGCGGAACGCGTCTGGTGTCGGTCATGGCGTTGTCTCAGTTCTGCAGCGCGTCGGCGGTCGTTTCGGCGGATTCCGAGCGGGCGGGTGGCGCGTCGGCAGGCGTGGATGGCGGCTCGTCGACATAGTCGTCGATCGGCGGGCAGCTGTAGATCAGTTGCCGGTCGCCGGCCGCGTTGTCGACGCGCTTGACCGGAGGCCAGTACTTGGCCTCGCGCACCCAGGGCAGCGGGAACGCCGCCGTGTCGCGCGAATAGCCGTGCCGCCAGTCGCCGGCGATCTCGGCCGCCGTGTGCGGCGCGTTTTTCAGCGGGTTGTCGTCGCGGCTCCATTCGCCGCTGCGGATCTTCTGCAGCTCGCCGTGGATCGCGATCATCGCGTCGCAGAAGCGATCGAGTTCGGGCAGTGACTCGGATTCGGTCGGCTCGATCATCAGCGTGTCGGCGACCGGGAACGACAGCGTCGGTGCGTGGAAGCCGTAGTCCATCAGGCGCTTGGCGACGTCTTCGGCGCTGACGCCGTATTCGGCCTTCAGTTCGCGCATGTCGACGATGCACTCGTGCGCGACGCTGCCCGAGGCCCCGCGGTACAGCACCGGGAAATACGGGTCCAGCCGGGCCGCCACGTAGTTCGCGTTCAGGATCGCGAACTCGGTGGCCTTGCGGATGCCGCTGGCGCCCATCATCCGGATGTACATCCACGAGATCGTCGTGATCAGCGCGCTGCCGTACGGCGCGGCCGACACGCCGCCGCTCTGGCCGCTGCGCGGATCGGCGGGCAGGTACGGCGCCAGGTGCGCGGCCACGGCGATCGGGCCCATGCCGGGGCCGCCGCCGCCGTGCGGGATGCAGAAGGTCTTGTGCAGGTTCAGGTGGCAGACGTCGGCACCGACGAGTCCGGGCTTGGTCAACCCGGCCTGCGCGTTCAGGTTCGCGCCGTCCATGTAGACCTGGCCGCCGGCGTCGTGAACCAGCCGGCAGACCTCGACGATCGTGTCTTCGAAGACGCCGTGCGTGGACGGGTAGGTGACCATCAGCGCGGCCAGCCGGCTTCGATGCTGGTCGACCTTGCGCTTCAGGTCGTCCATGTCGATGTTGCCCTGCGCATCGCAGGCCACGACGACGATGCGCATCGCCATCATCTGCGCCGAAGCCGGATTCGTGCCGTGCGCCGAAGACGGGATCAGGCAGACGTCGCGCTCGGTCTGGCCCTGCGCGAGCAGGTAGTGGCGGATCGCGTGCAGGCCTGCGTACTCGCCCTGCGCGCCCGAGTTCGGCTGGAACGACACGGCCGAGAAGCCGGTGATCTCGGCCAGCCAGTGGCCGAGTTGCTTGAGCATCGCCTCGTAGCCCTGCGCCTGCCCGGCCGGCGCGAACGGATGGATGTTCGCGAATTCGGGCCAGGTGATCGGCGCCATCTCGGCCGCCGCGTTGAGCTTCATCGTGCACGAGCCGAGCGGGATCATCGAGTGCACGAGCGAGATGTCGCGGTTCTCGAGCTTCTTCAGGTAGCGGACGAACTCGGTCTCGCTGTGGTGCATGCTGAAGACCGGGTGCGACAGCACCGGGTCGCTGCGCCGCAGTGCCGCCGGGATCGAGTCGCCGGGTTCGGCCGCGAGCGCGTCGATCGCTGCATGAAGCGCCGCGTCGGGCGTGCGCCTGTCGGTCAGTACCCAGGCGAGGTCGGCGACGTCGGCCGCGCGCACGGTCTCGTCGAGCGCGATGCCGACCAGCGAACTGCCTGCGAACTGTCGCAGGTTGATGTGCGCCTGCGCGGCGCGCGCGTTCACTTCCGCGAGCGCGTCGCCGACGTCGAAGACCAGCATGTCGAACCAGTGCGCGTGCACCGGCTGCACTTCGGGCGCGACGAGCCGGGCCAGCAGCCGGGCCATCGCGTTGACGCGCAGCGCAATCCGCCGCAGCCCCTTCGGGCCGTGCCAGACCGCGTAGAAGCTCGCCATGTTGGCCAGCAGCGCCTGCGCCGTGCAGATGTTGCTGGTCGCCTTCTCGCGGCGGATGTGCTGCT
>ENA-UOUJ01001881-UOUJ01001881.1-activated-sludge-metagenome-genome-assembly--contig:-NODE-1881-length-10257-cov-7.203588_pt1 | contig 10257 bp, 8 predicted proteins | sample MGYA00249839_ERZ747224 | MGnify/ENA primary metagenome ERZ747224 (study PRJEB28782, sample SAMN03220277) | activated sludge metagenome | biome: wastewater; feature: sewage sludge; material... | reverse complement strand
GCTACCGCCCCCAGTCCGCGCTCCGCATCTCGTGCAGCCGCGACGCCGTCCGCTCGAACTCGAACGCCCCCTCCCCCTCGACGTAGAGCGCGTCCGGCTCCGCCGCCGCCGAGCAGACGAGCCGCACCTTCGCCTCGTAGAGCGCGTCGATCAGGGTCACGAACCGCTTCGCCTCGTTGTTCCGCGCCCGGCTGAGCCGCGGGATGTCGTCGAGGATCAGCACCTCCACCGCCTCCGCCAGCGCCAGATAGTCGGCCGGTCCCAGCGCCGCCCCGCAGAGCTCCCGGAACGACGCCCGCCCAACCCCGTTGCGATACTCCGGCACCGTCACCGTCCTCCCCTGCACCTGCAGCGGCAGCGCCGCGCCCGGCCCCCCCGCCAGCCGCTCCCAGGCCGCATCGAGCGCCGCCGTCGCCTCCGGCCCGAGCGGCGCATGATAGACCTCCGCCCCCTTCAGCCGGTCCAGCCGGTGATCGGTCGCGCTCTCGAGCTCGTGCACCTCCAGCCGATCCTCGATCAGCGCGATGAAGGGCAGGAAGAGGTTGCGGTTCAGCCCGTTCTTGTAGAGCTCCTCCGGCGCCCGGTTCGAGGTCGTCACCACCACCACCCCCCGCTCGAACAGCCGCTCGAAGAGCCGCCCGACCAGCATCGCGTCGGTGATGTCGGTGACCTGCATCTCGTCGAAGCAGAGCAGCGTCGCCTCGTCCGCCACCCTGTCCGCCACCGGCCGGACCGGGTCCGTCACCCCCTTCGCCCGCGCCGCCGCGATCCCCTTGTGCACCTCCTGCATGAAGGCATGGAAATGCACCCGCCGCTTCCTCGCGACCGGCGCCGCGGCGAAGAAGAGGTCCATCAGCATCGACTTCCCCCGCCCCACCCCGCCGTAGAGGTAGAGCCCCGGCACCGGCTTCTCCTCCAGCCGTTCGCGCCCCCAGCCGAACCGCCCGAGCCCGACCCGCTTCGGCTTGGCCGGATTGTAGTCGGCGAGCCGCATCGCCAGCAGCTGCAGCTTCTCCACCGCCAGCCGCTGCGCCGGATCGGCGTCGATCTCGCCCTCGGCGACGCGCCGCCGGTAGAGGGCCATCGGCCCCTCCGCCGCCCCGCTCATGCGGCGAAATGCAGGTTCACGCGCCGGTTCTCCCGGCCCTTCTTCTCGATCTTCCCGATCCGCAGCCGCCCGATCTCGGCGGTCGAGCGCACGTGCGTCCCGCCGCAGGGCTGCAGGTCGATCGTGCCTTCCCCCAGGCCGATCCGCACCAGCCGCACCCACCCCTCGCCGACCGGCGGCTTCACCTTCATGGTCTTCACCATCTCCGGCCGCGCCGCCAGCTCCGCCTCGCCGATCCACTCGGCGCCGATCGGAAGATCGGCCGCCACCAGCTCGTTCAGCCGCGCCTCGATCGCCGCCACGTCCCCGGGCGGCTCCGGCATGTCGAAGTCGAGCCGCCCCTTGTCCTCGCCGACCGACCCGCCCGTCACCCCGTAGGGCAGCACCACCGACAGGAGATGCAGCGCGCTGTGCATCCGCATCAGCCGGTGCCGCCGCTCCCAGTCGAGCCGCAGCTCCACCCGCTCGCCCGGCCGCGGCGCCTCGGCCCCGGGCGCGAGGAGGTGCAGCACCCGCGACCGATCCCCCTCGGGATGCACGGCGCCCGCGACCGCGATCTCGCGCCCGCCGGCCAGGATCAGCCCGCTGTCGCCGGGCTGGCCGCCCGAGCTCGCATAGAAGAGCGTCCGGTCGAGCTCGACGCCCCCCGCCCCCGCCGCGAGGACGACGGCCTCGGCGCGGGCGAGATAGGCATCCTCGCGATAGAGAAGATCGGTCATCGGCAGGCTCCGGCTCTGGCCCCGCCTGCCTAGCATCCCCGGCCGGTGCGTCAACGGGCGGAAGCGGAATCACGAACCGTGATGGCCGAGGCCACAAGAATGCGCGTTGACCTCCTCCGCCGCCGCCGCAGTATCAGGAGCCCCGATTCCCGAGACGCCCATGCCCCAGGCCCGCATCCCGCTCGTCACGCCGCTGCTCGTCGCGGCCTGCACCATCCTGCTCGTGGGCTTCGGCGTCCGCGCGAGCTTCGGGCTCTTCCAGATCCCGATCGCCGAGGACTTCGGCTGGCTGCGGGCCGACTTCTCGCTGGCGATCGCGATCCAGAACCTCGCCTGGGGGATCGGGCAGCCGATCTTCGGCGCCATCGCCGAACGCTACGGCGACCGGCGGGCGATCATCCTCGGCGCGCTGCTCTATGCCGCGGGCCTCGTGCTCTCGGCCAACGCCGTGACGCCGGGGGCGCACCAGTTCCTCAACATCCTGATCGGCTTCGGCATCGCCGGGACCGGCTTCGGCGTCATCCTCGCCATCGTCGGCCGCGCCGCCTCGCCCGAGCGGCGCTCGCTCACCCTCGGGGTCGCCACCGCCGCCGGCTCGGCCGGACAGGTGGTCGGCCCGCTCCTCGCCGACTGGCTGCTCGGGATGATGCCCTGGCAGCAGGTCTTCATCGTCTTCGCCGCCCTCATCCTCGCCACCCTCGCGCTCCTGCCGTTCATCTCCGGGCCGGCGCGCGCGCAGCCCGGGGCGCCGGCGGGCGAGGAGAGCATGGGCGCGATCGTCGGCCGGGCGATCCGCGACCCCTCCTTCGCGCTCATCTTCCTCGGCTTCTTCTCCTGCGGCTACCAGCTCGCCTTCATCACCGCGCACTTCCCCGCCTTCGTGACCGAGGTCTGCTCGCCGATCCCGGCGAACGGCGTGCTGGCGAGCTTCGGGATCACCACCACCTCGGCGCTCGGGGCGCTGGCGATCGCGGTCATCGGCCTCGCCAACATCTGCGGCACGCTGGCCGCCGGCGCCCTCGGGCAGCGCTACAGGAAGAAGTACCTGCTGGCGCAGATCTACCTCGCCCGCACCGTCGTCGCGGCCGCCTTCATCCTCGCCCCCATGACGCCGGCGAGCGTCCTCGTCTTCTCGGTCCTCATGGGGGCGCTCTGGCTCGCCACCGTGCCGCTGACCTCCGGCCTCGTCGCGCAGATCTGGGGCCTGCGCTACATGGGCACCCTCTACGGCCTCGTCTTCTTCAGCCACCAGCTCGGCGGCTTCCTCGGCGTCTGGCTCGGCGGGCGCCTCTACGACATCTACGGCAACTACACGCTCGTCTGGTGGGTCGGCGTCGGGGTCGGCGCCTTCTCGGCGCTGGTCCACCTGCCGATTCGCGAGCGCCCGGCCCTGCCCCTCGCCGCCTGAACGCGTGCTGTCTTGCGCGCCAGACACGGTGTAAGCCACTGAATCAACGGTTAAATCTAAACCCGTTAACGACTTTGGCAAGGTCTGTTAAGAAGGAGTGACCGGACGCATTCCAACGGGGGGACGGAAATGCGCCTTCTCACACTCGTCGCCTTGCTGGCCGCGGGCCCGGCACTGGCCGACGTCTCCATGTTCCGGATGCCGTCGGGGAACATCGAGTGCACGATCGGAACCGGGGAAGGGCCGTCTGACCTGGCTTGCGTGATCTTCGAACGCGGCGGCGCCCCTGCCGCGCCGCCCCCGGCGGGCTGCGGCGCGGGATGGGGGCACAGGTTCATGATGTGGGGGCGGGGCCCGGTCCAGCTGCAATGCGGTGCGCCGGGAATGCCCGGCCTCGGCCCGGAGCACGACTTCGCCTACGGGCGGGCGCTGGATTTCCGCGACATCTTCTGCCAGTCCTCCCGCAATGGGCTCGAGTGCCGCAACGCCGACGGCCACGGCTTCTTCCTGTCGCGGGCGCGGCAGTCGGTATTCTGACGGGCAGGCCCGGTCTTCTCACCAGCTCGCCGCGATATACTTCGTCTCGCAGAACTCGAGGATGCCGTGGTGGCCACCCTCGCGCCCGAGGCCGGACTGCTTCACGCCGCCGAACGGCGCCGCCGGGTCGGAGACGAGGCCGCGGTTGAGCCCGACCATCCCCGCCTCGATCCGCTCGGAGACGCGCAGGCCGCGGGCGAGATCCGAGGTGAAGACATAGGCGATGAGCCCGTACTCGGTATCGTTCGCCATCGCGACCGCCTCCTCCTCGGTCGCGAAGGTGCGGATGGCCGCGACCGGGCCGAAGATCTCCTCGCGCCCGATCGCCGCTTCCGCCGGCACCCGGTCGAGGACGGTCGGCGGGAAGTAGAAGCCGGCGCGGTCGAGCGCCCGGCCGCCGGCGAGGAGGCGGGCGCCGCGGCCGACCGCATCGTCGACGAGGCCGGAGATGGTCTCGATCGCCGCCTTGTTGATCATCGGGCCGATCCTCGTCGCCGGGTCGTAGCCGGCGCCGAGCGGCAGCGCCGCCATGCGCCCGGCCAGCTCCTCGGCGAAGGCGGGCGCGATGCCCTCCTGGACGATGAAGCGGTTGGCCGCGGTGCAGGCCTCGCCGCCATTGCGCATCTTGGCGATCATCGCCCCGTCGAGCGCCGCCTCGAGATCGGCGTCGTCGAAGACCACGAAGGGCGCGTTGCCGCCCAGCTCCATCGAGCAGCTCAGCACCTGGTCGGCCGCCTCCTTGAGCAGCCTGCGCCCGACCGCGGTCGAGCCGGTGAACGAGAGCTTGCGCACCCGCGGATCGTGCAGCATCGCGCCGACCGTCTCGCCCGCGCGCGCGGTGGTGATGACGTTGAGGACACCGTCCGGCACCCCCGCCTCGGCGCAGAGCCGTGCGAGGACATAGGCCGTCAGCGGCGTCTCGGTCGCCGGCTTCAGCACGCAGGTGCAGCCGGCGGCGAGCGCCGGGGCGATCTTGCGCGTCGCCATGGCCGCAGGGAAGTTCCACGGCGTGACCAGCACGGCGACCCCGATCGGCTGGTGCTGCACCAGGATGCGGTTGGCGCCCGAGGGCGCGACCGAGAGCTCGCCCCCGAGCCGCACCGCCTCCTCCGAGAACCAGCGGAAGAACTCCGCCGCATAGCTGACCTCCCCGGTCGCGTCGGGCAGCGCCTTGCCGTTCTCGAGCGAGATGAGCCGCGCCAGCATGTCGCGCCGCTCGATCATCAGCTCGAAGCAGCGCCGGAGGATCTCCGACCGCCGCCGCGGCGGCGTGGCGGACCAGCCCGGCAGCGCCGCACGCGCCGCGGCGACCGCCTCGAGGGCGTCCGCGGTCGAGGCATCGGCCACCGTGGTGATCGCCGCGCCGGTCGAGGGGTCGAAGACCTCGATCCGCCCCTCGCCGGGACGCCAGGCGCCCCCGATCCAGAGATCGCCCGGCAGCTTCGCGGGATCGAAGCCGAGCGCGTCGGCGAGGCGGGGCTGAGCGGTCATGACGGGCCTCCGAACTGGTCGAGGATCAGGTAGCGCGATCGACTTCCGCCCGCCAGCGGGCGGCATAGGCCGCGAGCCGCGGCGCGCGCGGCTGCCGCGCCGCCTCCGGCGCCGCCCCGGCCGGCCCGTCCCCCGGCGGCAGCGCGAGGAGCGCGGCGCCGGCGCTCGTGCCGGTCGTCGCCGGCGAGGCCGGCGCGAGGCCGCCCGGCACGATGGCCGCGAGCATCCCGGTGAAGGCCGGGTTCGCCGCCAGCGGCCCCTCGACCACCACCGGCCCCTCGGCGCCGATCAGCTCGAGGCAGACCCCGGTCGTCAGCGCCAGGTACCAGGCGACGACGACGGCCCGCTCGCCGGGTGCGAGCGCCGCCTCCGGCACCGACCAGCGCTGCGCGCGGCCCGGGAACGGCCCCGAGCCCGGCTCGACCGCCGGGAAGAGCATGGCCCCGTGCGCCAGCACCGCCTCGGCGTCGGCCGCCGTCGGGGCCGCCTCCCGTCCCTCCATCAGCCGCGACCACTCCCGCCCGCCCATGAAGCGCGCCGAGGGCACCGGATCGCCGAAGGCGTTCACGTTGACCAGCGTGTCGCGCGCCGCATCCAGCGTCACCTTTCGCCCGCCGATCGCCATCGAGACCACCCAGGTCCCGGTCGAGACCACCGCGAAGGGCGGCTTCCGCGCCATCAGGTGCGGCAGCAGCGAGGCGTTCGAATCGTGGATGCCGCAATGCACCGGCGTCGCCGGGTCGAGCCCGGTCGCCGCCGCCACCTCCGCCGTCACCGGCCCGAGCACGTCCGCCGCCCGGCGCAGCGGCGGCATCAGCCCCGACCAGCCCATCCCCTCGACCAGCGACGAGAAGCGCCCCCCATGCGGGTCCCAGAGGTCGGTGTGGCAGCCGAGCGAGGTCCGCTCCGATGCCGCCACCCCGGTCAGCCGGAAGCTCCAGTACTGCGGATACATCAGGATCGCCGCCGCCCGCGCCGCCTCGGCCGGGAAGCGGCGGAACTGCCAGAAGAGCTGCGCCCCGAGCGTCAGCCCCGCCGGCAGCCGCGGCGATCCCGTCTCGGCGAAATCCGGCCGCGCCGCGTCATACGCGGCCGCGAGCTCGTCCGGCCCGGCGAACTCGTAGTCGAGCACCGGCAGCGCCAGCCCCCCCGCCCTGTCGACCAGCGCCGCCGTCGCCCCATGCGCCGTCACCGCGATCGCCCCCACCCCGTGCCGCCCCTGCAGCGCGCGCGCCGCCTCGAGCAGGAAGCGCCAGATCCCCTCCACGTCGGCATGCGGATAGGGCGGCCCGGGCAGCGGCCGGTTCGGCGCGGTCAGGACGTCGATCTCGCCGAGCGTCGCGGCATCGACCAGCACCGCCTTGGCGTTGGTCTTGCCGATGTCGAGAACGAGGACGGTGGCGGGCCGCCCGCCCCTGGCCTTGTCCATTCCGGCTCCCCCTCCGTCGCCCCGCATGACAATGGGCCAGCCGCCGCACCGCGATCAAGGGGGCCGCTTTGACAAGCGGATCCCGCTGCGCGATACCAGTCCGAACGGGCTTCGGGGAGGATGGATCATGCTCGACGCGAAGACAGGCCGGACCCTCGCCAACCTCTGGGACGACACGAGGGCCGCGGGCATGAGCGAGCCCGAGCTCCTCCTCTACCGCTCGAACCTCCTCGGCGCCGACAAGCGGATCACCAACTACGGCGGCGGCAACACCTCGGCCAAGGTCACCGAGACCGACCCGCTGACCGGCGAGCCGGTCGAGGTCCTCTGGGTCAAGGGCTCGGGCGGCGACGTCGGCACCATCAGGCTCGACGGCTTCGCCACCCTCTACATGTCGAAGCTCGAGGCGCTGAAGGGCCTCTACCGCGGCCCCGAGCACGAGGACGAGATGGTGGGCTACCTGCCCCACTGCACCTTCAACCTCAACGCCCGCGCCGCCTCGATCGACACGCCGCTGCACGCCTACGTGCCGCGGGCCCATGTCGACCACATGCACGCCGACGCCATCATCGCCATCGCCGCCTCGAAGGACTCGTGCGCGCTGACCCGGGAGGTCTTTGGCGACGAGATCGGCTGGCTGCCCTGGAAGCGCCCCGGCTACGAGCTCGGCCTCTGGCTGGAGAAATTCTGCCGCGAGAACCCGGCCGCCCGCGGCGTGGTGCTCGAGAGCCACGGCCTCTTCACCTGGGCCGACGAGGCGAAGGCCTGCTACGAGACCACCATCGAGATCATCAACCGCGCCATCGCCTGGCTGGAGACGAGGACCGCCGGCCAGCCGGCCTTCGGGGGCGAGGCCCACGCCCCCCTGCCGCCCGAGGAGCGGCGCCGGGTGGCCGCGGCGCTGATGCCGCGCATCCGCGGCATGATCTCGAAGGACGCCCGCATGGTCGGCCACTTCGACGACAGCCCGGCCGTCCTCTACTTCGTCGGCGCGAAGGGGATGCGCCCGCTCGCCGCCCTCGGCACCAGCTGCCCCGACCATTTCCTGCGCACCAAGATCCGCCCGCTCGTCGTCGACTTCGACCCGGCGCGGCCCGACCTCGCCGCCACCCTCGCCGGCCTCCCCGCCGCGGTCGAGGCCTACCGCGCCGACTATGCCGCCTATTACGAGCGCTGCCGCCGCCCCGACAGCCCCGGCCTGCGCGACCCGAACGCGGTCGTCTACCTCGTCCCCGGCGTCGGCATGCTGACCTTCGCCAGGGACAAGGCGACCGCCCGCATCTCGGGCGAATTCTACGTCAACGCCATCAACGTCATGCGCGGCGCCTCCGCCGTCTCCGAATACCGCGGCCTCCCCGAGCAGGAGGCCTTCGACATCGAATACTGGCTGCTCGAGGAGGCCAAGCTCCAGCGCATGCCGAAGCCGAAGAGCCTCGCCGGCCGCATCGCCATCGTCACCGGCGGCGCCGGCGGCATCGGCGCCGCGACCGCCGAGCGCCTGCTCGCCGAGGGCGCCTGCGTCGTCCTCGCCGACATCGACGCCGGGGCGCTCGAGGAAACCCGCGCCGCACTCGCCGCCCGCCACTCCGCCGACGCCGTCCGCACCGTCGAGATGAACGTGACCTCGGAGCCCGCGGTCGCCGCCGCCTATGCCGCGATGGCGGTCGAATACGGCGGGGTCGACATCGTCGTCTCCAACGCCGGCATCGCCTCCTCCGCCCCGGTCGAGGACACCACGCTCGAGCTCTGGGACCGCAACATGGCGATCCTCTCGACCGGCTACTTCCTCGTCTCGCGCGAAGCCTTTCGCCTCTTGAAGGCGCAGGGCCTCGGCGGCGCCCTCGTCTTCGTCGCCTCGAAGAACGGCCTCGCCGCCTCCCCCGGCGCCTCGGCCTACTGCACCGCCAAGGCCTCCGAGATCCACCTCGCCCGCTGCCTCGCCCTCGAAGGCGCGCCCGAGGGCATCCGCGTCAACGTGGTCAACCCCGACGCCGTGCTGCGCGGCTCGAAGATCTGGGCCGGCGAGTGGCTCGAGCAACGCGCCTCCACCTACCGGACCGACAAGGAGGGGCTGGAGGAGATGTACCGCCAGCGCTCGCTCCTGAAACGCTCGGTGCTGCCCGAGGACATCGCCGAGGCGATCTACTTCCTCGCCTCGGAGGCCTCCGCCAAGTCGACGGGCAACATCATCAACGTCGACGCCGGCAACGTGCAGGCCTTCACCCGCTAGGGAGGACGAGATGGCAGGAATCGACCCCGGGCTGATCGCCGCGGAGAACGAGGCGCGGGCCGCGGCCCTCGCCCGCGACTATGCCGCCCTCGCCGAGCAGCTCGACCGCCGCAGCATCGACATCGAGCGCATCAAGGCCAGGCTCGCCGCCTTCGGCGTCGCCGTCCCCTCCTGGGGCGTCGGCACCGGCGGCACCCGCTTCGCCCGCTTCCCCGGCCCCGGCGAGCCGCGCGGCATCTTCGACAAGCTCGACGACTGCGGCGTGATCCACCAGCTCACCCGCGTCACCCCCACCGTCTCGCTGCACATCCCCTGGGACAGGGCCGACCCGGCGGCGCTGAAGGCCAGGGCGCAGGAGGTCGGCCTCGGCTTCGACGCGATGAACTCGAACACCTTCGCCGACGCCCCCGGCCAGCCGCTCTCCTACAAGTTCGGCTCGCTCTCCCACACCGACGCCGCCGTCCGCGCCCAGGCCGTCGAGCACAATCTCGAATGCATCGCGATCGGCCAGGCGATCGGCTCGAAGGCGCTGACCGTCTGGATCGCCGACGGCTCGAACTTCCCCGGCCAGTCGCACTTCACCCGCGCCTTCGAGCGCTACCTCGACTCGATGCGGCAGATCTACGGCGCCCTCCCCGAGGACTGGCGCCTCTTCTCCGAGCACAAGATGTACGAGCCCGCCTTCTACTCGACGGTGGTGCAGGACTGGGGCACCAGCTACCTGACCGCCAGCGAGCTCGGCCCCAGGGCCTTCTGCCTCGTCGACCTCGGCCACCACGCCCCCAACGTCAACATCGAGATGATCGTCGCCCGCCTCATCCAGTTCGGCAAGCTCGGCGGCTTCCACTTCAACGACTCGAAGTACGGCGACGACGACCTCGACGCCGGCTCGATCGACCCCTACCGCCTCTTCCTCGTCTTCAACGAGCTTGTCGACGCCGAGGACCGCGGCGCCCCCGGCTTCGCCCCCGCCCACATGCTCGACCAGAGCCACAACGTCACCGACCCGATCGAGAGCCTGATGGTCAGCGCCACCGAGGTCGCCCGCGCCTATGCCCAGGCCCTGCTCGTCGACCGCGCCGTCCTCGAAGCCGCCCAGGAGGCGAACGACGCCCTGATGGCGACCCTCACGCTCAAGGCCGCCTTCCGCACCGACGTCGAGCCCATCCTCGCCCAGGCGCGGCTCGAGCAGGGCGGCGCCATCGACCCGGTCGCCGCCTTCCGCGCCAGCCGCTACCGCGCCGCCATCGCCGAGCGCCGCCCGGCCGTCGCCAGCATCGGCGGCGGCATCGTCTGACCGCCGCCCGCGCTTCACGAAGTTTTAACCCGACGAAA
>ENA-UOUJ01001880-UOUJ01001880.1-activated-sludge-metagenome-genome-assembly--contig:-NODE-1880-length-10257-cov-15.980984_pt1 | contig 10257 bp, 3 predicted proteins | sample MGYA00249839_ERZ747224 | MGnify/ENA primary metagenome ERZ747224 (study PRJEB28782, sample SAMN03220277) | activated sludge metagenome | biome: wastewater; feature: sewage sludge; material... | reverse complement strand
TATTAAACCATAATCTGAAAAAATGGAATCTGGCGAGTTTATGAGCAAGCCCTAAGTAAATAAAAGAATGAAAATGACCAAACTTTCGTCAGATAGATTTTTGCCCACGTTGGTGTTCCAGTGCCCCGCCGTTGTTGAGTATGCGGGGCGGATACTGCGGGTGGCGTACCAACAACAGAAGCGGTAGGAGAATGCGACAATAAAATAAGAAAAGCTTGGGATGGTAGTACAGAAGTGGAGCCGAGCTGAGTGGGTATCAAGAGGTTTATTTTTATGCCTTCACGGCTAACGTTACTAATTAATGAAGAATAAATGATGAATAGATATTTCTTCAATAAAAGCTTGCTATTGATAATAGCAATTTTCTTCTTGCATGATTCATATGGTCAGTATAAAGAGGGTTATTACTACCAAAAGGACGGTACAAAAGTGAATGGGTTGCTCCGGCTGCAGTACGGGGGAAATGGTTTCAAAGATAAATCAAATGGAGATTGCTACATCAGCTTTAAAGAAACGCGGGAACATAAGAGAGTAAAACTGACGACTAAAGATATCTGCTGCTTTGTAATAGAGAAAGACAGCTTTGCGATTATTAAAAATTTCACTTTAAATTTTGCGGTGCACTATCCCCGTGATTTTGCCCAGGTTTTGCAGGATGGTAAAATAAAACTGTATTTGTATTATAGTGTGGTCAGCAATACCACCTCCGGAGGAATGATGTCCAGCAGAACGATAAAAGAATGGGTGATAGAAAAAGAAGGACTGGTAGAAAAATTCAGGAAGAAAGCTTTCAAAAAATTGATGCCAGTACTCATAGACGACTACCCGGAACTAAAGGAAAAACTTGCAACAGGGGAACTTCGTTTCAGGGATACACCGGAGATAATTAAAACCTATAATGACTATTTTGCAGTACATTAACACAATAGAATTTTGATTTATCCATAAATAAAAAACCTTATAAACAATAACTAACACTATAATTAAATGATGAGATCACTTTTATTCCTCTGTTGTATTGTTATTGCTATACAGTCCAGCGCCCAGTCTGAGAAGCAGGAACAGCGAAAGTTGAAATTCGGTATTTCCGGCGGCATTAACTTTACCCGCACACCGGCGATTTCTTATATTGACATTACACCCAGCTTCAAAAACTATCGTAAAAGCAAATTCGCTGTTGGTGCTGCCGCGAAATTAACGATGGAATACAAGGCCTCACAACATTTTTCATTACAGCCTGAAGTGGGTTTTGGATACTATCATCAAAAGCAGGTGTATAGCACCTCCCCCGTTAATGCCCGCATTTCTTATGGCCATGACGATGATTTATATGTAACAGCAATTACCCTGGGCAATATGTTTAAATACAGTACTAAATATTTTTCTGTTTTAACCGGGCCGCAGGTAGATTTTCCAATGAGTGCAAAGATCACTTCGTTGTGGAAGTCTGAAAGCAGCTTAACTGATATACATGAGGAAATTTACAAAGTAGATTTGAAGAAAGAAAAAAAACTATCCGGAGCGGCTTTTAATTGGATTTTTGGTTTGGAGCATACGGTTATTAAGCACCTTGTGATACAAGCCAGCTACCAATTAGGACTCAGTAAATATACAGGTACTCATATCAACTGGAAAATCGACAAAATAAGTGGTTTGTATATTGGAGCGGCTTATCAGTTTTGATGTTGTTTGTATTGTTGGAAGAATCTCCAAAATCAATAATAGCTGATGAATATGGATTCTCCCGGCTGTTCGGTATTTCTATCAGTCAGAGGTTTAAAATTTTTACCTTATAACCACAACACTGCCATTTTTCTTCCAGGGTTTGTTATTATAGTCAATGGCGCTTAATGTCCAGATGTATATTCCTGCCGGTACAGCCTTCCCATTAAGCATCCCGTTCCATCCCTGCCCCTGTATGCTGGTTTGGTAAACCAGTTGTCCCCAGCGGTTATAAACGGAGAAATACATTAATTGCTTTATACCCGGCATAACCGGCTTAAAAATATCATTTGTTTTATCTCCATTTGGTGTAAAAGCGTTAGGCACATAAATGTTCGGGCCTTTGTATACCTTGATATTGATGGTATCATATCCGATACAACCTTCTGTAGTTGTACCTGTAAGATAATAGGACATATCGGCCGGTAATATGGCGATCGGGCTATTGTTGAGCGGGCTATTCAGGTAATTGGTTGGATACCATTGATAATTCTTTGCTCCCGAGCCAACCAGTTGCAGCGGCTGTCCTATGGCAACAAGGGTATCATTGCCGGCCGATACATTGACCTTAGCAATGGTAATCGTTTTGTTTGCAATGTTGCTGCAGCCATTTTGGGTGGTAGCTGTAAGAGAAACATTGTAATTACCAAAACTGTTGAAAATATAAACGGGTTCAAACTCCTGCGAATTGCTCCCATTGCCAAAATTCCAGTTCCATTTTTCAATAGCGCCGGCGCTATTAGAACTGGTATTGGTGAACGGTATTTCTTTGCCGGCACAAGTGTTACCAAAAGTAAATGCTGCGACAGGATTAGATTGAATGTTTATGGTCTGTTCTGCTATGGCTGAGACACAACCCTGAGTTGATCTTGCTATCATCCTGATGAGTTGATTTCCTGGGACATTAAACAAAAAAGAAGGCTTTTCGCCTGTAGGTTTAAACCCCTCCCCTGTATCCCATAAATATTCCCCAATGTTTCCAACAGTAGTAGTGGAATGATTTTCAGGAACCATCGCTTTGCCAATACATCCATCCGTTACAGAAAAAATCGCTGTAGGTCTGGAATCAACCTGTATGGTTTGTATTAAAGTATCTGAACTACAATGTTGTGCGGTGGTTACAACAAACTTAGCTGCATAGCTGCCTGCATTGGCATATTGATGAGATGTGTTTTGCTGATCCGCAACATTGCCGTCTCCCAGTTCCCAATGCCATTGTGTAATATTGCCGTTGGTTACAACAGATTCATCCCGGAATGAAATTGCCGAATCAACACATGCTGTTCCGATACTGAATTTTGCTTGCGGGGTTGCGTCTATGGTGAATGTTTTAAAGAGCGTGTCGGAACTGCACCCTGCACCGGAGCGGGCTGCCATTTTGAGGGTATATGTATCTGCTGTGCTAAACTGCCGCTCAAATGTTTGTGTTGTAAATTGTTGCCCGTCGCCAAATTCCCAGAACCTTGCGGCTATGGTATCATGCTGAATGATTGACATATCGGAGAATGATACCTTTTTATTGATACAGGCATTGGAAATACTTATATCCGGTATGGGCCTGGCATGTAATGTTACTGCTTTCTTTATCGTATCATTTCCGTTACAGGCGCCATCCGAAGTAGTAATTAATGAAACATTATATTTGCCGAAGTTGCTGAATATGTGTGTAGGGGATGCGAGGTTAGAGGTGGAGCCGTCTCCAAAATCCCAATTCCACTGAACAATATTTCCTGTAGAAACGGTGGAGGAATCAATAAGAGTTAACGTTTTATCGCCGCATCGTGAGTTATATGAAAATGCTGATGTCGGTCTTAATCTTTTGAGGTTGATTTTTTTTGTAGCATTGGCTGTTCCACCGCCGCAGATATTATTAACAGTAACTGTAAGTTGTGCATTGTATTCGCTTCCCGTTATATAAGTATGTGATACATTTTGTCCGATAGCGGTTTGCCCGTCACCAAAATCCCAAAGCCATTGGGTGATGTTATTTATAGATGAGCTCGCGGAGAACCCAACGGTTGCACAATCGTTGCCTGCTGTAAAACTGAAATCCACGTTCTTATTGGTGATCAAACTGGAGAAAAATACAGGTAAACCCTTCTGACAAATTTTACCCTCCAGATCAATTTGCCGGTTAATATAGTTGCAACTCAACCCTCTCGTATTTGGAGAATTGATTACGCTCAGGTAGGAATCTTCCTGTAGTATGCAATAAATTTTATCATCAGGGCCTAACTGAAGTGCATTGATAGAGTTAGTATTCCCGGCCACTCCTATTGTTCCGATTATAATGGCTGATGAAGCAATTGCGGCTGAATCATGCACCGCCAGATCAAATTGCTTGACAGAATTGCTATCTGTAATACCTCCTCTTTTCTCGGAGCTGACATATACAAACTTTGAATCTGGTGAAAATTCGATTCCGTATGGAGAATATTCGTGAAAATTTAAACCATTTGATATTTTACCAGTTGCATTGTCAAAATTAAAAAGCTCCCATTTTTGGCTATTTATGTCGGTTGTCGCAATTTTCCTGCCGTCAGGGCTTGCTTTAAGGCAGCCTGCCGATTCAATATGATATGGCGTTCCGTCTATATCTCTCGTTTCCTGGTAAACCCATCCTTCGGAGGAATTAACAGAAGTAGTATTTACTCCATTACAACTCACTTTAAACGATCGCCAGGTATTACTTCCCCATTCGTGTGTGATAATCCAAACATCTGTTCCATTGGCATCCCTTACTGCGGTAAGTTTTTCACTGCTTGGGGCATAGAGTAAAACATTTTTATTGGCTGTTATGTCACCCAGCCCGTTGTCAAGCGTTATGTCAACTTCGGAATAATTATACCCTTTAATATTTTGATTTTCCTGCGAATCACAAGTGAAAATATAATAGATGGTTGCAGAGCCGGGTTTGGGAATAATGATAGCTGCATTAGCTGATGATGAATCGCCATACAACCCGGTTCCATTGGGCATAGGCTGATGATTTTTGTTCCATACTGTTGTACCGTCTGTGTAAAAAAGCAATAGTCCGTTTTTATCGCTTATAGTTGCGCAGCCCTCGTATGTACTTAGAGCGCCATCATGCAATGCTTTTGGAGTTGGGTAATTAAAACTTAAACCGGCATGACGTCCAAAATACCAGTTGTTACCTTCCTGGGCAAAGGACGGGGTTAGCATAGTAAATAGTATCAAAAAAAGAAAGAGTATTTTTCGCATTCTGAGGTCTGAGTGATTGTTAAGGGTTCTTTATAATGAAATGTGTTCACTACTTTTTGAAACTATACTGTAAAATAATAAATCAAAAAGTATTTTCTCTGATTCTGATAAATTATATATCCGGGGCAATGCATTTTTAAAAATACAGCAATGACAATTAAATCGCTTACACTGCTTTGCACCTCTAATGGATAGGTAGTTTAAGAAAATGTATATAGAACTAAGTGTTTACTTTTATTGGTTTTAGTTATTTCATTTACTGCTGAATTAAATAATTTTTCTTAAAGAAAAATTCATAAATAGATTTTGAAAAATCAAATTAACAATCTATTTTTAGTTTAGCAAGCAAGTAATTTTTATTACTTAAAGAAAAATAGCTAACCCTGACCTTGTGCTAATGATTCCGCCATTTTTCTTTCTCTTTTTTTCATTTTTTTTCATTGATTGATCCGTAAAAGATTTGCAATAAGCAAACACAAACTTGGTAAGGCCAATGGCAAAGTTGGTTCGTGCATTGCAGTAGGTGAGCCGTTGTATTGTTCAGACAGTACCCTTGTTATTTTACAGGATAAGATTTCAAATACTATCTCTACATATTTTAAACCCTGGATATGCTCTTGAGAAAAGCACGCTACCGCCGCAGGATTGCCGCTACGCTAATGGCTGTAATGCTTAGCAATACTATTTTACCCGTTATTTCCTATGCGCTTACTTCAGGTCCTACAGCGCCTGAGGCTACCAGTTTTGAGCCCATAGACACAACCGACATGGTAAATCTTCAAACAGGAGATTTCACTTATAATATGCCTTTACTGGAAGTGCCCGGGCCTGAAGGAGGATACCCTTTATCACTTTCTTACCATGCGGGCATACAACCTAATGAAGATGCCAGTTGGGTGGGGCTTGGCTGGACTTTAAACCCCGGAGCTATTAACAGGAATGTTAATGGTTATCCTGATGATTGGTATAATCCGCAAAATAATAGTCATGTGTACATGGAAGAAGGAATAACAAAAACGTACGATGTAGGGGTAAATATTGGTATTGCCAACACACCGGTTTCGGTAGGGGTAAATCTTTCCTTTTCGCAAGATGACTACAGAGGATTTGGAGTTGGGGGGAGTGTAAGTGCCGGAAGGAGTTGGGGATTAGGAAAAGCTAGTATTAATGCCAGTATCGGTGTAGGCGTTTCGCCGTATGGTGGGGCTGGATATGTTTTTGGAGGTGTTGGAATAGCTGTTGGAGGAGCAATTAATGCATCTGCCGGCATCGGATTCAGCACCAACTTTGAATCTTTAAATGCAGGAGTATCGGGTGGAGTTGGATATAGCTTTGCACAATCGGACAAGAACCCACATCATGGTATAAAGGGATCTTTATTAAATGCCTCTATCAGTACCGGAGGCGGCAAACCGTCCATAAGTGCAGCCGGGATCACATCGTCGGTAAGCGCTTCAGAGGGAGCGGGGATGCAATATGATGTTTCTTCTTTTTCGGTTGACATACCGGTATATTATTTTAATCTCTCTTTAGGCTATAGTAAAACACGATCCTGGATCGATAAATCCACAAACGTATACACCCATGGAAGCATATATGGTTCCGGCTGGGGGGAGATATCCGAAACGATAGGAGGAAACTCCATGACCAATATGGTGGCCTACGACAGGGCTTTTGATACCTACGCATTGCTGGAGGATCCCGCTGAAAAAAACATAGTTGATTACCCCGATCCCAGCCGGGTTCAGGGCGGTGCTTACCCTGATTTTGATAATTACCGCGTATTGGCTCAGGGGCTGGGAGGCAGTATGCGGCCTTACCTGTTCCAGGGGGAAGTGCTGGGACAGAACAGGAAAAAGGCAGACGGCTCCCGTTCCGTTAATTATTATTCTCCGGGTGTTACCAACGTACAACCTCAATTTCGCTTTGAAGGTGATTTTTCTAATTCGTACAGGCAAAACTATAGCCCTTACTCCAACCCTGCGCTGAATTTACGATCAGTTGCTACACCCTTTGCCACCCCCACTTATGGCGATGGGGATGGTGCTTATGGCTATTCAGGCGGGAAGCTTGCCGGCACCAAGCATATAGATATAGGGCCTACGGTTAAACCAAGTAATTCTAAAGGGTATTCTAAATCAGACCGCTACTTATCCTATATGATAGAAGGTTTTTCCATCACCAATGAGTCGGGTGTGACTTATCATTACGGGCTACCTGCCTATAGCTATGGCGAGGAGAATTACCAGGAAAAAATAAAGAACAGTGGGTTCAACAAGGTTTATTTTAACCGCGGCACTAAATCTACCCCGTATGCCTATACGTGGTACCTTACCACCATCACCGGCCCCGATTTTGTGGACCGCAACGGTAATGGCATAGCGGACGGCAACGACTGGGGCTACTGGGTAAATTTTGAATATGGTAAGTGGTCCAATAATTATGTGTGGCGTAATCCTTCCGAAGGATATCACAGGGATGAGGACAATGAGTTCCAGAACTGTTCCATGGGAATGAAGGAAGTATATTATTTAAACGCAATCCGTACACGGTCGCATATAGCGCTGTTTGAAAAAGATATCAGGCTGGATGGCAAGGGAGCTTCTTCTTCAATATTCACTAAGAATACCAAGCAGGATTATCAGTATGCAGGCCTGTTTAACAGCGGCTCTGCCCGGAGCCTGCGGTTGGACAGGATATATTTATTAAATGCTTCGGACAGTCTTTTCGTACTGCCTTCTTCAGGCAGCAACAATGCATATAGCCCCAACGTGCTGGACAAGGCGGATGTAGATGCGGCGAACAGGTATGCACTGGAAGATAAAGCGATCAGGATCATCAATTTCAGCTACGACTATTCATTATGTCCCAATACTACGAACAGCTTCGATAGCAATACGCCAACCGTAAAAAGCGGTAAGCTGACGCTTAAAAATCTATTATACAGGGGTAAAGGGGGGCAAAGTCTGATTCCTCCGACAAGGTTTGAGTATGAAATACCGGAAACTGAAAATCCTGAATCCTCCGGTATTTTTTCTAATGGATCACTTTTTAATACTCAATATCCCTATTTTGAAGTGGGAGATTTACTAGTAACCAACGATGTTCTGCGAATATTTTGTGGCGTTGTCACAAAGAAAACTTTAGTTGATCCTGGGAACGGCATGACAGCATACGAACTGGCAAATTCAAACATGACAGGAACATTAGTCGCAAAAAAACTGGTAAAAACCAAAAATCCACCATACAATAAAGATGCCTGCGATATCTGGGGTTATTACAAATCGGACTCTAAAGTAAGTTTAATAAATTCAAACGAAAATCTGGGCAGGAGGACTACACCCATTTCTGCTAAGTCTGTTGATGCGTGGAGTTTGAGGAGGATAGTTTCCGAGGCAGGTTCAATAACAAGTATTCATTATGAACCAAAGAATTATTCAAAATCTGCATTAAGCAGTGAATATCCTATAGCATTAACAAATATTCAGCAAGTTTCCGGACATACAAATCAATTAAGATTAGATTATTCAGATGATATTAATCTTTCAGACTATTACAATCTTAATGATAGGCTAGATTTTTTGATGTTATTGCATAGTTTTCATCCTAACTCAGTTATAAATTCGGTTAACCCTTGTATGTGGCGCAATATTATATGGACAAATGAAACATATGACACTAAAAACAGCACTTATAGTACATTAATAAAAGAAATAGGGACAAACTATGTTATTGTGGAAAATAATGATTTTAGTGATTTCTATCAGAGTCCTATATCTGTTGTTTTTTATGGTGGCACACGAATCAATACTGTATGTGGTAGTAATAGGAGACCATTTGCCGGCAACATTAAACTAGTGAGTAATCCGAATATTCCTTTTTGGGGGGATGGTCTAAGAGTTAATAAAATTTCTGTTGCAGATCAAAATGGTGATACTGAAATGTCAACTTCATATTTGTACAGGAAACCTGATGCCCCAACAATATCCTCGGGAACTACATGTTTCGAACCATGGGTAATGGAAAATGTATACTTTTTACCAAACGCTGTACCTTCTGGTTTTGGTAACGCTGAAGGGGTAGAGACATATAAGCGGAGGATATTTAAAAATTTACACTCTTTGCTGGTAATGGCTCGCGAGATTCCACCACCCGGTGTGATGCATGAGTACGTAACAGTAACCAGCAGTATAAAGAGCAGTGGGGAGACAGTTACCAGGCAAGTGGTGGGTAGCACCACCTACCAGTTTGAAGTGTTCCGGGAAAATATGATTTACCGCAACATGACCGAGACACCTTATACTCATAATGTTGTTACAGGCTTTTGCACAGCAGATTCAAGGAATATATCCATAAAAAAGTTCCTTCATAGCGTCGGCGCTACTAAGCGTATCATTCAATACGACAAGGATGGAAAAAAGCTGAGTGAGACAATTAATAATTTTTTACACGATGGGTTACAGTCGTTATCAGATTCTTTATTTTTTGTGAACTACAAGGGTCGGTTGTCGTCTTATAGTTATATGGGTAATACATATAATTTAAAATACCAGGGATTCTTGCAGGAGCGCTATTCGGAGGTTAAAACAGTTGATGAACTGGGCTGGACAACTGCATCACAAGTTAAAGCTACGATGTCAGCCCGGGAAGATTACCCATGTGTGCCATTGGGTCAAACGGTGATCAATTACGTCAATGGTACTCAAACTACTTCGCAGAACCTCGCTTATGATTTTTATAGCGGTGCATTAACCAAATCGGTAGAGACAGATGCCTATGGTAATCGCTTTGTAACCGAGACGACCCCTGCATATAGAAAATATTCATCCATGGGTCTGAAAATTGGCAGTTCTACCAATAAAAACATGCTGACCCAAACGGCGGCCAGCTATACCTACAAGGTAGATGCCACGAACCCCAATACAAATTTGGGGCTGGTTTCGGCAAGCGTTACCACCTGGTCTAATACCCTTCCTGCATTAGATATGGCAGGAGCGTCCGTTGTGCAGAATACTACTTCAACAGGTTATGTATGGCGTCCGCAATACAGCTATAGCTGGATGCCTGTGAGCAAAACAACTGATGGGCTAACACCTGTTGGCAGCTTTGTTGATTTTAACTGGACGACTCCGGCATCCTCCAATGCGAACTGGAAGAAGACCTCCGATATTACGCAATATGATGTGTTCTCCAAAGCTTTGGAAGCGATGGATATCAATGGCAACTATGCTGCTACCCGCATGAACTATCAAAGCAAAAAAGTAGAGTTGAGCGGTAGTCCTGCCAAATTTTACGAGATCGCTTTCAGTGGCG
>ENA-UOUJ01001879-UOUJ01001879.1-activated-sludge-metagenome-genome-assembly--contig:-NODE-1879-length-10259-cov-7.520188_pt1 | contig 10259 bp, 10 predicted proteins | sample MGYA00249839_ERZ747224 | MGnify/ENA primary metagenome ERZ747224 (study PRJEB28782, sample SAMN03220277) | activated sludge metagenome | biome: wastewater; feature: sewage sludge; material... | reverse complement strand
CGCTCACGGGCCGGGCCATGGCGGTGTTCACCATGGCCATGTTCCTGGGCGTGGCGGCCATGCAGTGGTTCACCGGCCTGGTGGCGTCGCTGGCCAAGGCCCAGGCCATGGCCGATCCGTTTGTCGCCGTGATGGCCAGCATTGCCGCGCTGCTGGCGCTGGCGGCCCTGGGTTTTCGCCTGCTGCCGCAGCCGCCGCGTGAGGGCGGCGTGGGGTAATTCCCCGTGTCTTGATGGGCATGGCGGCCCTTATCATCGCCGCGTCCATATCACTTTTACCTAAAGTACGACCCGGCATGGATCAAGTTCCGGGCCCGTGCCAACACTGGAGGGCGCCAAGACATGAAAAATTCCCTGACCGCCGGGCTGGCCCTGTGCCTGCTCGCCGCCACCGGCCTGGCCCATGCCAGCAGCGACCCGCTGCAGGTGCGCAGCTGGGCCGCCGCCTGCGCCAACTGCCATGGCACGAATGGCCAGGCACAACCGGGCAACGAGCCGCTGGCCGGCGGCAACAAGGACGAGATGCTGAAGAAACTGATGGACTTCAAGAGCGGCGCCAAGCCCGCGACCATCATGCACCAGCTCTCCAAGGGCTACACCGACGAGCAGCTGGCGGCCATTGCCGGCTGGTTTGCCGCGCAGAAGAAGTAACGGGAGGCAGCACCATGGATCGTCGTCAATTCATTCGCGCCGGCTCCGCCGCATCGGCCGCCACCGCCCTGGGCCTGACGGCCGGCTGCGCCAGCACCGGCAGCGCAGCGGGCGCCAAGGTGGTCGTCGTCGGCGGGGGCTATGGCGGCGCCACCGCCGCCAAGTACATCCGCATGTGGTCCGAGGGGCGCATCGAGGTCACGCTGGTCGAACCCAATGACAGCTTTGTCTCCTGCCCGCTGTCCAACCTGGTGCTGGGCGGCAGCAAGCAGATGGCCGACATCACCACGCCCTACGACAATCTGACCAGGCGCCACGGCGTGAAGATCGCGCGCGACCGGGCCACCGCCATCGACGCCGACAAGCGCCAGGTGCGCCTCGCCGGTGGCCAGACGCTGGCCTACGACCGCCTGGTGCTCTCGCCCGGCGTGGACTTCATGTGGGACGCGCTGCCCGGCATGAAGAAGGCCGGCGCGCAGGACAGGGTGCTGCACGCATGGAAGGCCGGCCCCCAGACCCTGGCGCTGCGCAAACAGCTCGAGGCCATGCCCGACGGCGGTGTGTATGCCATCAGCATCCCGCTGGCACCCTACCGCTGCCCGCCCGGCCCCTATGAGCGCGCCTGTCAGGTGGCGCATTACTTCAGCCAGGCCAAGCCCAAATCCAAGGTGCTGATTCTGGACGGCAACGACGACGTGACCTCCAAGGGCCCGCTGTTCAAGAAGGCCTGGGCGGATCGCTACAAGGGCATCATCGAATACCGCCCCAAGCACAGCACGGTGGATGTCGATACCGCCACCAACACGCTGAAGTTCGACTTCAACGACGATGTCAAGGCCCAGGTGCTGAACGTGATTCCGCCGCAGCGCGCCGGCGACATTGCCCACAACGCCGGCCTGACCACGGCCAACAGGCGCTGGTGCGAGGTGGACTGGCTGACCATGGAGTCCACCGCCGCCAAGAACATCCACATCCTGGGCGATGCGCTGCAGATCGCGCCGCAGATGCCCAAGTCCGGCCATATGGCCAACCAGCATGGCAAGGTGGCGGCCGCCGCCATCGTCGCGCTGCTGTCGGGGCGTGCGCCGAACGACCTGCCCATCTACAACAACACCTGCTACAGCTTTGTCAGCGACACCGACGTGGTGCATGTGGCCAGCGTGCACCGCTACGACGCCGAGAAGAAGACCATGCTCACGGTGCCGGGCTCGGGCGGCGTGTCCGCGGCCGCCAGCGAGCTGGAGGGGCGCTATGGCATGGCCTGGGCGCGCAACATCTGGGCCGACACCCTGGCATAAGCCTCCCCAAGCCATCAACCCGGGGCGCCCAGCGCCCCTTTTTTCATGACACGAGCGAAAAAAATGTCTTTCATGCGCACACAGCAAATTTGCCGCGGCCTCGTGGCCCTGGCCTTGCTCGCCCTGGCAGGGGCCGGCACCGCACAGGGCAGCGACGACGAGGCGCGCGCCAAGAAGATCATCGGCGGCTCCTGCTTTCTGTGCCACGGCGCCGAGGGGGAGTCGGCCAGCGCCATCTACCCGCGCCTGGCCGGGCAGAATGCCGAGTACATCGCCAAGCAGCTGGAGAACTTCAAGAACGGCCAGCGCAAGAGCACGGCCATGGCGCCCATGGTGGCCAGCCTTGCGCCCGAGGACATGGTGGCGCTGGGCAAGTTCTTCGCCAGTCGCCCGGCGCAGCAGAAAAAAGCCCGGGACCAGGATCTGGCGGCCGTGGGCCGCTACATCTACCACCACGGCAACCGCTTCAGCGGCATACCCGCCTGCGCCTCCTGCCATGGCCCGGACGCCGCCGGCAGCGCCACGCTGCCGCGCCTGGCGGGCCAGCATGTGGCCTACACGGAAGACCAGCTCAAGCTGTTCAACAAGCGCGAACGCACCAACGACAACGCCGTGATGCACGCCGTGGTGGAGAAGATGACGGCCCTGGAGATGGCGGCCGTGGCCGAGTACCTGAGCGGCAAATAGCGTTCAGGGTGCCAGTTGTTCCACGATGGGCGCCTGCTGGGTCACCGGCTGCAGGCTGTGAATGGGCTCGGCCAGCCAGCGGTCCATGAAACCGGCACCCAGCCACATGCCCGCCAGCGCCAGCCAGGCGGTGAGCGAAAAGATGGCGCCGCCCGTCATGCCGGCGCCCACGGCGCAGCCGCCGGCCAGCATGCTGCCAAAGCCCATGGCCATGGCGCCGGCGATGTAGCGCGCCATGCTGTAGCCGTCCTTGAAGCCCTCGATCTTGAACTCCCGCCCCACCAGCGCGCCCAGCAGCGAGCCGACGAACACCGCGGGCAACATGCCGGCATCGAAGCCGAACGTCGTTCCGGGGTTGGCCAGCACGCGCATCAGCCATTCGGCCGAGGGGCCGCTGAAGGTCAGCCCTCCCACCGGCACCACATCAAAGCTGGCCTGCGCCACCGCGTGGTTGAACCACCAGGCCAGGGCCACCGCCAGGCCGGTGCACAGCCCGCCCAGCCACATCCAGGCCCGGTTGCCGCTGCGCCAGGAAAAGTACAGCGCCACCGCCAGCCACAGCGCGCCCAGCACCAGGCCATCCCAATGGCCGGCACCCACCAGGGCCAGCAGGTTGCGCGCGCTGCCGCCCTCCACCGTCCACCAGCCGGCGATCTCGCTGCGCAGCGGCGCCAGGCTGCCGGCCAGCGTGGCCTGCGCCGTCACGGCAAACACCAGCCCGGACAGCAGAGCGCGCAGATTGCCATTGGCCGACAGGATGAGCAGACGGCTGGCGCAGCCACGCGTCATGATCATGCCCACGCCAAACAGCAGGCCGCCGACCAGCGCGCCCGACAGGCTGCCGCGGTTGGCCAGCTGGCGCACGCCGCTCACGTCCAGCCAGCCGGCCAGAATCAAGCCCTGCACCGCGATCAGCGCCGTGGCAAACGCCAGCAGCCAGACGGAGAGCTTCTCGGCAAACTTGCCGCGCCAGAACTCGATCACCGCCGCACGCAGGCAAAACCGCGAGCGCTGGGCAAAAAAACCGAACAGCAGGCCGATCACGGCGCCGCCCACCGAGAGCACGCCGGCCGTGCCATGCCGCTCCACCAAGGTTGCCAAGTCGATGGTCATTTTTGATAATCAATTAGCTCTTACTAATACACGCGGGAGACATCATGCAACCAACACCGAGCCGACGCCAAGTTTTGCAGGGCTGCGCCTGCCTGGGCCTGGGCGGCTTGCTCGGCGACCGCTGGGCGGGCTATGCCCAGGCGGCTGACAAACCGCCCGCGGCACCCGCCATGCAGGCGCTGGAGGCGGCGCCGGGCTGCTGGTATGTCGAAGGCCTGTCGGCCCTGGGCTCGCCGGCCAACCAGAACTTTATCTCCAACGCCGGCTTCATCGTCACCTCGACCAGCGTGGTGGTGGTGGACGCCCTGGGCTCGCCGGCGCTGGCCGAGCGGCTGCTGGCCGAGATCGCCCGAGTGACGAACAAGCCCGTCAGCCATGTCATCGTGACGCATTACCACGCCGACCATGTCTACGGTCTGCAGGTGTTTGCCGACCGGGGCATACCGATATTGGCGCACCAGGCCGGGCGCGAATACCTGCATGCCGACACCGCGCGCCTGCGGCTGCAGGCCTCGCGCGAGGAGCTGGCGCCTTGGATCAATGACAAGACACGGCTGGTGCCGGCCACGCAATGGTTCGATGGCCTCCAGGAGCTGACCGTGGGCGACACGCAGCTGGTGCTGCAGCCCGTCGGCCCGGCGCACACGCCGGAAGACCTGGCCGTCTACCTGCCGCAGCGCAAGGTCTTGTACGCCGGCGACCTGGTGTTTCGCAGCCGCATCCCCTTTGTCGGCCAGGCCGACAGCCGCAGCTGGATACTGTCGCTGGACAAGCTGCTGGCCTTTGACACGCGCGTCATCGTGCCCGGCCATGGGCCGGTGTCCACCCAGGCGCGCCAGGACATGCAGCTCACGCGCGACTATCTTGTCTATCTGCGCAAGACCATGGGCGCCGCCGCGCAGGAGATGACGCCCTTTGAAGAGGCCTACAAGGCCACCGATTGGAGCGCCTACGAGCATCTGCCGCTGTTTGGCGCGGCCAACCGCATGAACGCCTACAACACCTATCTGCTGATGGAGCATGAAACGCCATGACCAAGTCAACACCGGCAAGCGCCGACAAGATGCGCCGCAAGGGTCTGGCGGCGCTGGCCACGCTCGGCCTGGGGGTTGGCTGGCTCGGCCCGGCACGGGCGGCCAAGGCCCAGCTGCCGCTGTCGCAATCGCTGCCAGACGAGCTGGCGCGCGCCCTCAGGCAGGGTCAGCCGCTGGTGGTCATGGTCAGCCTGCACCCCTGCCCCTGGTGTGACGAGGTGCGCACCAACTACCTGGCCCCCATGCATGCGCGCGAAGGCCTGGCCGTGGTGCAGGTGGACATGCGCGGCACGCAGGTCACGCGCAACCTGCAGGGCCAGCCCAGCACGCATGACGCGCTGGTGCGCGCCTGGCAGGTGAAGGCCGCGCCCACGGTGCTGTTTCTGGGCCCGGGCGGGCAGGAGGTGGCGGACCGGCTGGTGGGCGGCTCGCCCGACTTTTACTCGGCCTACCTGGACGGCCGGCTGGAGCGGGCGCGCCAGGCCCTGGGCAAGTGATGATTCATCATGTTTTTGGCATCAAAAGCTTATGCATCAAGCGCCAAAAGCTATCAATTAAATAGTAAAAAGGAGATACCATGCCACCCCTGACCTCGCAATGGCTGCTGCTGCTGGCCCTGGGCATGGGCTCGGCCGCATCGGCACAGGAGCCCGCCCTGTTCAAGAATGCCGACCTGAAGCTGGGCCAGCGGCTGATCGCCGAGAACAAATGCGCCGAATGCCATGCGCGCAAATGGGCCGACGATGGCAACGCCATCTATCGCCCCAAGGGCCGCATCAACACACCGGCGCTGCTGCAGAGCATGGTCGAGCGCTGCAGCAGCGAGCTCAGCCTGAACCTGTTTCCCGAGGAGATCACGGCCATTTCCGCAGCGCTGAACCACGCGCATTACAAGTTCCGCGATGCGCCCTGACGCACCCACCCGGGGCGCAACCCGGGCGGGCGTTGCACTGGCTTACTCGATCGCCAGGCGCTGCGTCTTGTTGCCCTGCTTCTTGGGCAGCGTGAGCACCAGCACGCCGTTGTCGTAGCGCGCCCTGGCCTGGGCGGCGTCCACCTCCACGGGCAGCTGGAAGCTGCGGGCGACCGCGCCGTAGTAGCGCTCGCTGCGCAGCAGCTTCTCGCCATCCTTCTTCTGGTCATGCTGGCGCACCTCGGCGCGCAGGCTGACCACGTTGCCGTCGATGGAGACGTTGATGTCCTCCTTGGGCACGCCCGGCACCTCGGCATGCACGGTGTAGGCGCTGTCGTCCTCCTTCACGTCGATCTTGATCTGGGACGGCTCGGGCAGCGCGTCGCCATGCAGCGGACGCACATAGAAGGCGGGCGCAAAGTCCTTGAAGAAATCGTCGAACAAACCGCTGCGGCTGACCAGTGCATTCATGATGAAACTCCTTCCTTGACACGTTGAGATAAAGAGCCCCTGGGGGCCATCGGGCAAGCGAATCCTGCCCGTTGCCATCTATATAGGCCCCCATGCCCGGGGTTCAAGGGCACAGAGTCCAGGGGTTTGATATGGCGCAAACCCGGCCATGGGCGGGGACAATCAGCCCCATGCTTGCCGCCCTGCTCAGCAGCTTCTCCTGGCGCGCGCTGCGCCACCACCCCTGGCGCAGCGCAGCCGCCGTGGCCGCCGTCATGCTGGGCGTGGCGCTGGGCTTTGCCGTGCATGTGATCAACGCGTCGGCGCTGGGCGAGTTCAGCCAGGCGATGCGCTCCGTGGGCGGCCAGCCGGATCTGGAGCTGCGCGCCACGCGCGGCCATCTACCAGAGTCGCTCTACGGCCTGGTCGCCGCCCAGCCCCAGGTGGCCCTGGCCAGCCCCTGGCTGGAGCTGCCGGTGCGCGCCAGCAGCGCCGCCGCGCCAGAGGGCGTGGCGCTGCGCCTGCTGGGCGCCGACGCGCTGCTGCTGCCGGCCATGGCCCCGGCGCTGGCGCCACGCCCGCATGCGGGCGCAGACCGCCTGGCCATGCTGGCGCCGGCCACGGTATTTCTGAACGCGGCGGCGCAGCAGGCCCTGGGGCTGGCAAGCATCGATGCCGACAGCCCCGCCCTCACGCTGCACGCCGGCCTGCAGCAGCATCTGGTGCGGGTGGCGGGCGTGGTGGCGGCGAGCGGCGCGCCCCTGACCGTGATGGACATTGGCGCGGCGCAGGACTTATTTGGCCGCCAGGGCCAGCTCACGCGCATCGACCTGCGCCTGCGCCCGGGCCACACGCGCGCGCAGCTGCAAGAGGCGCTGGCCGCCCTGCCCGGCTGGCCCGCGGGCGTGCAGTTTGCCGAGCCACAGGACGCCCTGCAGCGCGTGGACAGCCTCTCGCGCGCCTACCGCGTGAACCTCACGGTGCTGGCCCTGGTGGCGCTGTTCACAGGCGCCTTCCTGGTGTATTCGGTGCTGGCGCTCAGCGTGGCGCAGCGCGCGCCGCAGCTGGCGCTGCTGGCCGTGCTGGGCGCCACGCCGCGCGAGCGGCTGGCGCTGGTGCTGCTGGAGTCGGCCGCGCTGGGCGTGGTGGGCAGCCTGGCCGGCATTGCCCTGGGCACGCTGCTGGCGGCGCTGGCGCTGGCGCTGCTGGGCGGCGACCTGGGCGGGGGCTACTTCACGGGCGTGCAACCGGCGCTGCAGTGGAGCGCGCCGGCCGCCCTGGTCTATGGCCTGCTGGGGGTGGCGGCGGCCCTCATCGGCGGCTGGTGGCCCGCGCGCCAGGCGCAGCGGCTGGCGCCGGCGCAGACGCTCAAGGGCCTGGGCAGCCAGGACGGGCCTGGCGGGCGCCCCTGGGCAGGTATTGTATTGATAGCTGCCAGCGCTTTATTGGCGGGTGTTCCGCCCATTTTTGGCCTAGCGCTTGCGGCCTATGTATCTGTCGGCCTGCTGCTGGTCGGCGGCATGGCGCTGCTGCCCTGGCTGGTGCAGGCCCTGCTGCGGCAACTGCAGCCGCTGGCGGCGGGCAACGCCCTGGCGCTGCTGGCGCTGGAGCGCGCGCGGCGCATGCCCGGCGGCGCCGCCGTGGCCGTGGGCGGCGTGGTCGCGGCCCTGAGCCTGGCGGTGGCGCTGACGGTGATGGTGGGCAGCTTTCGCGGCTCGCTCGGCCAGTGGCTGGACAGCGTGCTGCCCGCGCCCCTGTACCTGCGCGCCGCCGGCGGTGCCACGGGCGACGAGGCCGCCGTGTTTCCGCCCGGCTTTGCCGACGCCCTGGCCCGCCTGCCCGGCGTGGCGCGGGTGCAGGCGCTGCGCACCAGCAGCCTGCAGCTGCAGCCCGATCGCCCGGCCGTGGCGCTGCTGGCGTGGCCGCTGGGTGGCGACCCGGCCCAGGCCCTGCCGCTGGTGGGCGCGGCCCTGCCGGTACCAAAGGGGCGCGTGGGCGTGTATGTGAGCGAGGCGGTGCGCGACCTGTACGGCGTCAGGCCGGGCGCGGACTGGCCCCTGCTTTCAGAGGTTTTCAGGCCTCTAGCGCAATCAGGACAAGCGCCAACAGCTATATTTTATGTAGCTGGCGTATGGCGCGACTATGTGCGCCAGCATGGCGCCATCGCCCTGGACAGCCAGGACTTCATGCGCCTGACGGGCGACGCGCGCGCCAGCGACCTGGCGCTGTGGCCCGCGCCCGGCGCCAGCGCCGATGCCCTGCAGGCCCAGGTGCTGCAACAGGCGCGCCAGAGCCTGGGGCCGGCGGCGGCCGGCGCGCTGGCCTTCACCACGGCCGAGGCAATACGCGCGCGCTCCATGGCAATGTTCGACCGCAGTTTCGCCATCACCTATTGGCTGCAGGCGGTGGCGATCGCCATCGGGCTGTTCGGCGTGGCCGCCAGCTTCAGCGCCCAGGTGCTGGCGCGGCGCAAGGAGTTTGGCCTGCTGGCCCACCTGGGCCTGACGCGCCGGCAAATCCTGGCCGTGGTCGCCGCCGAGGGCGCGGCCTGGACGGCCGTGGGCGCCGTCGCCGGCCTGCTGCTGGGCCTGGCCGTGGCGGCGGTGCTGGTGCATGTGGTGAACCCACAGAGCTTTCACTGGAGCATGGATTTGGCCCTGCCCTGGGCGCGCTTGGGCGCGCTTGCCGCCGCCGTCCTGGCCGTGGGCACGCTGACGGCCTGGCTGGCGGGCCGCCAGGCCGCCGGGCAGGACGCGGTCATGGCCGTCAAGGAGGACTGGTAGGCCGCACAATGGGCCCCATGCCCACCATCGCCGCCCCCCCATCCCCCAGCGCCAGCGCCTGGCTGCACCACGCCATCGCGCGCATCGAGGCCGACTACCAGCGCAGCGCCGACACGCACCTGATACCGCTGCCGCTGCCGGCCTTCTCCGCCGCCGGCATCGACCTGTACCTGAAGGACGAGTCCACCCACCCCACGGGCAGCCTCAAGCACCGGCTGGCGCGCTCGCTGTTTTTGTACGCGCTGTGCAACGGCTGGGTGCGCGAGGGCCGGGCCATCGTCGAGGCATCCAGCGGCTCCACCGCCGTGAGCGAGGCCTACTTCGCGCGCCTGTTGGGCCTGCCCTTTGTGGCGGTGATGCCGCGCAGCACCTCGGCCGAAAAGATCGCGCTGATCGAGTTCTACGGCGGGCGCTGCCATTTCGTGGACGGCGCAGGCGAGGTCTACGACGCCGCGCGCGCCGTGGCGGCCGAGACCGGTGGCCATTACATGGACCAGTTCACCTATGCCGAGCGCGCCACCGACTGGCGCGGCAACAACAACATCGCCGAGAGCATGTTCAGCCAGATGCGGCGCGAGCGCCACCCGGTGCCGCGCTGGATCGTGGTCGGCGCCGGCACGGGCGGCACCAGCGCCACCATTGGTCGCTATGTGCGCTATCAACGGCACGCCACCCAGGTCTGCGTGGCCGACCCGGCCGGCTCGGTGTTTGCCGCCTACCACCGCACGGGCGACGCCACGCTCACAGCACCGGGCTCGCGCATCGAGGGCATAGGCCGCCCGCGCGTGGAGGCCAGCTTCATCCGCACCCTGGTCGATCGCATGGACGAGGTGCAGGACGTGGATTCCATCGTCGCCATGCGCGCCCTGTCCGCGCTGCTGGGGCGGCGCGTGGGGCCGTCCACCGGCACCAACTTCGTCGCCATGCTGCGCCTGGCGCAGGAGATGCGCGCGCGCGGCGAGCAGGGCTCCATCCTGTCGCTGCTGTGCGACGCGGGCGAGCGCTACCTGCCCACCTACCACGACGCTGACTGGGTGCTGCGCTGCATGGGCGACTGCACGACGGCCGAGCAGCGGCTGCGGGAACAACTGGCTTGATCAACCGCCGCGCGCTGCTGGCCCTGGGCGCCCTGCCGTGGGCCGGGCCGGCGGCGGCGCTGCCGGCGCGGGCGCTGGTTTTCCCACGCGACCATGGCAGCCACCCGGACCTGCGCACCGAATGGTGGTACCTCACCGGCCAGGCGCGCACCGGCCCCGCGCCCGGGCGGTTGTGGGGTTTTCAGATCACTTTTTTTCGCTCGCGCGTCGATGCCACGCAGGGCCTGCAATCGG
>ENA-UOUJ01001878-UOUJ01001878.1-activated-sludge-metagenome-genome-assembly--contig:-NODE-1878-length-10261-cov-5.008916_pt1 | contig 10261 bp, 11 predicted proteins | sample MGYA00249839_ERZ747224 | MGnify/ENA primary metagenome ERZ747224 (study PRJEB28782, sample SAMN03220277) | activated sludge metagenome | biome: wastewater; feature: sewage sludge; material... | reverse complement strand
GAACAGGCCGGCCAGTTCGTCGGCGATCGCCAGCTGTTGCGCCAGCGTCGCGCGGGCGAGCCGTTCGCGCAGCGGCCCGAGCTCGGCCGCGTCGTCGGGCAGGTCGTCGAAGATCGCCAGCAGGCGCCAGCGAACGGTCGGCGGGTCGAACGGTGAACGCGCGGGCAGCCCCGGCATCAGCTCGCGCAGGCTGCTCCACAGCATGCGGCCGGCGAAGACCGGTTCGAGCAGCGCGCAGACGCCGGTACGCAGCGCCACCTGCTGCTGCAGCCAGCGGCCGACGCCGATGCTGGGCACGACGACCGAATGGCGCGCCAGCGGATGCCCGGCCGACGGGCGCGACACCCGCTCGCACAGCGCGTCGGCCAGGCGCTCGGCACGATGGTCGAAGAACAGCGACAGCGCCATGCAACCGGACGGCCGATCAGTTCGCCAGCCGGCCGATCGTGGCCACCGCGATCGTCAGGAAACCGAGCCCGAGATTGACGACGACCAGGCGCCGGATGCGATCGAGCGCGGCCGCCGCTGCCGGCAGGTCGCCGTCGGCAAGCGCCGCCTGCATCCGCGGATGTGGCCTCAGCCAGATCACCGCGAAGATCGCCGTCATCACCAGTGCGATCAGCGCCATCAGGTTCCACGACAGCGGTGGACGACCCCCAGCCATCGACAGTTGCGCGAACATCGCGATCCCGCTGACCCAGATCGCGACCAACGCCCAGGCGACGGCCACGAAGAAGCGGCCGAGCGCCGCGCACAGCAGTTTCAGCCGTTGCGCCGGCTCGAGCGTCGCGACCGCGGCCGGACGCATGCACCAGTGCGCGAAGGCCATGCCGCCGATCCAGACCACGACGCCGGCAAGATGCAGGAACAGCAGCAGTTCTCTGGTCATTGGACTCGCTGCTTCAGAACCGCGAGCCGGGCTGCCGCAGAAACTCGATCTCCTCGGCCGTCGATTCGCGGCCGAGGATCTCGTTGCGATGGGGGAAGCGGCCGAAGCGCGCGATGACGTCGTGATGGCTCTGCGCCCACTGGAAGGCGCCGCCGGCCTGCGGATCGTCGCGCAACCGGCCGAACAGGCGCAGCGATTCCTGCTGGTCGGCCAGCGCTTCGGAGTGCTCGAAGGGCAGGTAGCAGAACCAGCGCTCCATCGGCTCGAGCTTGCGGTCCCAGCCCTCGGAGACGATCCGCCGGGCAGCCGCCAGCGCCTGCGGATCGCCGGCGAAGGCGCGCGGCGTATCGCGAAACACGTTGCGCGTGAACTGGTCGAGCAGGATGACGAAGGCCAGCGCCGGCCGCGGGCCGCCGACCCAATCCGCACAGCCGCCGGCCAGCGCCTTCTCGATCAGCGAACCGAAGCGCGTCTCGATCTCGCGGTCGAAGGCCGGATCCTTGACGAACCACTGCGGGCGCGGCGCGCTCATGTCGCCGAACCAGAATTCCAGTACCTGCCGATGGCCCTGTTGCGCTGCGTCCAAGGTGAACTCCCGTCTTGCGCCCTGTCCCCGTTTACTATCATAGACATAAGCGCGACGGATCCTTGCGCGCAAAGACATGGAGAGCCCCGCATGACCGAACTCGAAACGCGATTTCACCAGGCGGTGGCCGAGTCGAAGACGCTCGACGAGCGCCCCGACAACATGACGCTGCTGCAGCTCTACGCGCTGTACAAGCAGGCGGCCGGCGGCGACGTCGAAGGCGACCGCCCCGGCTTCACCGACATGGTCGGACGCGCCAAGTGGGACGCGTGGAACGCGCTGAAAGGCACGTCGGCCGAGCAGGCGATGCAGCGCTATATCGACCTGGTGGAGAGTCTGAAGGACTGACTGAAGGACGGCGACGCCGAAAGTCACATCAATCGGCGACGCCAGCCGCCTTTCAGGAGTCTTGGGAGACAGCAGCGTTCTCGTCACCCGGCTCGCCGGGCAAGCTCACCCCCTTGAACCGGCCACGAGGAAGCACATCCTGCAACCGATCCTCGTTCGTGCCTGACCAGAAGGGAGCTCCGCCGACATAAGCGGCACGCCCGAGCAAATGCCCGGCAACAGGCGTCGTGAGCAGCATGAAGAAGATGGCGATGGCGATCTTGACCCAAGTTGCTAGCGTGCCATCGACGAATCCGACTGCAACGAGGACCAGTCCGCAACCGACGACGCCGGCCTTGGTCGCCGCGTGCATTCGCATGAAGAAATCGGGCAATCGCAAGACGCCTATGGCGGCCAACAGGCTGACCACGGCGCCAAGAAGCAGGAAGATGGAGCCGACCCAGTACATGTTCAGAATTCCTCGTCACCTATGGAGCCACGCTCGATGAACGCGGCGAACGCGACCGTGGCCAGAAAGCCGATAAGAGCGACGCCGAGCGCTACGTCGACGAAAGACACCACCCCGGACACGAGCGCAGCCAAGCCAGCGGCCGCCACGCCCAGCAGACAGAGCATGTCGAGTGCGACGACGCGGTCTGCGGGATGCGGCCCGCGCACGATCCGTATCCCGGACAACAGCATCGCCAGGACCAGCAGCAGCGCCGACACAGCTGCCGACCATCCGAAAAACAATTCTCCGGTCATGGCAACACCTTCATCACGAGTTGCTCGAAGCCATCCTTGATCTCCTGAACCGTATGCTCCGACACGTTCATCACGTGGACATACAGCACCGAACGGTCCTCCGACACATGCAGACTCGTCGTTCCGGGAGTCAACGTGATCATGTTGGCCAGCAGAGCGATCCCAGCCTCGCTGCGAACCGTCAAGGGAACGGCGACGATGGCGCTATGTTGAACGCGGGTCGGCCTCAGCACTGTCAGCGCAACTTCCTTTACCGAAAGCAGAAGTTCTCGAAAGAACACCGCGCCCAGGACGAGCCAGTTCCAGGCAGCACGAACAAAGTTCATCGTACGATCTCCGTCGCCTCCGCAACTGGAAGCGAAGCTGCTTCCGCTACCGTCTTCACTCCCACGACGGCATCCATATAGGCTTTCGGCTCCAGCAACTGGTTCGCGGCACGCAACGAAAACTCCACAAACGGCTCCGGATACAGGCCGATCGTCATGGTAATCGCCGCCAGTGCAGCGATCGGTACCAGCATCGCGAAACGAGTCAAGGGTGCGGCGCGCCAAGCGGCCAAGGCCTCGACCGAAAAGGGCGAAGGCGCCTTCCAGAACGCTTCATTCCAGATCTTGACCATCGAATAAAGGGTCAGCAGGCCGACAATGAGCGCTACTGCGGCCAGCGCCATGTGTCCGGGATCAAGACTGGACTTGATGACCACGAACTTTGCCCAGAACCCCGACAGCGGCGGCATTCCCGCCAGCGACAGCGCAGGGATCACGAACAGTGCGGCAAGCAGCGGCGTATTCCGATAAAGCCCGCCGATCCGTTTGAGCTGAAACGATCCGCCGGACAAGCGGATGGCTCCCGCAATCAAGAACAGGTTCGCCTTGACGATGATATGGTGAATTACGTAGAGGATGGCTCCGGCAATCGCGAGCGGTGTGGCTATCGCCACGCCGACGAGCATATAGCCGATCTGGCTGATGATATGGAACGAAAGAATCCGGCGAACGTCGAAGTGCGCTGCCGCGCCCAAGACCCCGATCACCATGGTCAACGCTGCAATTACACCGATGACAGGACCCATGAATGCTGCGCTGCCCATGAAGAGAAGCGTCGACGTACGAATGATCGCGTAGACCCCGACCTTCGTGAGCAGTGCAGCGAAAATGGCCATGACCGGTGCACTGGCCGTGTGATAGGACGCCGGCAACCAGAAAAAAAGAGGAAAAACCGCCGCCTTCGAACCGAAGGCCAGCAGGAACATTACGGCCAGCGTCGTAACGAGGCCCTGATTCTCGACCATCGGCAGCGCACGCGCCAAGTCGGCCATGTTGAGCGTACCGGTCAAGCCATAGAGAAAACCGACTGCCAGCAGGAACACCGTCGTCGCAACCAGATTCAGCGTCGCATACTTGATCCCTGCGTCGAGCTGCTCCTTCGATCCTCCTATGACGAGGAGCCCGAACGAGGCGATCAACATGATCTCGAACCAGACGTACATGTTGAAGATGTCGCCAGTCAGGAACGCTCCGACGACACCCAGCAGCAGGCCGTGGTACAGGGGATGATAGAGCGCGCGCTCTCGCTCCCTGGAGCCGTCGACCAGCCCGTATATCGACACGGCAACGGCCATCACACCGGTGATCAGCACCATCGCGGCAGCGAACAGATCTGCGACGAAGGTAATTCCGAACGGTGCCTCCCAAGAACCGAATTGCGTAGCGAGCACGGTTCCGTCGAAGACTTCGACAAGCAACAGAATCGAGGCGGCCAGCAGCGCGCCGCTGCCGAACAGGCTGACGAGCCGCTGTAGCCCGGGATATCGCGCCAGAACCGTGCATGCCGCCAACGTCAACAGCGGAATCGCGACAGGGAGAGTCAGGAGCAGATCGGCGTTCACTCGCGCGATTCCTTGTCGATGTCATCGATCGAGCGAGGTTCCGCCGAACGCATACGGTCGGTATCGACTGTCTTGAGCACGTGATAGGCACGTTCGAAAAGAACCACGATATAGGCGGCCAGCGCAAAGGAGATCACGATTGCGGTCAGGATCAGTGCCTGCGGCAGCGGGTTGGCGCTATGCGCGATCGTCGTCTCGCCGGCGGCGACCAATGGTGGAATGTTCGATCCGAGCCGACCGGCGATGAATATCGAAAGGTTCACCGCATTGCTGAAAACCAGCAAACCGAGAATCAGGCGCAGGACGCTCCTGGACATCAGCAGATAGGCGGCGACGCCGATCATCACGCCGAACGCGAGAACGAAGAAGATCTCCATCTACGCCTCCAGGTAGTACTCGAGAAAGGTGAGCACCGAGCCGAGCACCGCGAGGTACACCCCGATGTCGAACAGCAGGGCCGATCCGAGGGCGAGGCCACTTTCGAAAAACGCCCACTTGTGCGTCAGGAAAGGATCGCCCGCGACGAGGCCGAAAATGCCCGAAGCCGCTGCCGCCAACAGTCCGAGGCCGGCGATGGTCCTGGGCGAAAGGCGCAGAAGCTTTTTCAGCGTGTCGCGCCCCCGTGGAAGCACGTAAACGGCACAGCCGGCCGCTGCGATCAAGCCACCGACAAAACCCCCACCCGGTTCGTTATGCCCGCGCCAGAGCAGGAACAGGGAAAAGGTGATTGCGGCTGGCAACATGACATAGCCGCAGACGCGAAAGATCAACGAATCCGGGCGCGCTCGGCTGACTTCGTGCTGCGGACTTTCCATTCGAACGCAAGCGATGACCGACGCTGCTGCCAGCGCCGCAACGGCCAGCACGGTGATCTCGCCAAGCGTATCGAGCGCCCTGAAATCCACGATGATCACGTTCACCAGGTTGCGACCATGCGCCTGCGGCACGCTTGCAGCCCGGAAGAAATCCGAAAGCTGTTCATCGAAAGGACCTGCAACCGCGGCAAAAAGGATCAAGGCCGCGGTCGAGCCGAAGAGAGTCGCGACGATGGCATCGAAACGTCGCTCCGACTTCCCTCTCGGATCCTGTTCATGGAACGGAAGGTGCCCGACTATGGCCAGCAGAATCACCACTGCAAGCGCCTCGACCGAAAACTGGGTAAAAGCGAGATCAGGCGCGCCACGAAACAGGAACACCAGCGCCACTCCGAAACCCACCATACCTGCAGCGACAATTCCCTTCATGAAGGTGTTCGCTCGGAGAACCGCCAGGGATGCCACGACGAGAAGCAGCGGCAGGACAAGCTCCGGAGCGAAGCTCGTCGAATCGAGCGCCGGAAACGCCAGGCCGTCCTGCGATACGAGCGTTGCCAGCGATGCAACCGCAATCACGCCGAAAGTTGCAGCGAGATAGCGACGCAGGCTTCCCGACTGAACGATCCCGGTCTGCCATAGGGCAAGGCGTGACAGTCCGGACATGAGGTGGTCGTAACCTGCGTCCGGCCCCAAAGTCTCGATCCACTTGCGGTCGGCGAGAAATTCGCGCAAGGGCATCCATCGCCAGAACGCAACGACCCCGACAATCAGCGTCAGCACGCTGAGCAGGAGCATCGGCGTGAGTCCGTGCCACAACGCGAGCGATGGAGAAACGACCTGACCAGTCAGCGAACTCGCGGCAGGACCGAGAAGCGGCGCAGCCAGACCCGGCATCACTCCGAAGAGAAGGCCCAGCAGGGACAGCATGAGGGGGCCCAGCATCATGGCCAGTGGAGGATCGTGCGCACCTTCGCCCACCGCAGGACCCGGTGGGCCGAAGAAACACTTGACCGTCACGATCCCGGCCACGACCACCATGCAAGCGTTCGCAAGCAGCCCGATGCCCACCGGTATCCAGGGCCAGGACGACTGCAGTCCGGCCTCGTAGATGAGCTCTTTTCCGACGAAACCCACGAACGGCGGCAATCCCGCCATCGACATACCGCCCATGAGAGCGACGGCTGCCGTCGCCGGCATCGCCCGGACAAGTCCGCTGAGCTTCGAGGCGTCTCGCGTACCGGTCTCATGATCGATGATGCCCGCGATCATGAACAGGCAGGCCTTGTACAGTGCATGGACGAGCAGGAAAGTCACCATCGCCGTCGCCGCAACTTCATTCGGCAACCCGACCAGCGTGACGAGTGTTCCGAGCGACACGACCGTCGAATAAGCAAGAACGCGCTTGAGATCCGTTTCGCGCATGGCGAGCACGGTCCCGGTCAGCATCGTCAGGAGACCCGCGCAAACGAGCAGCACGCTCCACCAGGCATGTGCGCCGAACACGGGGTCGAAGCGCGCCAGCAGGTATACCCCCAGCTTCACCATGGTGGCCGAATGCAGGAAGGCCGAGACTGGCGTCGGCGCGACCATGGCGTTCGGCAGCCACGAGTGCAAAGGAGCCTGGGCCGACTTCGCGAAAGCGCCTATCGCCAGAAGCACGATGATCGCCGGCGCATGAGGATGGTCGGCGATCGCCGGTCCTTGGGCGAGGATCTCGGCGATCTGGAATGAGCCGGCCGCCTGGCCAAGGATGATCATGCCCGCAAGCAGGGCGAGACCTCCGGCCACGGTCATCAGCAGGCCCTGCTGGGCCGAGCGGCGAGACTGCTCGCTCTCGGGTTCGTACCCGATCAGCATGAACGATGTCAGGCTGGTGAGTTCCCAGAACACCACCAGCGTAATCAGGTCGTCGGACAGGACGGCCCCCAACATCGCTCCCATGAACATCGCCAGGTAGGCAAAGAATCTCGGCTGATCCGCCCGGCCCACCATGTAACGAGAGGCGTACAGGAAAATCAGTGTTCCAATCCCGGTGATAAGCAACGCAAACAGCAGCGCCAGCCCGTCGAGCCTGAGCGAAAACTCGAGGCCGAGGCTCGATATCCACTGATGGCTTTCCAGCACGACCGCCCCGCCCGATATCTGCGGCAGCAGGGCTGCGAACCCGATGAACAGCGCCGCCGGCAATACCGCGGTCAAGGACGAAAGGCCGCCCCGGACGAGCAGGACGAGCAAAGGTGTGACAAGGAAAGAGGCAAGAACGAGAGCTAGTAGCTGCATGACATGGTTCGCGGCTGCGATGTTCTTCTTCGATCCGACAAGGTGGCCGAGCGCCTCGTTCGGCGCTCGGCGCCGCCTTTTTCAGTTCGTCGGAACCTGCGCAGGCAGCGGCCGGTTCTCGGCGAACGCGACGAGGTTGTCGGCGGCGAGCATCGCCATGCCCAGGCGCGAACTGCGCGTGGCACTGCCGATGTGCGGCGTGAGCACGATGCGCGGCGCCTCGAGCAGCGCCGGATCGAGCGCCGGCTCGTTCTCGTAGACGTCGAGCCCGGCCGCACCGAGCTTGCCGGCGGCCAGCGCGCGCGCCAGCGCCGCGTCGTCGACGATGCCGCCGCGCGCGATGTTGACCAGCGTGGCCGTGGGCTTCATCAACGCGAGCTCGCGTTCGCCGATCGTGTGATGCGTGGCCTGCGAATACGGCAGCACGAGCACGACGTGATCGGCGCTGCGCAGCAGTTCGTCGCGCTCGACGAACTGCGCACCGAACTCGGCCTCGTTCGCGGCGCGGCTGCGGTTGCTGTAGAGCACCTTCATCTCGAAGCCGCCGGCGCGGCGCGCGATCGCCGAGCCGATGCGACCCATGCCGATGATGCCCAGCGTGCTGCGATGGACGTCGGCACCGAGGAACTGGTCGAAGGCCCAGCGCTTCCAGTTGCCGGCGCGCAGCCAGCGCTCCGATTCGCTGACGCGTCGTGCCGCGGCCATCAGCAGCGTCCAGGCCATGTCTGCGGTGGCTTCGGTCAGCACGTCGGGCGTATTGCCGACCAGAATGCCGCGCGCCGCGCAGGCCGCCAGGTCGATGTGGTTGTGGCCGACCGAACCGGTCGATACGATCCGCAGCTTCGGCGCGGCATCGAGCAGTTCCGCGTCGACGCGGTCGGAAGCGACGACGAACAGCGCGTCGCGGTCGGCCGCGCGCGCGCGTAGCTCCTGCGGGCTCCACTCGTCGTCGGCCTGGTTCGATTCGATCTCGAAGTACTGCTGCAGGTAATCGATGACCTGCGGAAAGACCTCGCGCGTGATCAGCAGTTTCGGCTTCGTCACTTGTCCCCTCTCGTGTCCGGGCCCAGGCCCGTCTTCATTCCCAGCCCCGCAGGGGCTTCGTTCATTCCGCGATCCCGAAGACCTGGCGCAGGTAGCTCAGGTAGGCGGGGTCGTCGCACATCGTCTTCTCCGGCGCGTCGGACAGCTTGGCGACCGGCTGGTCATTGCAGCGGACCATCTTCAGCACGATCTGCAGCGGCTGGTAGCCGAGGTCGTTGGTCAGGTTCGTGCCGATCCCGAACGACAGCCGGGTCCGGTCGCGAAACCGCAGGTACAGCTCGATCATCAGCGGGAAGGTCAGCGCGTCGGAGAAGACCAGCGTCTTGCTTTGCGGATCCACGCGGTTCTGCTCGTAATGCCTGATCATCCGCTCGCCCCAATCGAACGGGTCGCCCGAGTCATGGCGCGCGCCGTCGAACAGCTTGCAGAAATACATGTCGAAGTCGCGCAGGAAGGCGTCGAAACCATAGACGTCCGACAGCGCGATGCCGAGGTCGCCGCGGTACTCGCGCGCCCACATTTCGAGCGCGAAGGTCTGCGAGTCGCGCAGCCGGGGGCCCAGCGCCTGCGCCGCCTGCAGATACTCGTGCGCCATCGTGCCCAGCGGCGTGAGCCCGTGCTTCATCGCGAACATCACGTTCGAGGTGCCGGCCAGGTGGTCGCCGAGCTGGTCCCGGGCGGTCAGCAGCACCTCTTCGTGCCATTTCCTGGAGAAGCGGCGCCGCGTGCCGTAGTCGGCGATCTTCATGCCGCGCAGGTCCGGATGCCCGGTGATCAGCGCCAGCTTCCCGTTCAGGCGCCGGCGACCCTCGGTGTAGTCCGGATCGGGCTGCGTCTCGCGGAACCAGATCTCGTTGACGATCGCCAGCACCGGGATCTCGAACATGATCGTGTGCAGCCACGGCCCCTGGACCGTGATGTCGATCTCGCCGTTGTCCTTCGGTGAATTCGAGACCGAGATGTACTTCTGGTTGAAGTGGAACAGGCCGAGGAAGTCGACGAAGTCGCTCTTGATGAAGCGCAGCCCGCGCAGGTAGGCGAGTTCGGCTTCGCTGAAGCGCAGCGAGCACAGTGCCTCGATCTCGCGACGGATCGCGGGCACGTAGGGCCGCAGGTCGATGCCGGGTGTTCGACAACGGAACCGGTATTCAGCCTTCGCGCCGGGAAACTGATGCAGCACGCTCTGCATCATCGTGAACTTGTATAGATCGGTGTCCAGCAGCGAACTGATGATCATCGGCCAGGGCTCTGCCGCCAGGCGGCGCAGCGGGCGGCCGGCGGCCGCCTCGCGGGTGATGATAACGCCCTGCACAGTCGCGCGATTCGATCGCGTCCCAGCAGGCTGTCGGCCGTCTATTCGAAACGATCCGCCGCGGCCGGCGAGAGATCGTCGGGCCGGTCGATGTCGCGCACGCAGCCGGCGTCGGCGACCGGCAATGCAAGGACACGGTCGGCCAGCCGGCGCAGCAGCCCGGCCGCCCCGGCTTCGTCGCCGATCGCCATCAAGGGCTCGCGCAGGCGCGCCGCGAAACCGACCGGATGTCCGGGGCGCCCTTCGAATACGGGCCGCACGATGTCGGCGCCCTGCCGAAGCCGTTCGCCGACGGCGCGCAGCGTGTCCGGCGCCAGGAACGGCATGTCGGCCAGCGCGAGCAACCAGCCGACCG
>ENA-UOUJ01001877-UOUJ01001877.1-activated-sludge-metagenome-genome-assembly--contig:-NODE-1877-length-10274-cov-3.396712_pt1 | contig 10274 bp, 11 predicted proteins | sample MGYA00249839_ERZ747224 | MGnify/ENA primary metagenome ERZ747224 (study PRJEB28782, sample SAMN03220277) | activated sludge metagenome | biome: wastewater; feature: sewage sludge; material... | reverse complement strand
TGCTGCGCCTGACCGTGCCGCAGGGGGGCAAGCTTGCGCTGCTGGCCCGCGTGGCCGAGGCGCGCGCTCTGATCGAGGATGTGGACATCGTGCCGCCCAGCCTTGAAGACATCTACAGCCGCATCAGCCGCCGCGACGCAGCCCCGCAAGCGGGCGGCCCGCGCCACCGCCTGCCGGAGGCCGCGGAATGAGCCGGGTTCTTGCCATCGCCGCGGCCGAGTTGCGCATCGCCGCCCGCAACCGCTGGGTCACCATTGCCGTCGCCATGATGGCGCTGTTCTCGCTGGCGCTGGCCGCGGCGGGATCGGCGCCGACCGGGGCGCTGGGGGCGGACCGGCTGTCGGTGATCGTGGCCTCGCTGACCAGCCTTGCGGTCTATCTGGTGCCGCTGGTGGCGCTGCTGATGTCCTTCGACGCCGTGGCCGGAGAGGTCGAGCGCGGCACCCTGCCGCTGCTGCTGACCTATCCGGTCGGGCGCGGGCAGGTGCTGGCGGGCAAGCTGACGGCGCATCTGGCGATCCTCGCGGTTGCTGTCGCGGTCGGATACGGGCTGGCCGCCGGGGCGGCGTTCCTGGCCGATCCGGCCTCGGCCGCGGGGCTGCCGGCGCTGTGGCGGCTGGGATGGACCTCGGTCCTGCTGGGGGCGAGCTTTCTGGGCGCAGGTTATCTGGTGTCGGCACTGTCGCGGCGTCCGTCCGGGGCGGCAGGGCTGGCGATCGGGGTCTGGCTGGTCGCGGTCGTGCTGTACGATCTGGCGCTGCTGGGCCTGCTGGTGTCGCAGGCGGGGGGCGAGGCGTTGACCACCGCCCTGCCCGCGCTGCTGCTGGGCAATCCCGCCGATGCCTTTCGTCTGTTCAACCTGGGCGCCAGCGGGGCCACTGCCGCGGCATCGGGCCTGGGCGGGGCGGCAGCGTCGATTCCGTGGTGGCAGGCGCTGGTATCGCTGGCCTTGTGGCCCATATTGACGCTGGTCCTTGCCACCGCCGCCTTCCGCAGGGTGACGCCATGAAACCTGTCCTTCTTCTGCCACTGCTGGCCGCGCTCGCCCTTGGCGCCTGCCGGGCCGAGGACGTGGCCAAGCCCGAAGCCGTCGCCCTGACGGCCGAGGCCGCCGGCCATTTCTGCCAGATGAACCTGATGGAACATCCAGGCCCCAAGGCGCAGGTGCATCTGAAGGACCAGCCCAACCCGCTGTTCTTCAGCCAGGTGCGCGATGCCGTGGCCTACAAGCTGATGCCCGAACAGGACGGCCAGATCACCGCGATCTATGTCAACGACATGGGGGCGGCCCCCAGTTGGGAACAGCCGGGCACGACGAACTGGATCGATGCGGACGCCGCCTTCTATGTCACCGGTTCGGCGCGGCAGGGGGGGATGGGCGCGCCCGAACTGATTCCCTTTGCGGCTGATTCCGCCGCCCGCGCATTCGCGCAGGCCAATGGCGGCACGGTCCAGCGCCTGGACGAGATTGCCCCCGAAACCGTCCTGACCGCCGACGGCGCTGCCGCCCCGGAGGAGGACGCCGATTTCCTGGCCCGGCTGCAGGTGCTGGCCGATGACCGCAAAAAGGAGAAGATGTGATGACATTCATGCTGGGCCGCCGCCGCTTCATCGCCATCGCATCAGTCGCCGTGCTGGCCGGGACCGCCGCCCGCGCGCAGATCCCCATCCGCCAATGGCGCGGCATCGCGCTGGGGGCCGAGGCGCGGCTGATTCTGGCCCATCCCGACGCCGACCGCATGATCGCCGCGGCACGGGCCGAATTGTCGCGGCTGGAAGGCATCTTCAGCCTTTACCGTCCCGATTCGGCGCTGTCGCGGCTGAATGCCGCGGGCGTGCTGGAGGCGCCGCCGACCGAACTGGTCGAGGTGCTGGCGCTGAGCAGGCTGGTACATGATGCGACGGGCGGGCTGTTCGACCCGAGCGTCCAGCCCCTGTGGCAGACTCATGCGCAGGCTGCGGCCGCAGGGCGCGCGGCCGATCATGCCGAACTGGCCCGCGCGCTGGCCGCTACCGGATGGGACGGGGTGACGGTGGCGCCCGACCGCGTGGCGTTGGCCCGTCCCGGCATGTCCCTGACCCTGAACGGGATTGCGCAAGGCTATATCACCGACCGCGTGGCCGACCGGCTGCGCGGGCTGGGGCTGGCTGATGTGGTGGTCGAGATGGGCGAGCTGCGCGCCCTGGGCCACCCGCCGGATGCCGGGGCCTGGCCCGTCACGCTGACGAATGGACAGGCGGTGCCGCTGCGCGACCGCGCGCTGGCCAGTTCCGCCCCGCGCGGCACCTGTTTCGACGCCGAGGGGCGGCTGGGCCATGTCATCGATCCGCGCACGGGCCAGCCCTCGGCCGCGGCTTGGACGCTGGTGTCGGTGTCCGCGCCGCAGGCCGCGCTGGCGGACGCGCTGTCCACCGCAGGCTGCCTGATGCCCGACCGCGCGGCGCTGGAATCTGCCGCCGCACGCTTTGCCGGGGTGCGGATCGAGGCGATGGCCTGAAAGGCCGCGCTGCACCCGCAACGGCGTGGGTTCCCCGCGATATGACCTGATCGCTGTTTCGCGCCCGCAGTGGCGCGGGCAGGTCGGGCGATCTGGGCAGCGCCCCGCAAACCGTACCGGAAAAGACAACTTCGTTTGCGCGGGTCCTGCAGCAGCCGGCATGTCTGGTCCCTTCGCACGGGCCAGCCGCCCGGCCCGTGGCCTTCTGTTACGGCAGGCACAGCAATTTCCGGGTGAAACGCGTCCAGGCGCGCACCAGACACGTCTGGTTCGAGGATGCGTGCTTGTTTCCCCGGCAACTGCCCATATACCAGCCGGGCGGCATGACGAGGGGGCAGAAAGGCAGGAAATGCCGGTTTCGTGCGGTTTCAGGTTGGTCGGGCGAACATGTCCGGCCGCTGTCCCGCCCGGTCCTTGCACCTCGGGGCTGATCTCATGCCGCCGGAACAAGGCAGGCGGCTGAACTGGCGGCTGCCTTCGTCGGGAGCGCCGCACCGGATCAGGGCAGGGCTTTCCCGTGCCCCGCAGATCTTCTGGGTCAAGCCGGCATGGGCGGGGGCTGTCTGATCGGTGACCGGCAGGGTCAATCCCCGAGGGCGGACGGTGGAATCGAGAGGAGGCCGAACAGGCCGATGGGGATGGCCAGCGTTCCTGTCAACAGGCGATGCCGCCCTTGGGTGGGCAGTCCCCGGCAGTCGCTCGCCGGCAGTCCCGCCCAGGGGACGCGCGGATAGGCACGGAAATGCGGCGGTTCAGGCCGCGCCTGATCGCGGCTTTCCTTTCCGGGGCGGAGCGGCGCTGAACCACTGGGCTTTCCGCAGGGGAAGCGTCAGGGGAAGCGTCTTGCCCGCAAGGGCGCGAGCCGCAGAAGAGTGGATGCGCTTCGGCTTATCCCTTCCAGGCGACCAGGATGGCGCCCCCGGCGATCAGGCCCACCCCCAGCCAGTTCAGTCCCGACAGCCGCTCGCCCAGGAACAGGGCGGCAAGGACGGCGACCATCACGACGCTCAGCTTGTCAAGCGGGGCGACCCTCGCCGCGTCTCCCAGCTTCAGCGCGCGGAAATAGCAGACCCATGAGGCCCCCGTCGCCAGCCCCGACAGCACAAGGAACAACCAGCTCCGCCCCGGCACGGCGGCAGGGCGCTGCCACTGGCCGGTGGCGGTGAGAATCGTGCCCAGGGCCAGGATGACGACGATGGTGCGGATGAAGGTGGCGAGGTCCGGGTTGACGGCCTGAACGCCGATCTTGGCAAAGATCGCGGTCAGGGCTGCGAAGGCCGCCGAAAGCACGGCCCAGACCTGCCAATGACCAGCCAGATTTCCCATGCCGTCCCTCCTTTCCCGGACAATCGCTCTTGGGGGTGTCAAGCAGGGTTTGCCGCCGGGGTCCAGCTTGTCCCCCACTGCGAACGGACTGCCGCGACGGCGGGCCGCAGAATCGTGCCCAATCACTCGCGCCTTCGCGCGGCCCGGTCCTCGCGCGAGCGGCGGCGGGAGACGGGGGAGGCGTCGCCTGCCTCGGCCGTCTTGCGGGGGGGCAGCGCCACGGCCTTCGCCAGTTCGGGGAAGCGATCGACCTTGTTGGGCAGCGCCATCGCGTCGATGAACAACTGCTGGAAATGGGGTTCCAGCGCGGTCTCGATCTTCTCGATGCGCCGCACCTCGGCCTCGATCTCGCGCCGGTGGCCGCGGTTGAGCAGCGCCATCAACGCCCCCGTGCCCGCGGCATTGCCGACCGCCCGGACCTCGTCCAGCGGGCAGTCGGGGATCAGCCCCAGCACCATCGCGTATTTCGGATCGATGAACGACCCGAAGGCCCCGGCCAGCCGGATCATGTCCACGCGCGCGACCCCCTGCTTTTCCATCAGCAGCCGGATGCCCGCGTAAAGCGCGGCCTTGGCCAGCTGGATCGCGCGCACGTCGGTCTGGGTCACGGTGATGCGGGGCGTGCCCTCGCGCAGCAGATACGAAAAGGTCCGCCCCTGCTGGTGGATGCGGGAGGAGCGGGCGGAAAGCGTCCCGTCGATCACCCCGTCCTCGGAAATGATGCCGGTCAGATACATTTCCGCCACGACCTCGATGATGGCCGATCCGCAGATGCCGGTGACGCCGACCGCGCCCGCCGCCTCCTCGAACCCCGGCGCGTCGGACCACTGCTCCACCCCGATGATGCGGTATCGCGGCTCCAGCGTCTGCGGGTCGATGCGCACGCGCTCGATGGCGCCGGGGGCGGCGCGCTGGCCCGAGGAAATCTCGGCCCCCTCGAAGGCGGGGCCGGTGGGCGAGGACGCCGCCACCACCCGGCCGCGGTTGCCCAGGATGATCTCGGCGTTGGTGCCGACATCGACCAGCAGCATCATGGCGTCCTGCCGGTAAGGCCCTTCGGACAGGGCCGCCGCCGCCGCGTCCGCGCCGACATGGCCCGCGATGCAGGGCAGGGTGTAAAGCCGCGCGCCCCGATTGATCTCGATGCCCAGATCATGCGCGGCGTGGTCCATCGTCCCAGTTCGGTGGGGTCGATCCCCAGGAACAGGTGGTGCATGATCGGATTGGCGACGAACACCGCGTTCAGGATGTCGCGCCGGTCGATGCCGCCCTCGGTGCAGACCTTGCCGATGAGGCTGTTGACCGCCTCGCGCACGGCGTCCGTCATGGCCTCGCGCCCGTCGGGGTTCATCATGACATAGGACACCCGGCTCATCAGATCCTCGCCGAAGCGGATCTGGGGGTTGGACGCGCCGTTCGATGCGACGATCCGCCCCGACAGCAGCGAGACCAGATGCAGCGCGATGGTGGTCGAGCCGATGTCGCAGGCGATGCCGTAAGCCTCGTTCTTCAGCCCCGGCCACAGCGCGATGATGGTGGGACGGTCGCCCTCCGCATCGCGGTGGACGGCGGCGGTGACGCCCCAGTTCTCGTGCCGCAGGACACCCTGCACCTGCGCCAGCAGATGCGGCGCGATCAGCGGATCGTGCCAGCCCCAGTCCCGTTCCAGGACCAGCTTCAGCCGGTCGAGATCGCCGAGCGGCTTGTGCATGTCGGGTTCGTCCACCTCGACATAGCACAGATGCACGGCCGGATCGCGGGCGATATGGCGGTCCACCGCGCCCTTGCGGACCACCTGCGCGTTGATGGTGGTGTCGTCGGGCACGTCCACCACCAGATCGCCCTGGACGGTGGCCGAACAGGACAGGCGGCGGCCTTCGGGCAGGCCGCGCACCCGTTCGTATCGTTCTTCGCGCGGACCCTTGGGGGAAATGTGGTCAGGCCGCGATTCGATGCCGTGCTTGGCGAAGCTGCCCTCCTGCACCGCGACCTGGCAGCGCCCGCAGGTGGCCCGCCCGCCGCAGACGCTTTCCACATGGACTCCCAGTTGCCGCGCGGCGTCGAGGATCGGGGTACCCACCGGAAAGCGCCCGCGCCGGCCCGAGGGCATGAACAGCACCAGGGGATCCGTCCCCGCCTGCGGCCCGTCCGTCTCCTGCCCGTCTGCCATGACCGATCCTCCTTTCCTCTCGCGGCCCCGCGCGGGGGCCTGCGCCTTCAGCCCTGCGCGCCGCGCCGCGCCTCGCGCCCGCCGCGACGGCGGCCGCCTGCGGCCTCGCCTTCCGGCGTCGCGGCGGGGGCGGTCTCGCCGGGCTTGTAGTCCTTGTAGGTGCGGATCCAGGTCATGCAGTCCTTGTCCGTCCCGGCCAGCACATTGGCGCCGCGCACGGCCTCCATCTCCTGCGGACGGCAGGGGTTCATGATGGCCGAGGTCATGCCCGCGCCGATCACCATCGGGATGAAGGCCGCGTTGATGCCGTGGCGGTGGGGCAGGCCGAACGAGATGTTGGACAGGCCGCAGGTGGTGTTGACCTTCAGTTCCTCGCGCAGGCGCCGCAGCAGGGCAAAGACCTGCCGGCCCGCGTCGCCCAGCGCCCCGATCGGCATGACCAGCGGATCGACCACGATGTCATGGGCAGGGATGCCGTGGTCGGCGGCGCGTTCGACGATCCGTTTCGCCACCGCGAAGCGCACGTCGGGGTCCATCGAGATGCCGGTTTCGTCGTTGGAAATCGCCACGACCGGCACGTTGTATTTCCTGACCAGGGGCAGGATCGCCTCCAGCTTCTCCTCCTCGCCGGTAACGGAATTGACCAGGGGGCGACCCCTGGCGGCGCGCAGGCCCGCCTCGATCGCGGCCGTGACCGAGGAATCGATCGACAGCGGCAGATCGACCAGCCCCTGCACGATTTCCAGCGTGCGCACCAGCAGCGCGGGTTCGGTGGCGTTGGGATCGACGGCGGTGACGCCGGCGTTCACGTCCAGCATGGTCGCGCCGGCGGCGGCCTGTTCCAGCGCGTCCTTCATCACCGTGTCGAAATTGCCGGCGATCATCTCGGCGGCCAGCTTCTTGCGGCCGGTGGGGTTGATGCGTTCGCCGATCACGCAGAAGGGCTGGTCAAAGCCGATGACGATTTCGCGGCTCGCCGAGGCGACGATGGTGCGGGTCATTCAGGGGTCTCCATCGGGGGAAAGTTGTCCTTGGGGGTTCAGTGGGCGCTTCTGACCATCTCGGCCTGGGCCTCGGTCACGCCTTCGCGCAGATGTTCCAGCCGCTCGGCCACCCGCGCATCGTCGGAGCGGAATTCGTGGCGCCAGGGGCGGCGGCCCTTCAGCACGCCCGATTCATCGACGATCTCGGCCACGTATTCTTCTTGCCGGTAAGCCATGACGTGGACGCCCGCGACGCCGGGAATCTCCTTGACCTCGTTGATGATGTCGATGCACAGGCGCTTGCCTTCGGCCTTCTGGTCGCGCGCGCCTTCCAGCCGCGCGATCACCGCATCGGGGATATGGACCCCCGGCACGTTCGAACGGATCCATTTCGCCGTCCTTGCCGAGGCCAGCGGCCCCACGCCGCACAGGATGAACACCTTGTCCGCCAGCCCCAGGTCGCGCACGCGCTGCATGAAGGCGCGAAACATCGGCACGTCGAAGCAATATTGCGTCTGCACGAACTGCGCACCGGCCGCGATCTTCTTGCCCAGATGCAGCGGGCGAAAGTCGAAGGGGGGTGCGAAGGGGTTGACGGCCGCGCCCAGAAAGACCCGCGGCGGCGTGGTCAGCCTGCGGCCCGACAGGAACGCGCCCTTGTCGCGCATGGTGCGGATCGTTTCCAGCAGCGACGAGGAATCGAGGTCGAACACGGGCTTGGCCCCCGGCTGGTCGCCCGCCTGCACCCCGTCGCCGGTCAGGCACAGGATGTTCTGCACCCCCATCGCGGCCGCGCCCAGCACGTCGCCCTGGATGGCGATGCGGTTGCGGTCGCGGCAGGCGATCTGCAGGATCGGGGCATGGCCCATCCGCGTCAGCAGCGCGCAGATGCCCACGGACGACATGTGGCAGTTCGCCCCCGAGGCATCGACCGCGTTGATTCCGTCCACCCAGCCGTCGAAGACGCGGGCGCGGTCATAGACATCCTGCGGATCGGCGCTGTCGGGGGGGTTCAGTTCGGCCGTGACGGCGAATTCGCCCCGGCGCAGGATGCGTTCCAGCCGCCCGCGCGAGGAATGGCCGGGCAGCGGCTCCAGCGGCAGGTCGGGGCCTTCGGGGTTCTCGTCGAGGTGGGGGTGGGGGCTCATGCGGCCTCTCCGCTGCGGGCCTTTTCGCGGGCGGCGGCGGCCTGGGCGGTGACGCGCAGCCAGGCCGAGGTTTCGCGCAGCGACTGATCGACCGGGTTTTGCACCTTCAGGATGGCGTCGCCCCGGACCATGTTGCGCGATCCTTCCCACGCCTTGACCCAGACGCAGGGCATGTCGGGTTCGACCTCGCAATTCCCGTTGGCGCGAACGCCGCCGCAGGGGCCGTTGCGCAACTGCTTGGGGCAGTTCATCGGACAGGACATGCCGGTCGAGGACAGCACGCATTGCCCGCACATCCGGCAGTCGAACATCAATCCCTTGACGCGGCGTTCGACGAACTTGACCGGCCCCTCGACCCGGCCGTAACCCAAGCCCTTCCACAAGGGATGCAGCCCCAGGAACGCGTCGGCAAAGCGGGCATAGACCCATTCCAGCAGCCGCGAATGGCGCACCGACCACAGCCGCACCGAATAGGACCGCTGCACCCGCCGCTGGGGCGAGACATCGGCGGGCAGATAGTCGCTTTTCGGCGCGGTCTTGCGCACCACCGCCGCCTGCGTGGTGGCCCCGGTCGCCGCGGGCGGCACGACCTGCGGCGCGGCGGTCGCGGGGCCGCTGGCGGTGGTCGAAGGGGGCGGGGTGGCGGGATCAGCCATCCTCGCGCCCCCCGTTCTGCGCCAGTGCCGCCAGCCGGTCGCGGTCGTAATCCGCCTCGATGGCGGCGGCGGCACGCTCGGCCTCGGCCTCAAGGTCGTCGCCCACCGGGACAGGATCGGCCTTGCGCCATGCGGCGAGATAGTCGTCTGTCCCCGCCGCGCCCGAACGCATGGCGGCCATGTCGATCGCCTCGGCAAAGCGCGGGGCCAGTTCGCGCTTCGCGTTGCGCCGCCCCTGCCTGACGATGACCTGGGCGGGAATGTCGCGCCAGTAGAGAACGACCAGTTCGGCCATGAACAGCACTCCTTGACGACTTCAGCATTGCCGCAGCGGGGACGGGCGCGCCGCGCAGCGGACGACGCGCGGGCACCCGAAAACGACCTGCGGCATCGGGCGCGGGGACGCCCCGGCGCGGTCACGGCAGGGCCGCCGCCCGCGCAAGGCCGGGAACGAGATCGCCATAGCCGGTCGAACGCCGCTCATAGGCCAGCCCCAGCATGTCCGCCGCCCGTTGCGCCACGGCATCCAGCGCCGGGTCGTCGGTCTGGGCCAGATAGACCAGCTTTTCATAGTTGCCGAAATAGTCGCCGATCAGTTCCGGGTGCCGGTCGAGACCGAGCGGGCGGATGAAGAAGGCGTCGAACTGGCGACACAGGAAATCGGTCATGTAGAAGGCCAGCATGTCGCCGTCCTCGACCCCGGCACAGGTCTGAAGCCCCTGATAGAAGGCAAAGCAATGCGGCCCGGCCATGCGTTCGACCCCGTGCTTTTCGCACACGCGGTCCAGCATCCCCCCGGTGCCGCAGTCGCCGTAACCCACGAAGATGTGGCGATAGCCGTCCTGCCGGGCCTTTCGGATCGCCTGGTCCATGGCGGGCGCGATGCGGTCGGCGTGGAAATGGTATTCCGCCGGCAGGCAGGTCAGGTCGATATGGCCGAGGCCCAGACGCTCCTTCACCGCCAGCACCTCGCGTGCGATCATGCCGCAGGCGATGACCAGCAGCCGGTCCGCCCGTGCGTCCCTCAGATCGTCAGGCGGGGCGGCGGCGGTTGCGCCGCGGCCGGGGTCCGTGTCCGTCTGCCGCACGCGCCGGCCCTGCAACGCCCTGCGCAAGCGGCCCTGCCTGACGGGGCCCTGCCTTGCCGTGTCCTGACCGACTGCGACCTTGTCCATGGGCCCCGCGCTCCTGTCGATGCGGTCGAGATGGGATCGGCCCGCGCCCCCGTCCAGAGCCGCGCCCCCCGGACGGAGGGCCGCCTTATGAAGACGCGCGCAGATTGTGCTTGCGGTTCATGTAGTCCTTGGCGGTTTCCACCGTCACGGCGGCGTCGCGGCAATAGGCGTCGGCGCCCACCGCGCGGCCGAAATCCTCGTTCAGCGGCGCGCCGCCCACCAGCACCACATAGTCGTCGCGGATGCCCTTTTCCTTCATCGTGTCGATGACGACCTTCATATAGGGCATGGTGGTGGTCAGCAGCGCCGACATGCCGA
>ENA-UOUJ01001875-UOUJ01001875.1-activated-sludge-metagenome-genome-assembly--contig:-NODE-1875-length-10278-cov-5.053018_pt1 | contig 10278 bp, 7 predicted proteins | sample MGYA00249839_ERZ747224 | MGnify/ENA primary metagenome ERZ747224 (study PRJEB28782, sample SAMN03220277) | activated sludge metagenome | biome: wastewater; feature: sewage sludge; material... | reverse complement strand
CTGGAAGGCAGCCGGCGCGTGATTTGCTTCAGCCGCCTCGACCAGCAGCGCCCTTGCCTGCTCAAGCTGTTCCGCCGATCCGTCCTCATGAAGCAGGAAAAGCGCATAGGCCGTCTTGGCGTCCGGGTCTCCGCCGCTTGCGGCCTTGCCGAGCCATTCTCCCGCCAGCTGGTGATCGCGCGGGACCCCATTGCCTGCCGAATAAAGCTTTCCGAGCTGCAACTGCGCGGCGCGGATGCCGCCTTCGGACGCGCGCTCGAACCATTCGATCGCGCGGCCTACATCGCGTTCGACGCCGGATCCGTTGAGATAGAACACGGCGATGTTGAACGCGGCAGTCGCGTGACCGTTGCGGGCCGCGCGCTCGAACCATTTTGCAGCCTGACGAATGTTCGGCCCGACGCCGGTGCCCGTCGCATAGAACCGGCCCATGAAAAACTGCGCCTGTACGTCGTCCCGCTCGGCGGCCTTCTCGTACCAGACCGCGGCCTCCCGCAGATCCGGAGCGAATCCCCCGCCGTGCGAGTAAAACTCCGCCAGCGCCTGAATCGCCGGGAAGTAATCCCTGCGCGCCGCCTTGCGCAGCGCGGTTTCAGCCTTGTCGATATCCTTCGCAGCGCCATGGCCTTTCAGGCGAAGCAGGCCGATGTTGTACAGCGCGATGACATCGTCATGCATCGCAGCGCCCTGAAACAGGCGTGCCGCTTCCGCAGGGTTCTCCGGCATCCCCGTTCCCTTCAGATTCATGAACGCGAGCGCGACCTGCGCTCTGACATGATCCTGATCGGCCGCCTTGCGATACCAGAGCGCGGCCTGCTCGAAATCGACGGGAACCCCCTTGCCCTGGAAATGGATATCGCCAAGAGCGAATTCCGCGGCAGCGCAGTTCTGCTCGGCCGCAACTCCGTACCATGCGAGCGCGATCTGCGGATTCTTCTCGCAGCCGAGTCCCTCGCTGTACATGTTGCCGAGCACCGTCTGCGCTTCGGCTTTGCCTTTGTCCGCCGCGGCCGATATCCAGTGAAACGCCGCGTCAACATTCCGCTCAACGCTCGTTCCATGCGGAAACACGAGCTGGTGTATGTTCGACGCCTTGTCGCCGAGACGTACAGCCGAGGACTGACGCCATGTTTCGTGGCGATGCGGGCCCAGCAGCGGCTTCTCCCCCTGTAGGAAAATCAGGCCGAGTTGAAACTGCGCGTCGACATGGCCCAGCCGCGCCGCGCGCTCATACCAGATCGCGGCATCAGGCACGCTCCTGACGACCCCTTCGCCTTTCACATAAAGCTTTCCTATTCGATAGGCGGCCTCGGCCTCGCCTGCCTCCAACGCCAGCTTCCAGTACCTGATCGCTTCAAGATACGCACCGCGCTCATACGCACCCGTTCCATGCTCGAAGGGGCCACCGCGAGAAGGCCCAAGAACCGGACGACGAACCCATTGGAGAAGTGACCTGGATGAAAGCATCATGGCTCGCGCATGGCCTCGCTCATGCCTTTAAGCATTCCGCCGAGCAGATACATCGCCACAGAACGGGTTCCGACGTTGATGTCTCCCTGCAGGGTCATGCCGGGAATCAGACGAAAATTGCTCGGCACGCCCTTGAAGGCGGAAGTGTCCACCGAGCATCTTGCCTTGTAATAGGCATCGACCGGCTTGCCGTCATCGTCGGTCGTGAATGTGCCTTCGCTGATCCAGCGTACCGTGCCATGTGCCGTGCCATGCTCCGCCGCGTTGAAAGCGTCGATCTTCATCACGCAGGGATCCCCTGCCCGGATGAACCCCACATCGCGCGACGAGATCCTGATTTCCGCTTCCAGCTTGGTATCGATCGGCATGAGCGTAATGAAGGGATCGCCCGGCTTGAGCACAGATCCGACCGAAAGCTTGGCCATCGTCAGAACCACGGATGGTTCGGCAGCCGTCCAGCGCACGAGATCCTGGTGCTTGAAGGCTTTTTCATAAGTTGCCCGCGCTTCATCCAGCTTGTTGCGCGTCGTCACCAGGTCCTGGCTCAGTTGCGCAAACCACTGCTGCTTGAACGCGTCGCGATCGGCGGTGATCGATCCCAGTGTATTCTGGGCCTCGATCAGGCCGTTGTGGGCATTTTCCAGCGTCCGCAGCAATTCCAGCCTGGCGTCCTGGGAGATGTACATGTTGAGCTGGGATCCGGTGCCGCGCTCGGCGAGCGTCGTGCGCATCTGCTCGATCTTCGCCATGATCTCTTCGCGCTGCCGATAGCGGGTATCATCGGCGCGGAGCTTCTCGATCGTCGCCTTGGTTTCCCTGATCTTTGATTCGAAGCTGTTGATCTGGGCCTGATACTGAGCCACGCGCTGTTCATAGAGCGCCTTCTGCAAGGCGGCGTACTTCTGGAAGTCGGGATCCGGATTATCAGCAAACACGAGCGGCTGCTGTTTCAGCTCGGCCTCATCGCGCGCCGCCTGCGCCTCCAGGCTCGCGATCTGCAGCTTCGCCTGCGTCAGATCCGCCGAGGTGAAAGTGGCATCGAGCGTCGCGAGCAGTTGCCCGGTCTTCACCTGCTCGCCCTCGCGCACGTCGATCGTCTTGATGATCGATGGATCGAGCGCCTGCAGGACATTGACGTGACCGACAGGGACGATATTTCCGCTCAAGCTGGTGATGACGCGATCGAGCTGCGTCAGGCACAGAATTGCGACGATCGAAACCAGGAACGCGGAAAGCACGAACAGGGTGATGCGCGCGACCAGCGGCTCCGCCGCCTCCCGGATAGCGTCGGTCTCCGACTGGAACTGACGAACGGTCGCGAGCGAGGCCTGGCTAGGAGACAAGGGTTGGACTCCGGAGTTTCGGCTTGTCACTGCGGACCGCCGGCGCGAGGTGCGTATTCTGCTGGTACCAGAGCGAGCTGTAGATATCGTTCCGCGCCAGCAACTCCTCATGCCGCCCGATATCGTTGACCACGCCACGATCGAGCACGAGAATGGCATCGGCGGTGGTCAGCGACGACAGACGGTGCGAAATGACGATCAGCGTCCGGCCGCTGGCTATCCGCGCGATGTTGGCATTCACGATGGCTTCGCTGTCGGCGTCGAGCGCGCTCGTGGCCTCATCGAGAATCAGAATCGGTGGATCGACGATCAGCGCGCGGGCGATCGCGAGCCGCTGCCGTTGCCCTCCTGAAAGATTGGGCGATCCTTCGTAGACATAGGTTTCGTAGCCGCGCGGCAGCTTGTCGATGAACTCCTCCGCGCCGGCGAGCCGCGCCGCCTTGACGATATCGTCAAAAGTGGCGTCAGGAGCGGCCGCGCAGATATTCTCCCGAATCGTGCCGCTGAAAAGAAAGTTCTCCTGCAGCACGATGCCGACATTCCTGCGCAGGTGATCGATGTCGTATTCGCGAACATCGATGCCGTCGATCTTGATCAGTCCGTCATAGTCGGAATGCAGCCGTTGCAGGAGTCGCGTGATCGTGGTCTTCCCCGAACCGCTCTTGCCCATCACGCCGAGCGTGGCTCCGGGCGTCGCTTCGAAGGAAATACCGTTCAGCGACGGCGATACCGCCCCCTTGTACCGGAAGGTAACGTTGGAGAACTCCACCCTGCCTTCAATCGGCGAGCGAACGCCGTGGCCGGAGCGGCCCTCCTCGGCCGGCTGGTTCACCAGCTTGCTGACCGTAGCGACCGCGCTACGCGCTTCGTCGTACTGATTGATCAGCTGCGCGATCTGCATCAGCGGGCCCGACACGCGCTGCGACAGCATCAGGAAGGCGAACAGCGCGCCGATATAGACGGGATCACTGTTTACAAGCGCGAGATAAACGCCGACCGCATAAGAGCCGCTCACCGCCAATCGCTCCAGGGGGCGCACCACGGCCTGGATCGCGTTTCCGGTCATCCCTTCCGCAAGCCGCGCCCTGGCCACGCGCGCAACCAGCACGTCCCACATATGTCGCTGCCGCGCGTCGAGCGCGAGCGACTTCACCGTTCGGATGCCGTTGAGCGTTTGAACCAGAAAAGCGCCTTGAGCGCCTTCGGCGACCAGAACGGCATTCGACACCTTGCGGTAGGTCGGCAGCATCAGCATGAGCCATCCGACGATCATTGCCGATATCGTCAGAACAATCAGCGTCATGATCGGGCTGAAGAAGAACATGACTGGGAGGAAGAAGATCAGCGTCGTCGAATCCAGGATCGTTCCGAACAGCTGCCCCATCAGGAACGAGCGGATGCGGTAGACTTCATGGATATCACGCGCAACGAGGCCGACGGCAGTCTGCTCGAAATAGTCGATCGGAAGATTGAGGACTTTCTCAAACACGTAGGTAGACAGCTTGACGTCAAGCCTGGTCGTCAGCCGATGAACAAGAACTTGCCGCAGGAAGGCGAAGACGGCCTCGAACGCGATAATGACCAGCATCGCCAGACAAAGCACATAGAAGGTGTTGAACGCGTGATAGAAGATCACCTTGTCCGACAGCAGGCGCCAGAACATGATGGGTGCGAGGCCGAGGAAGCCCAGCACCAGCGCGGCGATCGCGACATCCCGAACGATACGGCGCTCGCGAAACAACAGCGCCGCGACGAGACCGAAACTGAAGGGCTGCGACTCGTCGGAAATTTCGTAGTTGCGCTTTGCCAGAATGACATCCCCGGACCAGATGTCTTCGAAGCGAAGCCTGTCGATCACGAGCAACGCGTCTTCCGCGGCGTTCGGATCCCTCAGCGCGATACGGGTATTGTTGGCGTCTCCATCCACGGCCAGCAACACCATAAAGCTACCGTTGCGGAGGCCGACAATGGCCGGAAGCGCCTTTTTCAGATGAGACAGTCCGTCCCAGTCGAGATTGACGTGCTTCGACCGCATGCCGACCTTTTCGGCGCAGCGGACCAGCTGGCCGGGAGACACTTCGCTTTCGGCAAGAAGATTATCCTTGGTGAGCTGGGTCGAGGTGAGATCAAGTCCGTGCTGCCGGGCGATGATGACCAGGCACTCGAGGCCGGACGGCGGCATGGGATCGATATCGGCATCCTCGGCGACGGCTGGCGCGACCATGAATCTCGCTCTGTCTGTTGCAATTCATGATAGGTCATCTTTGCTATCAATAGATTGATAATGACCACTCAATAATAACATTACATACAATGAAAGTGACGGAAACACGAACATCTTAAAGTGATAAGGCGGCGGCGTTCGGGCGGTAATCGAGCGCATTCATCGCGCTGCGGAGCCCGGATCAGGCAGCAGGAAGCCCTTGCTTAACATTGCGGTCCGCGACGCATTGGCCGGGCCACGGCATTTCCATAGCGCTTTCGAGCGAAAGCATGTTCTCAGGGCTCGATCTCCGGAGATGTAGACACCGGTTCGCGCGAATAATGCGCGTCAGATCAAAAGCTAGGAGTCCCGCTTCTGGCTCATCAGACACGGAGAAGTTCTAACCCGCCGGTTCCTGAAAGTTGAAGCCGCTTGCCAACAACGCGTTCTTGATGGCTGCATCATCAGCCTCGGGCATCAAGGCGAGCGCGCAGACCTCGAAATTCTGCATCGCCACCGACACGGTGGGAAAGCCGGCCGTCAACAACAGATTGCCGAGCCTCTCCGCGGTAAATCCGGTGCGGTGAGCCATATGAACGTGCCCTTCCTCGATCGCCCGGGAATGACCGTAGAGCATGTCGAGCGGCCGGATCGGACCGGCCGGCGAATGATAGGCGACGGCCGCTATGCCTTGCTCGACGATAAAATGAGCCACCGCCGTAACGTCAGGGCTCATGATCAGGGCGAAGCCGTCAGGTTTTAGAACCCGATGGAACTGGCGCAGGGTGGGAAATATCTCGTGGGCATAGAGATGCTCAAGAACATGCGACGACCATATCACGTCGAACGATTGCGGCGCGAACGACGTTTCCAGTTCGAGGATGGAACCTACGACGTGAGGTTTAACGTTCGGGTCGATATCAAAGCGCAATTCCTCCAGTCCTCGCTCCTGAACCAGCCGGGCGATTCGCCTGGCGGATCCGGGGCCTGAGCCCGCGTTGAGCAAGCGCTTGATATCCGGGTTCAATATCGGCTCCTGGGTGCCCGATCGGAGCTATCGGAAAACAAGATCGAACCTATCGCTCCGGCGACCCCGGACCATGACCCTATCGATGTGGCTTCACAAAGGCACGAAAGTGGCTTCGCCCGGCCAATCTTTGCATCACAAAAGCAAAAGCCCCGCCGAAGCGGGGCTTTAACAATCCTGTCCTTCTGCCCCGGACTACGAGAGCTTCGGCAGGGTGACGATCTGGTCGCTGAAATGCAGTTCCTCAACGCCATTGACCGCGACGCTCTGTTCATCGCTGAAGTGCAGCGTATAGGTCGAGGTGCTCGCATCGACATCGATTTTGGCGACATCGAAGAACGAGCGACCAACGAATTCGGCCGTGTCGTTACCGTTGCCGCCGAAGATGGTATCGCTGCCGCTGCGCGCCTCGACCCGGAAGGTGTCATCGCCGCCACCGCCGTACAGCGTGGAACTGGCATTCCCATCACCCGACAGCAGCGTAAACTGATCGTTGCCCGCACCACCCTGCAGCACATCGCCCTGCACGCCCACCAGCGTATCATTGCCGGCGCCACCTATAAGCGTGCTGTGTCCTTCTATCTCGCCGCCGCCACCATGGTCGCCGCTACCTCCGCCACCATGATCATCTCCACGACCCCATCCACGGTCACCGCCGCGACCGCCACCGTGATCATCTCCGCGACCCCATCCACGGCCATCTCCACGACCGCCGCCATGATCATCTCCGCGGCCCCATCCACGGTCATCTCCACGACCGCCGCCATGGTCATGCCCGCGGCCAGCGGCGCCGAAGGCACTGTCGTCCGCACTGGCAATGCGCGCGTCGCCGCCACTGCCCGCAGCCCGCGCACCACCGGACACCAGGAGGTCATTACCAGCACCTCCATCCAGCGTATCGTTGCCGGTACCGCCGTAAATGCTGTCATTGCCGGCCCCGCCGAACAGCAGGTTATCACCTTCGCTCGCCCGGATCACATCGTTGCCGCTGCCGCCGTAGACCGTATCGTTGCCGCTATCATTCAGGTTGATCGTGTCATGCCCTTTGCCTGCGGCGACAAAGACGTCGTTATCCCCTCCGGTCACGTCAAGCCTGGCGCTGTGATCATCCAGCACGATCGCTTTCAGGTTGGGATTCGTCTCGACATTCGTCGAGTTGGATATGCCTAGAATCTGGACGACAGGCGGAACCTCTCCGCCTGGAAACGGCCCGGACTGAAGCCATCCCCTCGCACTATTGTCGTCATCGTTGAACACACCGCTTTGCTCGAGCGAATCGATCAACGCTGATCGCACGCCCGCCTCGATGTTCCCGTTACTATGAAAAAACTCGCCTAGCTCGGTCTTCGTCAGGTAGGAAACGGCCATGGCGCCCTCTAGCTGGATTCTTTAAGAGACTGAATTCTTCAAGAGACATGCGAAAGCAGGTATGACCGGTCGACGCCAATCGACACCGCATGCTGCAATTCGAAGGTGCTAGACTTTGTGCCAAATCCGAGCCTTGCTTATAACATATAAGTGTTACGCAAGCCCTGGATTGTTAATTTTATGTTAGTGGCACCGCAGCACCAAAGTCAAGCGTCAAGTTACGCTCCCTTAATTTAACATTGGGCGGGGATCGCCTCCTGGCCGCCATGCGTGCTCGGCGCTGGGATTTCCGGCCGATTCCACCCCATTTCGACCCCATTCCCGCCGAAATCGTGAAGCAGACATGCGGAAAACGTAAGGAAGACCTCACCTCACATCCAATTGTAACGACCTGCCAAACGATGGTAACGTTCGCGGATGCTAATATCAGAAAATGTGAGGATCTGTTATCGTGGCGCTCGCATGAGTTCTCCCCGGCTGAGACGGAGAATCATCACCGTTACTCAGCGCAAAGGCGGTGTCGGCAAAACCACGATCGCTATCTGTGTCGCCGCCGCGCTCGCGCGCCGCGGACATGAGGTTGCGCTTGTCGACAGCGACCCCCAGCGTTCCGCCTCACAGTGGGCGGAGCCTGGCAATCTCGAATTCCCTGTCTATGAAATGGCGCTGGAGCAGACGTCGGTCCCCGCCTGGGCCCAGGAAGTGCGCAGTATTGAAGCCGGAATTGTCATCATCGACACCGCCCCCAACGCACGGGAAATGGGAGCCTCGATCGCCGTGGCTAACCTGATCCTGGTACCCTGCACCCCGTCCGGCCTCGACCTCGACGCGACGCTTCAGACGCTTGCGATCATTGACGCCGCACGCGAGCGCCGCCGGGATCGAATCAAGGTGATCCTGGTGCCGAACAGACTCGACCGCCGCACGCTTGAAGGAAGACAATTGCTTGATGAGTTAAGCACATTCGGTGAAGCGGTTGGCCCGCCGATCGCCAGCCGCGCCGCATTCGTTCGTTGTTTCACCAGCGGTCAGTCGGTAGCGAGCTTCATGCCCGGAGATACCGCCGATCAGGAAATCCAGGAACTCGCAGACGCGATCGAACGGATCGAACTCGAGGAATAGGGCGGCGTCCAATGGGGCGACGTCCGCGCCCGCCGCGAGACCATTTCTTGTCTCTCCGGGATCTCTGCCTCTTCCGGGAAATCATGAGAGCGGCTATCTGGAATTGGCGGGACCGAGCAGGGCCTGGATCACACCTTGCGTCTCCGACTGGGGAGGCGATGCAGAAACAGCAGCTTCCTCGAGCCTCATTTTCTCAAGCAGGAGATCCGTGACAATCTTACGAAGCCGCTGGTTCTCGAGCTTGAGTTCCTCCAGAACGTGACGCATCTGATCCGTCGCCGGAGGCTTGACGGATACCGCCCCTTCTCCCGCATTGTCCTGAGGAATATCCGCTTCCTGCCTCGGCAGAGGCAATTTCCTCCACCGATGAAGCGTCATGACGCTCACACCAAGCGCCTTGCAGACGTCGACCTGGGAATTGCCGGCGCGAGCGAGTTCATCCGCCCGGGCAAGCTTCGAAAGAATTTCCTCCCGCGAGTGCTTCTTCATCTTCCTACCTGAATATGGCTTCGATGACAGAGAACGAAGCGCCTAAACAATGACCAGAATCAAATGAAAATCTCAACTTAAGAACAAGTTCACGACAATAATATAATATGAAAGCCGCGCGTTGCGCTATCAATCATCACTCAAGTTCGCGCGAGTTTTACCTTTCATGTTAGCTGCGGTGCAGCGTAAACTGACGAAGTCAGTCGATCCGGTTGTCGCGCCGGTCATAGATGACAAATATCACGCGAGCCGCGATCACGCATATCACTTCTTCGAAGCACGCTCGATATCCTCCATCTCCGTTTCTTATCAGGTCAATATTTCGCGTCGCGTCGTTACCGCGGGAGCGCCGACTTGCGCCGACCGGCGGATTACAGAGCGGCTTCCCCGAGCGGACCAGCAATGAACAGACCGAGGCGCTCCTTCACAAGGCACTTCGCGCGCGGGTAACATTCTACAGCAACCCCCGCCGCAAATGCCCGCTCAGGGATATTTCTCCGACCGGCGGCTGAAATGCGTGCGAAGGTAAGAACGCTCGGGGATCCGATCGTTCTTAACTTCTTCGTAACTCTTTATGAGAGGCAGTCACGCTCCGTCCACCACGCCGGTGGGGCGGGGTACATCCGAAGCGAGGCTCGGGATTTGTTGCTTTGACGCGCTTTCCTCACGCGAGTCGGCATCATCCCGGGTCGAACTTGATGACATGCTTCATGCGGCAACGCAGTCGCACGCGCTCATCTCACATCGTCCCCTATCAAGGCTTCATGCAACCCTGACGGAATTCAGGAAATTGTCGACCTCCGCCTTGAGCCTGGCGCTGTCGCGCGACAGCGTTTGCGCGGCAGACAACACCAGGGACGAGGCGTTTCTGGTATCCACCGCCCCGCGCTGGAGATTACCGACATTGGAGGACACTTCCTGCGCACCCTGGGCGGCATGCTGCACGTTGCGGGCAACTTCCTGCGTCGTCGCACCCTGTTCTTCGATGGCTGACGCGATCGTGGAGGAGATTCCGGAAAGCTTTTCGATGGAATTCCGGATCTCGTTGATCGCGGCGACGGATTCGTGGGTGGCGGACTGGATGCCGCTGATCTGCTGACCGATTTCGCCGGTGGCCTTGCCGGTTTGCTCGGCGAGCGCCTTGACTTCCGAGGCGACGACCGAAAATCCGCGACCGGCTTCCCCGGCGCGCGCCGCCTCGATGGTGGCGTTCAGGGCGAGAAGATTGGTCTGTCCCGCGATATTGTTGATCATCT
>ENA-UOUJ01001873-UOUJ01001873.1-activated-sludge-metagenome-genome-assembly--contig:-NODE-1873-length-10290-cov-4.778701_pt1 | contig 10290 bp, 10 predicted proteins | sample MGYA00249839_ERZ747224 | MGnify/ENA primary metagenome ERZ747224 (study PRJEB28782, sample SAMN03220277) | activated sludge metagenome | biome: wastewater; feature: sewage sludge; material... | reverse complement strand
GGTGCCGCTGGCGCAGGCGTTTCGGCCAATCGCCGGAAAAAAGGACGATGGCGACACGTTCGTCGTCGTTGCCAACCATTTCAAGTCGAAAGGCTGCAGCGACGCCGAGGGCGCGGACCGCGACCAGGGCGACGGACAGGCCTGCTGGAATGCGCTGCGGCTGGAGTCGGCGCGCCGGCTGCTGGGCTGGCTGGCACGGGACCCCACGGGCTCTGGCAGCGATCTTGTAGCGATCGTCGGTGATCTGAACGCCTATGCACAGGAATTTCCGCTCCGGTTCCTGCGTGGACAGGGCTGGACGGACGCCCTGCAGGCGGCGAACGTCGCCGCGCCCTACAGCTTCGTCTTCGACGGACAGGCCGGCCGGCTCGACCACGCCCTGCTCAGCCCGGCCCTGGCGGCGCGGCTGGCGGGCGCGGCGGAATGGCACAGCAACGCCGATGAGCCGGACAACGTCGGCTATCGTGGGCCGAACGGTCGCGAACATGCGGGGATGCCGTGGCGCAGTTCGGACCATGATCCGCTGGTCGTGGGGTTGGATCTGTAGGAGCGCCCCGTGGGCGCGACCAGATGCCGGGGAAAGGCGGTCGCGGGCATGGCCCGCTCCTGCCAGCGCCGGGGAGTTCGTCCCCCGTGCCCGGTATCATCCCCTCCATGGCCACCCTCCCCGCCTTCCCCGACAACGCCGGCACCGTGCTGCTGCCCGGTCCCGCGGGCGCGCTGGAGGTCGCGGTCGACCCGCCCGAGGCCGGCGTCGAGGCGCTGCCGCTGGTCGCCATCGTCTGCCACCCGCTGCCGACCGAGGGCGGGACCATGCACAACAAGGTCGTGACCATGGCCGCGCGCGCGCTGCGCGAGCTGGGTGCGACCACGGTGCGCTTCAACTTCCGCGGCACCGGCAACTCCGAGGGCGAATTCGACCAGGGCGAGGGCGAGCTGGACGACCTGCGCGCGGTCGCGGCCTGGGTGCGCGCGTCGCGGCCGGACGACGTGCTGTGGCTGGCCGGCTTCAGCTTCGGTGCCTATGTCTCGCTGCGCGCCGCGGCCGAGCTGGGGCCGGCGCTGCTGGTGTCGATCGCGCCGCCGGCCGGGCGCTGGGACTTCGATGTGATCACCCTGCCGACCATGCCCTGGCTGGTGATCCAGGGCGAGGCCGACGAGATCGTCGACCCGCAGGCGGTCTACGACTGGCTGGAGCAGACCCGGGCGCAGGCCGAACTGGTGCGCATGCCCGACACCAGCCATTTCTTCCACCGCAAGCTGATCGACCTGCGCGGCGCGATCAAGCACGGCGTCCGCGCCTACCTGCCAGAAGCGCGATGAGCGAAGGCACCCCGGCGGCGACGCCGTCGCAGCGCTACCGCGATGGCGTCGCACGTGGCGACTGGGGCGACGACCGCGCCCAGCACGACGCGCTGCGCGCCCTCGACCGCATCCACCACGCCCTGCTGCAGCCCGAACTCCGGCGCGGCCTGCTCGGCCGGCTGCTGCGCGATGACGCACCGGCCGCACCCGACGGCCTGTACCTGTGGGGCGGGGTGGGGCGCGGCAAGACCTTCCTGGTCGACCTGTTCTATGCCGGATTGTCGCTGCCCGAGGTGCGCGGTGACGCATTGGCCAGCCACGCCGTGCCGCAGCGCGCGTCGCGCGGGGAGGCGGGCAAGCGCCGCACCCATTTCCACCGCTTCATGCGCAGCGTCCACGCGCAGCTGCGCGCGCACGGCGGCGAGCGCGATCCGCTGGCGGCGATCGTGCGCGACTGGCGCCGGCACCTGCGGGTGCTGGTGCTCGACGAGTTCTTCGTCAGCGACATCGGCGACGCGATGATCCTGGCGCGCCTGCTCGAGCGCATGTTCGCCGAGGGCATCGTGCTGGTCACCACCTCCAACGTCGCGCCGTCCGGGCTGTACCGCGACGGCCTGCAGCGCGCGCGCTTCCTGCCGGCGATCGGGCTGATCGAGCGGCACTGCGAGGTCGTGCACCTGGACAGCGACACTGACTACCGCCTGCGCGCGCTGACCCGTTCACCGGTCTACCGGGCGCCGCTCGACGACGATTCCGACGCATGGCTGGAGACGCGCTGGCGCGAGCTCGGCGGCGACGATGACCACCGCGACGCCGGCATCGACATCGACGGCCGCCGCATCGCCGTGCGCGCGCGCTGCAAGGACATGGCCTGGTTCGACTTCGACGCGCTGTGCGAAGGCCCGCGTGGCAGCGCCGACTACATCGAGATCGCGCGCGAGTTCCACACCGTGCTGCTCGGCGCCATCCCGCTGCTGGACGACCTGCGCAACGATGCGGCGCGCCGCTTCGTCCACCTCGTTGACGAGCTGTACGACCGCCAGGTCAACCTCGTCTGCACCGCCGCCGCGCCGCCGCCGCTGCTGTACACGGGCGACCGCATCGCCGCCGCCTTCGAGCGCACCGCCTCGCGCCTGATCGAGATGCAGAGCGCAGAGTACCTGGCCAGCGGCCACCTCGGCGGCTGAAAAGCAAAAACAGGGGTCAGAGTACAGTTTCCGCCAACCCGCTCGCCGCCGGGTGGATGGTCGGGGGAAACTGTACTCTGACCCCTGTTTTTATTCAGGCGATCGACGCGCGATGGATCGACGCGATCGAGGCGTCCAGTGCGGCGTTGAACTCGGCGTCGCTGTGCTGCGCGGTCAGGCCTTCGGTCAGGGCGCGGCTGAAGCTGGCGATCACGCCGGGATTGCGCGCCAGTTTCGCGTTGGCGTCGTCGCGGCTGTAGCCGCCCGACAGCGCCACCACCTTGAGCACGCCCGGGTGGTCGACCAGCTCCTGGAAGAAGCCGTCCACGTCCGGCAACGTCAGCTTGAGCATCACCGGCGCGGCCGGATCGACCTTGTCCAGGCGCGCCAGCAGGCCCTGCTTCAGCGCGACCTCGATCGCGGCCTTGTCCGCGGCCTTGATGTCGACCTCCGGCTCGATGATCGGCACCAGTCCCGCGGCGAGCACCTGGCGGCCGAGTTCGAACTGCTGGTCGAGTACGTCGGCGATGCCCTTGGCGTTGTTGTGCTTGATCACCGAGCGTTCCTTGGTGCCGAACACGCCCTTGGCCCTGGCCCGCGCCAGCAGCGCGTCCAGGCCCGGGATCGGCTTCATCCGCTGCACGCCGTCGGCCTCGTCCTCCAGGCCCTTGTCGATCTTCAGGAACGGCACCACGCCCTTGTCTTCCCACAGGTAGGCGACCGCGTCCTTGCCGGCGAAGCTGTCGTCCATCGTGCGCTCGAACAGGATCGCGCCGAGCACGCGCTCGCCGGTGAACGCCGGGCTGGTGACGATGCGGCTACGCATCGCGTGCACCTGGTCGAACATTTCCTTTTCGTTCGAGTACGCCGACTCGTCGACGCCGTAGAGCTTGAGCGCCTTGGGCGTGCTGCCGCCGCTCTGGTCGAGCGCGGCGATGAAGCCCTGGCCGGAAGCGATGCGGTCACGTTGCTGCGGATTGATGGCCACGGTCGGTGGATTCCTCTGCGTTGGGGCGGGGCATGCGCCGGAAGGCGACATGATACCGCCCGTGCCGGGAAACAAGCCGCTCGCGGCCGGGGTCGCCCATGCCGCCGGCGCTTCCTACAATGGCGCTCTTCCCGCGCCCGGCCCGATCCCCGATGAAAGCCCACCTGCCCACCTGGCTGCACGCCTGGCCCGGCGAGATCACCCTGCTGCTGCAGGTGGTGGCGATCCTTGTCGGCGCCTTCGTGCTGCGCTGGCTGGTGCGGGTGCTGATCCGGCGCCTGGACCGGCGCTACGACCTGCCGGTCGAGATCGTGGTCAGCGCGCGCCGCGTTTCCGGCTTCGTGATCGGCTTTGGCACGCTGCTGCTGCTGCTCGGGCGCTTCGGCGTCTCCGGCAGCGTGCTGTGGACCGCGTTCACCAGCTTCGCCGCGGTCGCCGCGATCGCGTTCTTCGCCGCGTGGAGCGTGCTGACCAACATCTTCTGCGCGTTCCTGATCGTGCTGACCCGGCCGTTCCGCCTGCTCGACCACATCGAGCTGCTCGAAAGCGGCGACAAGCCGGGGCTGCGCGGCCGGGTGATGGACATGAACCTGATCCACGTCACCCTGGAAGAGACCCATCCGGGCGGCGGCGAAAGCGTGCTGCGCATCCCCAACAGCCTGTTCTTCCAGCGCGCGACCCGGCGCTGGAAGGGCGAGCCACCACCGCTGCCGGTGCCCGCGGCGCAGGACGCCGGCGATGGCCGCGCCGCTGCGCCGCCAACCGGTGGCGGTGGGGCGATGCTCAACGTTCCGTAGGAGCGGGCCATGCCCGCGACCCGGTTCCACCGCCACGCCTGATCCTCCGGTCGCGCCCATGGGGCGCTCCTACGGGCCTTGTCCGGGACGCTGGCTGTCGCTCCTGCAGCTGGAAAGGATCGCTACCATGACGACGACCTGCAGGAATCCCGCCATGCTGCCCATCGCCCGACTGCTGCCGCTCGCCCTCGCGCTGGCCAGCGCCATGCCCGTACTCGCGCAAGAGGCGCAGCGCGCCGACGTCGCCGATGCCGCGCAGCGGCTGCAGCCGAAGGTGGTGGAATGGCGCCGCGACCTGCACCAGCACCCCGAGCTCGGCAACCACGAGACGCGCACGGCGCAGGTCGTCGCCGACCACCTGCGCGCGCTGGGGCTTGAGCCGCGCACCGGCATCGGCGTGACCGGCGTGGCCGCGGTGCTCAAGGGCGGCAAGCCCGGCCCGCGCATCGCGCTGCGCGCCGACATGGACGCGCTGCCGGTCACCGAGGCCACCGGCCTGCCGTTCGCCTCGACCGTGACCAGCGAGTACCGCGGCCAGCCGGTGGGCGTGATGCACGCCTGCGGCCACGACCTGCACGTGGCGATCCTGATGGGCGTGGCCGAGGCGCTCGCCGGCATGCGCGACGTGCTGCCGGGCGAAGTGATGTTCGTGTTCCAGCCGGCCGAGGAAGGCCCGCCGGTAGCCGGCGAGGTCGCCGGTGCGAAGCTGATGCTCGACGAGGGCCTGTTCGACGACTTCAAACCCGACGCGGTGCTCGGCCTGCACGTGTGGTCGCGCCTGCACGCTGGCCAGCTCGGCGTGCGCGCCGGCCCGTTCATGGCCAGCGCCGACGAGTGGACGCTGACCATCACCGGCCGGCAGACCCACGGCTCGCAGCCCTGGGCCGGCGTCGACCCGATCACCGTCGCCGCGCAGGTGCTGCTCGGCGCGCAGTCGATCATCGCCCGCCAGGTCGACATCACCGCGCATCCGGTGGTGCTCACCGCGGGCCAGATCCAGTCCGGCACCCGCTTCAACATCATCCCCGACGCGGCGACGATGGTCGGCACCCTGCGCACCTTTGATCCGGACGTGCGCGCGGACGTGATCGAACGCTTCCGCAACACCGCCGAGCACTTCGCCGCCGCCAGCGGCGCGACGGCGACGCTCGATGTCGCCGGCAACGCACCGTCAACCAGCAACGATCCGGCGCTGACCGCGCGCCTGCGGCCATCGCTGGAGAAGGTCGCCGGCGCAGGCCAGGTGGTCGAAGTGCCGCGCTACACCATCGCCGAGGACTTCTCGCAGTTCGCCAACGTGGTGCCTGGCTTCTACTTCTTCGTCGGCACCACGCCGCGTGACATGGCGCTGGACGAAGCGCCGATGAACCACTCGCCGCTGTACGCGCCGGACGAGTCGGCGCTCGACCTCGGCCTGCGCGCGCTGCTGCAGGCGACGCTGGATTTCCTCGACAACGACGACGCGCGCTGAATCCTTCTGTAGGAGCGCCCCATGGGCGCGACCGGCGAGCGACGGTGTCCGGGCTTGGCGCGTCGCGGGCATGGCCCGCTCCTACATTCAAGCGGGCTCAGGCACCCAGCCACTGCCGCAGCGGATGCGCCGGATCGGCCAGCAGGCGGATCGCCAGCGCCAGCGATACCACCACCAGCAGCGGCCGGATCACGCGCGCGCCCTGCTTCATCGCGAAGCGCGAGCCCAGGCGCGCGCCGATCCACTGGCCCGCGCCCATCACCAGCCCGAGCTTCCACAGCACCGCGCCGTACAGCGCGAACACCAGCAGCGCGCCGACGTTGGAGCCGAAGTTGAGGAACTTGGTGTGCGCGGTCGCCTTGAGCAGGCCGAAGCCGGCCAGCGAGACGAAGCCCAGCATCAGGAACGAGCCGGTGCCGGGACCGAACACGCCGTCGTAGAAGCCGATCGCGGGCACGAAGCCGAGGCCGAAGGCGAGCGGGCCCATGCGCCGGTGCCGCTCGATCGCGCCGACATCGCGCTTGAAGCCGAAGTACAGCGCGATCGCGATCAGCAGCAACGGCAGCACCGCGCCCAGCCAGCGGGTCGGCATCACGGTGGCCAGCAGCGCGCCGGCGACCGCGCCCAGCGCCGCGGCCAGCGCCATCGGCCACTGCCGGCGCAGGTCGACGTGGCCATGGCGGGCATAGGTCCAGCTGGCCGCGCCCGAACCGAACACCGCCTGCAGCTTGTTGGTCCCCAGCGCCTGCAGCGGCGGGATCCCGGCCAGCAGCATCGCCGGCAGGGTGACCAGGCCGCCGCCGCCGGCGATGGCGTCGATGAAGCCCGCGAGCAGGGCGACGAGGAACAGCAGCGCCAGCAGCTGCAGGGCGAGTTCGGGCATGGGGTGGTCGTCCGGAGACCGGCGGGGAGGTCGCGCCGGGGCGCCCATTCTAGTGAAGTCCGAACACTTGCCGTCATCCTCGGAAACGCGGGGATCCTGTGTCTTGACGCTTGTAGATCAACGACAAAGGCGCTGGATCCCCGCCTTCGCGGGGATGACGGGACTGTGCGTTTCAGATGCGGATTTGCTCTAGCATCTCGTGATCCCGCCACCGGAGTCCCGCCATGCGCCCCGCCTCCCGTTCTACCCCGATCCGCTGCCTGGCGCTGGCGATCGCCCTCGCCGCCGCGACCGCTCCGCTGCACGCGCAGGACGCCCAGCGCAGCGAAGTCACCGAGGCCGCGCAGCGGCTGCAGGGCCGGGTGGTCGAATGGCGCCGCGACATCCACCAGCACCCGGAGCTGGGCAACCGCGAGACGCGTACCGCGGCGCTGGTCGCCGAGCACCTGCGCGCGCTCGGCCTCGAACCCACCACCGGCGTCGCCCACACCGGCGTCACCGCCGTGCTCAAGGGCGGCAAACCCGGCCCGCGCCTCGCCCTGCGCGCGGACATGGACGCGCTGCCGGTGACCGAGCGGACCGACGTGCCGTTCCGCTCCACCGTCACCACCGAGTACCGCGGCCAGACCACCGGGGTCATGCACGCCTGCGGCCACGACGCGCACGTGGCGATCCTGATGGGCGTGGCCGAGGCGCTGGTGGCGATGCAGGACGAGCTGCCCGGCGAGGTGCTGTTCGTGTTCCAGCCGGCCGAGGAAGGCGCGCCCGACGGCGAGGAGGGCGGCGCCGACCTGATGCTCAGGGAAGGCATGTTCGAACGCTTCCGGCCCGACGCGGTGTTCGGCCTGCACGTGGGCAGCGGCCTCAACGCCAACCAGATCGGCGTGCGCGCCGGCCCGATCATGGCCGCGTCCAACAGCTTCCGCATCGTGGTCAACGGCCGCCAGGCGCACGGCTCGCGGCCGTGGCAGAGCGTCGACCCGATCGTCACCGCGGCGCAGATCATCAATGCCGCGCAGACCATCGTCAGCCGCAACCTCGACCTGATCAAGCAGCCGGCGGTGGTCACCTTCGGCGCGATCAACGGCGGCATCCGCCAGAACATCATCCCCGACTCGGTGGAGATGATCGGCACCATCCGCACCTTCGACGAGGGCATGCGCGACCAGATCTTCGCGCGCCTGACCACCATCGCCGAGCAGGTGGCCGCCGCCAACGACGCCAGCGTCGACCTGCAGGTCCCGCTGCCCGGCGGCTACCCGGTGACGGCCAACGACGCCGACCTGGTCGCGCGCCTGCGCCCCAGCCTGGTGGCGGCGGCCGGCCGCGAGCACGTGATCGACGTGCCGCTGACCACCGGTGCCGAGGATTTCTCGTTCTTCGCCCGGGAAGTGCCGGGCCTGTTCTTCAACGTCGGCTCCACGCCGGTCGGGCAGGACGCCAGCCAGGCGCCGACCAACCACTCGCCGCTGTTCTACATCGACGAGGCCGCGCTCGACCTCGGCCTGCGCGCGATGCTGCAGGTGACGCTGGATTACCTGCACGAATCGCGGGGCTGATCTGAGCGCTCGCTGGCCCGGGTCCTTTCCGCGATCGCAAGAGCAATAGTCTTCGTCATCCCCGCGAAAGCGGGGATCCATCTGGCTTTACGCAAAGACACTGGATCCCCGCTTTCGCGGGGATGACGAGCATGGTGTTGCCCTAGAATCGCGCCATGTCCCGACCCGAAGATTCGCAGCTCGGCCGCGAGGTCGCCTATCCACGGCACTACGACCCGACGCTGCTGTTCCCGATCCCGCGCGCGGCCGGACGCGCCGCGCTCGGCCTCGGCGCGGCGCTGCCGTTCACCGGGCACGACCGCTGGCAGGCCTACGAGCTGTCGTGGCTGGACGCGCGCGGCAAGCCGCGGGTCGCGACCGCGACGCTCACCGTGCCGGCGACCACGCCGCACCTGGTCGAGTCGAAGTCGCTCAAGCTCTATCTCAACTCGTTCAACGCCACGCGCTTCGACGACGCCGATGCGGTGCGCGCGCGGATCGCGGCGGACCTGTCGCTGGCGGCAGGCGGCGAGGTCGCGGTGGCGTTCGGCCTGCCGCCATTCGCGCGCGACGGCGGCGCGGTGTCGATCGACGCGCTCGAGGTCGACATCGACCACTACGGCCCGCCAGACGCACACCTGCTGTCGTCCGACGACGCGGACATCGCCAGCGAAACCCTGCGCAGCGACCTGCTCAAGTCGAACTGCCCGGTCACCGGCCAGCCCGACTGGGCGACGATCGACATCGCCTACCGCGGCCCGCGCATCGACCGCGAAGGGCTGCTGCGCTACCTGGTCTCGTTCCGCGACCACGCCGGCTTCCACGAGCAGTGCGTCGAGCACGTCTTCGTCGACCTGCTCGCGCGCTGCCGGCCCGAAGCGCTGTCGGTGGAGGCGCGCTACACCCGTCGCGGCGGCCTCGACATCAATCCCTGGCGGGCCACGTCCGGCGCACCCGCACCAGCGCCGCGACGCGACCTGCGCCAGTGAGGCAAGCTGAACCGTTGCCGGTGGCCGCGGGCGCGTCGCGATGAATCCTTAACACGGCCCGTGTCACTTTCGCCCCGGCATCACCCACAGGGGAGGAGCGCCCCAACATGAGCAACGACAAGAAACCGGATTTTTCCAACGTCCAGAGCGGCGCCAGCACCCAGTCAGCGGGCGGCGGCGGCGGCAGCACCGGCGGCCTCGCCGGCGGCAAACCCGACTTCTCCAACGTGGTCAGCGGCGCGGATACCGTGCCCGACACCGGCGGCGGGGCGGGCAGCACCGGCGCGCGCACCTACACGATCGAGAAGGGCGACACCCTGTCCGCGGTCGCCCAGCGGTTCTACGGCAAAGCCAAGTACTGGCGGCAGATCCACGAAGCCAACAGCGCCGAGATCGAGAACCCGGACCGGATCTTCCCCGGCCAGGTGATCACCCTGCCGGCCATCGACATCGATGGCGACGGCACGCCCGACGACCCGGCCGCGGCCTGATCCGCACCCCGCCATCCCAGACCATCATTCCATCGAGGACATGCCCATGAACCGTACCCGCTTGTCTCAGGCCCTGCTCGTCGCCGTGATCGGCAGCGTGGCCCTGATCGGCTGCAAGAAGAAGGAAGAACCGGCCCCCGCGCCGCCGCCGGCCGCGGTCGAACCCGCCCCCGCCCCGGTCCTGGCCGCCCCGGCCGCCGTGAGCTCGGTGACCCTGGGCAACGCGATCGACGCCAACAACATCATCGCCACGCCGCTGACCGCCTTCGCCGCCGGCGACACCATCAACGCCTCGGTCGCCACCGACGGTGGCAGCGCCGGCCAGCTGACCGCGAAGTGGACCCACCTCGACAGCAGCCAGACCGTCGCCGAGGAAACCAAGGACATCCCGGCCGGCCCGCAGGTCACCCACTTCCACATCAGCAAGCCCGACGGCTGGCCGACCGGCAAGTACCGGCTCGAGGTCTCGCTGGGTGGTGCCGTGGTCAACACCAGCGACTTTGAAGTGAAGTAGCGGCTTCCGGGGTTCCCCCGAAGCGAACGAAGGCGCGGCCCAGGCCGCGCCTTTTTTTGGTTCTTCTCCCATTCGAGTGATGTCTGGTCAGATGGGGCGGGGTCAGATCAGGGCTTGCGGCTGGGGG
>ENA-UOUJ01001872-UOUJ01001872.1-activated-sludge-metagenome-genome-assembly--contig:-NODE-1872-length-10291-cov-4.997069_pt1 | contig 10291 bp, 9 predicted proteins | sample MGYA00249839_ERZ747224 | MGnify/ENA primary metagenome ERZ747224 (study PRJEB28782, sample SAMN03220277) | activated sludge metagenome | biome: wastewater; feature: sewage sludge; material... | reverse complement strand
CGGCATCGTCTCGGTCGCCGGCGTGGTGGTCGGCGTGGCGGCGGCGGGCGCGAGCCAGGAGGTGGTCCTGCTCACCGGCGTCGCCAGCACCGTGGCCGGTGCGATGTCGATGGCGGCGGGCGAGTACGTGTCGGTGCAGTCGCAGGCCGACACCGAGGCCGCCGACCTCGCGGTGGAACAGCGCGAGCTGCACGAGGCGCCGGAGGAGGAGCTGGCCGAGCTGGCCGCGATCTACCGCCGGCGCGGCCTCGAACCGGCGTTGGCCAGGACCGTGGCCGAGCAGCTGACCCGGCACGACGCGCTGGCCGCGCACGCACGCGACGAGCTCGGCATCACCGAGGCCCTGCGCGCGCGGCCGCTGCAGGCGGCGCTGTCCTCGGGGCTGGCGTTCTGCGCCGGCGCGGCGCTGCCGGTGGCCGCCGCGCTGCTGGCCGCCGCCGCGACCGTGGTCGGCCTGCTGCTGTCCGGCGCCGGCGCAGCGAAGCTCGGCGGCGCACCGGTGCTGCGCGGCGCGCTGCGGGTCGGCTTCTGGGGCGCGCTGGCGATGGTGGCCGCGGCGCTGATCGGCCAGCTGTTCGACGTCGGGACGTAATACCAGTTTGCGATCAAAAACCTGGAATGGTGTAGGAGCGCCCCATGGGCGCGACCGGCGAGCGACTGTGTACGGGCTGCGCGGGTCGCGGGCATGGCCCGCTCCTACATTTTTCCTTGTGATCGCGAATGGGTACAAGCACGCCAACGCATTGCGATGGCCATGACCGGGCTCCGCAGCCCGGCCGATGCTACAGATCCAGCCAGCCGGCGACAATCCCGCGCAGTTCCTCCACCCCCACCTTCGTCTCGGCCGAGAACGCCTGCACGCTGACGCTGTCGCCCCAGGGGACCGACAGCTGCTTGCGCACCGCCTGCACGACGTTGCCGGCGGCGCCGCGCGAGAGCTTGTCGGCCTTGGTCAGCAGCGCGTGCGCGGGCAGGCCGCGGCGCATGGCGTAGCCGAGCATCTGCAGGTCGTAGTCCTTGAGCGGGTGGCGGATGTCCATCACCACCACCAGCCCGCGCAGCGCGAAGCGGTCGTGGAACCACTGGTCGAGGAAGGCCTGCCAGTGCTCGCGCAGCGCCAGCGGCACCTTGGCGTAGCCGTAGCCGGGCAGGTCGACCAGGTAGCGGTTCTCGTGCGGCGGCAGCTCGAAATAGACCAGCTGCTGGGTGCGGCCGGGGGTCTTGGACACCCGCGCCAGCGCGTTCTGCTGGCACAGGGCGTTGAGCGCGCTGGACTTGCCGGCGTTGGAGCGGCCGGCGAACGCGACCTCGGCGCCGCCGTCGGGCGGCAGCTGTTTTGGGGTGTGGGCGGCCAGCAGGTAGCGGGCGCGCGCGAACGGGTTCGACATCGGGGCTCGGGGCGCTGGGCGCGAGGCGCGGGGCCGGCATAGCTTCGCACGGGGCGTGCCGGTGCAGGTTCCGTTTGACCGTTCCGCCGCGCCACCGCGATAATCCGGGATCTTGCGGCCGGGTCGAGCACCGGGGCCGCGACCCATGATTTTCGGAGCCCAGCCCCATGCGCCACGCTCGCGCCTACGGTCTTGCCGGTCTCGTCGCCCTCGCGGCGGCGGCCGTCGCGTTCGCCCAGACCACCGTCGAACCGCTGGAGGAGGCTCCGCCGGTCGAAGTCGCGCCGCTCGACGCCAGCGCGCTGGCCGACCTGGCCAAGACCGTGGCCGGAGATCCCGACAACGGCGCCAACCTCGCCGCCACCTGCGCCGCCTGCCACGGCCTCGACGGCAACCCGCCCGACGGCCTGCCCTATCCGCGCATCGCCGGCCAGAGCGAGCGCTACATCGCGCAGCAGCTGGCGGTGTTCAAGAGCGGCCAGCGCAACACCGGCCTGGCCCCGGCGATGATCCCGTTCGCGATGACGCTCAGCGCGCAGGACATGCGCGACCTCGGCGCCTTCTTCGCCACCAAGGCCACCGGCGCCGGCATTGCCGACGACAGCGTGGTCGAGGGCGGTCCCTACGACGGCCTGAAGTTCTACGAGATCGGCCAGCAGCTGTACCGCGCCGGTGACACCGCCCGCGGCATCCCGGCGTGCATGGCCTGCCACGGCCCGGCCGGCCACGGCAACCCGGGCCCGGCCTATCCGTCGGTGGCCGGCCAGGAAGCGGCCTACGTCGACCGCCGCCTGCAGGAATACCGCAGCGGCACCACCGAGCTGCAGGACCGCCACCTGTTCGACATCATGGCCGCGATCACCGAGCGCCTGACCGACCAGGAGATCCTGGCCCTGTCCAGCTACCTGCAGGGCCTGCACGAGCGCCCGAACGCCGCCACCCTGGCCGCCATCGAGGCCGCCGGCCCGGCCGCTGCGCCGGCACCGGCGCCCGCGCCGGTCGAGGACGCCGCCCCGGCCGAAGACGCCGAACCGGCACCGGCCGAAGCCGCGCCGCAGGACGCCTGATCGCGCTGCCGCCGGGGCCGGCGCATCCGCGCCGGCGCCTGCCGCGCCCCGCCACGCCGATGCCGTCGCGCCTTTTCGCCCTGCTGCTGTGCCTGCTGCTGCCGCTGTCGGTCGCCGCGCAGGCTCCGCCGCCGGTGGAGGGCGTCGACTACGTGCGGATCGAGGGCGGCCAGCGCTGGCAGTCCGAACCCGGCACGATCGAAGTCGTCGAGATCTTCGCCTACACCTGCGGCGTCTGCGACCAGTTCCATCCGATGCTGGCGGCCTGGAAGCGCAGCGCCGGCAAGGACGTGCGCCTGCACTACGTGCCGGCCGTCTACGACCCGCGCGACGCCTACGCCCGCGGCTATTTCGCGCTGGAGGCGCTGGACCGCGTGGCCCAGGTGCATCCGCGGCTGTTCGACGCGATCCACCGCGAGGGCAGCCTGCCCGGGCGCGGCGCCAGCGTCGGCGAAGTGGCGACCTTCCTCGCCGGCGAGGGCCTGGATCCGGCCCGGGTCCGCGCCGCGATGACGTCGCCGGCGACTGACGAAAAGATGAACGCAGCCCACGAATTCGCGGTCCGCAGCGGGCTTCAGGGCACCCCGACCCTCATCATCAATGGCAGGTACCGCGTGCTGGGCCGGACGCTGCAGGACCGCCTGCGCATCGCCGATGCCCTGGTCGCGACCGAACGCGCAGTTTCGCCCTGACCGGGACCACCGCGCGGCCGCCGCGTTACGCTTTGCGCCATCCACTTTTCCGGAAAATCCCGCTGATGACCCTTCGCGCCCTCCCCCGCCTCGTCCTGACGTCCGCCGCTCTGGCACTGCTGCTGGCCGCCTGCCAGAAGTCCGCGCCGGTCGAGGACGCCGTCGCGCCGGTCGCGGCCGACGCCCCGGCCGCGACACCCGCCGAAGGCCTCGCCGACGAGCCCGCGCTCGATCCTGCCGCCGCGCCGGCCGCCGAGGCACCCGCTGCGGCCGATGCCGAAGTCCCGGCCGAGACCCCGGCGCCCGTCGAAGCGCCGCTCGCACCTGCGCCGGCGACACCTGCCGTCACCTTCGCCGTCGCGGGCGAGCACTACGACCTGGTCCAGGGCGGCCAGCCGTTCGAGCCGCTGGACGGCAAGATCGAGGTGGTCGAGGTGTTCAACTACGTCTGCCCGGCCTGCGCCATGTTCCAGCCGCTGGTCAGCAGCTGGAAGGCGCGGCTGCCGGCCGACGTGCGCTTCACCTACCTGCCGGCGCCGTTCGGCGGCACCTGGGACCCCTACGTGCGCGCCTACTACGCCGCCGAGGCCATGGGCATCGCCGACAAAGCGCACGACGGCGTGTTCAAGGCGATCCACGTCGACCGCACGCTCAAGGGCGAGCGCGGCCCCGATTCGCCGGCCGACATCGCCAAGGTGTACGCCCAGTTCGGCGCCGACCCGGCGCAGTTCACCAGCACCATGTCCAGCTTCACGGTCAACGCCAAGTTCGGCCGCGCCAAGCAGTACATCGCGCAGCAGCGCGCCAACCAGACGCCGCTGATGTTCGTCAACGGCCGCTACCGCATCAAGGGCCGCAACTTCGAGGAAATGCTGCAGAACACCGACCGCGTGATCGCCCAGGTGCGCGCCGGCGGCTGACGTCCCACACCCATGTCGACGCAAACGCTGAAGCTGCTCAGTGCCAACATCCAGGCAGGCTCCAGCACGCGCCGCTACAGCGACTACGCCACGCGCAGCTGGTCGCACGTGCTGCCGGTGGGCAAGCGTTCCTCGCTCGACGCGATCGCCGAACTCGCCGGCCGGCACGACATCGTCGGCCTGCAGGAAACCGACCCGGGCAGCTGGCGCTCGGGCTTCACCAACCAGACCCACTACCTCGCCGAGCGCGCCGGCTTCGACTACTGGACCCACCAGCCGAACCGGCGCATGGGCAGCGTCGCCTCCAGCGCCAACGGCCTGCTCAGCCGGCTCGAGCCGGTGGAGGTGGTCGACCACTCGCTGCCCGGGCGCATCAACGGCCGCGGCGTGCTGCTGGGCCATTTCGGCACCGGCCACGAGGGGCTGACGGTCGCGGTGGCGCACCTGTCGCTGGGCGCGCAGTCGCGGCGGATGCAGCTGGACTTCATCGCCGAGCTGCTGCAGGACTTCCCCAACGCGGTACTGATGGGCGATTTCAACACCATGATCGACCGCCCGGAAATGGCCAACCTGTTCCGCAGCACCCGCCTGCAGCCGCCCGCCAGCGCCGTGCACACCTTCCCCAGCTGGAAGCCGCAGCGCGCGATCGACCACATCCTGGTCACCGACAGCCTGCAGTACGAGGACCTGCGCGCGGTGCCGGCGGCATTCTCCGACCACCTCGCGCTGTCGGTGAACCTGAAGGTGCCGGAGTCTGCGCTGCAACGCTGAGGGAAACGGGGGTCAGAGTGGCCTTTCCCCCAGGATCTTGCCGATCTGCGGATTGCCCGCGGGAAAGTCCACTCTGACCCCCGTTTTCCCCGCTTCGGCATAATGCCAACGATGCCCATGCAACCGACCCTGTTCGAGCCCGTCGCGCCCTCCGGCGACGACAACGGCCCCTCCTCCGGCAAGCCCGAGGCACCGTCGCCCGATCCGGCGCCGGATCCGCTGCCGCCGCGCGTGGCCGCGATGCGCAGCGGGCGGCCGTGGTGGGCGCGTCTGCTGGGCTGGGTGCTCAAGCCGTGGATCGCGCTGAAGATCGAGCCGCAGGCGCCGGCGGAGCTGATCGACCAGCGCCTGGTCTGCTACGTGCTCGAGGACTACGGTCTGTCGAACGCGCTGATCCTCGATCGCGCCTGCGTCGAGGCCGGGATGCCGGCGCCGCTGCGGCCGCTGCCGGGCGATCCGCTGGGGCGCAAGCGCGCCTACGTGGCGCTGTCGCGGCGCAACGCCAGCGGCGCGCTGGCGCTGGCCACCGGCCAGGCGCCGCCGAAGAAGACCCACTCCGAATCGCTGGCGCGCCTGCTCGACGCGCACCGCGCCGATCCCGCGCTGGACGTGCAGCTGGTGCCGGTGTCGATCTTCGTCGGCCGTTCGCCGGACAAGGCGAAGGGCTGGTTCTCGGTGCTGTTCTCGGAGAACTGGGCGATCGTCGGCCGCTTCCGCCGGCTGCTGGCGATCCTGCTCAACGGTCGCGACACCCTGGTGCAGTTCGCCGCGCCGGTGAGCATCCGCGAGCTGCTGGCCGAGGACCTGCCGCCCGAGCGCACGGTGCGCAAGCTCTCGCGGGTGCTGCGCACGCACTTCAACCGCATCCGCGAGGCGGTCATCGGCCCCGACCTGTCCACGCGCCGCCTGCTGATCGACAAGGTGCTGGCCTCGAAGCCGGTCAAGGACGCGATCGCCGACCAGGCCCGCCGCGACAACAGCTCGCTCGAGGACGCGTGGAAGAAGGCCCATTCGATGGCCTACGAGATCGCCGCCGACTACTCGCACCCGGTGGTGCGCTCGGCCTCGTACCTGCTGACCTGGGTGTGGAACCGCATCTACCGCGGCGTGCTGGTGCACCACCTGGACAACCTCAAGGCCGTCGCGCCGGGCAACGAGATCATCTACGTGCCCAGCCACCGCAGCCACATGGACTACCTGCTGCTGAGCTACCTGCTCTACACCAAGGGCATCGTGCCGCCGCACATCGTCGCCGGCATCAACCTCAACCTGCCGGTGATCGGCCCGATCCTGCGCAAGGGCGGTGCGTTCTTCATCCGTCGCTCGATCCGCGGCTCGGCCCTGTACTCGGCGGTGCTGGCCGAATACGTGGCGCAGCTGATCGCCGGCGGCTACTCGATCGAATACTTCATCGAGGGCGGGCGCTCGCGCACCGGCCGCCTGCTGCAGCCCAAGGGCGGCATGATCGCGATGACCCTGCGCGCCTACCTGCGGCAACCCTCGCGCCCGGTGCTGTTCCAGCCGGTCTACATCGGCTACGAGAAGCTGATGGAGGGCAACAGCTACCTCGACGAACTCAGCGGCAAGCCCAAGGAGAAGGAGTCGATCTGGGCGCTGCTGTGGAGCATCCCCAAGGTGCTGCGGCAGAACTACGGCCAGGTGGTGGTGAACTTCGGCGAGCCGATCCCGCTGGCCGACCTGCTCGCCGAGCACGCCACCGACTGGGACGGCAAGCCGCTCGACGACGAGGACAAGCCCGACTGGCTCTCGCACACCGTCGACGCCGCCGCGCAGCGCATCCAGGTCAACATCAACCGCGCCGCCGACGTGAACCCGATCAACCTGCTGGCGCTGGCGCTGCTGTCCACGCCCAAGCACGCGATGGGCGAAGCCGACCTGGCGGCGCAGATCGATCTGTCGAAGACCCTGCTGGCCGAGGTGCCGTACTCCGACCGGGTGACGGTCACGCCGCACTCGTCGCGCGAGATCATCGCCCACGGCGAGGAGATCGGCGTGCTGCGCCGGGTCGCGCACCCGCTGGGCGACGTGTTCGACGTCGGCGACGACGATGCGGTGCTGCTGAGCTACTTCCGCAACAACGTGCTGCACCTGTTCACCGCATCGGCGTGGATCGCCTGCTGCTTCCTGCACAACCGGCGGATGTCGCGCAACAACCTGCTGCGCATCGGCCGCTCGGTCTACCCGTTCCTGCAGGGCGAGCTGTTCCTGCCCTGGGACGAGGATGGCTTCGCCGAACGCATCGAACGCACCGTCGAGGTGTTCGTGCGCGAAGGCCTGCTCGAGCGCGTGAGCGACGACGACGGCGGCATCCTCGCGCGCAACGCCGGCCAGTCCGACGAGGTGTTCCGCCTGCGCGCCCTCGGCCACCCGCTGCAGCAGGCGTTCGAGCGCTACTACATCGCGATCTCGGTGCTGGCCAAGAACGGCCCCGGCACCCTCGGCGCCGGCGAACTGGAGAGCCTGTGCCAGCTCGCCGCGCAGCGCCTGAGCCTGCTGTACGCACCGGCGGCGCCGGAGTTCTTCGACAAGAGCCTGTTCCGCGGCTTCATCCAGAAGCTGCGCGAACTGGAGCTGGTCAAGCTCGACCAGAACAGCAAGCTGGTCTTCGACCATCGCCTCGAGGCCTGGGCCAGGGACGCCAAGGTGATCCTCGGCCGCGAGCTGCGGCACACGATCGAGAAGGTGAGCCCGGAGGCGGCGAAGCCGGAAGTGGACACGATTCCGACGGAATGATGCGTAGGGCGGGTCTTGACCCGCCGTGCTTCCGGACGGGATGGCGGCAGGCGGGTCAAGACCCGCCCTACGCCGGCTCGTCGGGAATCAGCGCGCTTTCCAGCCGCGCGATCGTGTCCTTGAGCAGCAACTTGCGCTTCTTCAGGCGCTTGATGGTCAGTTCGTCGCTGGCGATGCTGGCCTGCAGGGTGGCGATCGCGGTGTCGAGGTCGCGGTGCTCCAGCCGCAGGTCGGCGAGCTTGTGCGAAAGTTCGGCGGGATCGACGGGCAGCATCGCCACGCCAGCTTACACGTCCGGGCGGCGGCCGGGACGGCCGCCTTCGACAGAGCCGTTCAGCCGCGGGCGTCGTGCTCGACGTGGTAGCGGACGGCGGTCTCGACCTCGGCCTTCGAGCCCAGGAACACCGGCACCCGCTGGTGCAGCTTTTCGGGCTGGATGTCGAGGATCGGGCCGCGGCCGTCGCTGGCGGCGCCGCCGGCCTGCTCGACCAGCATGGCCATCGGGTTGGCCTCGTACATCAGCCGCAGCTTGCCGCGACGGTCGGGTTCGCGCCGGTCCCAGGGGTAGACGAAGATGCCGCCGCGGGTCAGCAGGCGGTGCACGTCGGCCACCATCGACGCGATCCAGCGCATGTTGAAGTCCTTGCCGCGCGGGCCGTCCGTGCCGGCCAGCAGGTCGGCGACATAGGCCTGCATCGGCGCCTCCCAGTGGCGCTGGTTGGACATGTTGACCGCGAATTCCTTCGTCTGCTCCGGGATACGGATGTCGCGCCGGGTGAGCACGAACGAACCCTGCTCGCGGTCCAGGGTGAAGGCGTGGGTGCCGTGGCCGATGGTCAGCACCAGCAGGGTGCTCGGCCCGTAGATGCAGTAGCCTGCCGCCACCTGCTCGCGCCCGGACTGCAGGAAGTGCTCGTCACACGGCTCGCCGGCATCGTCCGGGGCGCGCAGCACCGAGAAGATGGTGCCGATCGAGACATTGACGTCGATATTGCTGCTGCCGTCGAGCGGATCGAACAGCAGCAGGTAGTTGCCGCGCGGATAGGCGTCGGGGATCGGCTGGCAGTGCTCCATCTCCTCCGAGGCGCAGGCGGCCAGGTGGCCGCCCCAGGCGTTGGCCTCGAGCAGGATCTCGTTGGACAGCACGTCGAGCTTCTTCTGCGCCTCACCCTGGACGTTGACGCTGCTGGCGCCGGCGCCGCTGACCGCATCGCCCAGCACGTCGCCCAGCGCGCCCTTGCCCACCGCCACCGAAATGCGCTTGCAGGCCCGGGCGACCACCTCGATCAGCAGCCGCAGCTGCGGATGGATGTGGCCCTCGCGCTGGGCCTCGATCAGGAAACGGGTCAGGGACGTCCCGGACACGGCGGCACTCCGACGCTGAAAGGGCCGCCATTGTCGCCTGTCTGCGCGGGGAAAGGGCCGCACCGCGGGGATGCGGCGTTCGCGCGGCCGCGGCCCGCGACGCCGGTTCAGGCCGCACGCCGCCGCGCCCCGGTAAAATCATCGCCATGAGCATCGTCCTGCCCCTCGCCGAACCCGCCGCCCGGCGCGACCCGCGCGCCGCCGCGCGCGAGGCCGACAAGCTGGGCAAGCGCCTGCGCCACCAGGTCGGCAAGGCGATCGCCGACTTCGGCATGATCGAGGACGGCGACAAGGTGATGGTCTGCCTGTCCGGCGGCAAGGACAGCTACACCATGCTCGACGTGCTGCTGCAGCTGCAGAAGAAGGCGCCGGTGTCGTTCTCGATCACCGCGGTCAACCTCGACCAGAAGCAGCCGGACTTCCCGGAGCACGTGCTGCCGGAGTACCTGCGCTCGCTCGACGTGGATTTCCACATCATTGAGCAGGACACCTACTCGGTGGTCACGCGCGTGGTGCCCGAAGGAAAGACCATGTGCTCGCTGTGCTCGCGCCTGCGTCGCGGCGCGCTGTACACCTGGGCCGAGGCGAACGGCTACACCAAGATCGCGCTCGGCCACCACCGCGACGACCTGGTCGCCACCTTCTTCCTCAACCTGTTCTTCCACGCCAAGCTGTCGGGCATGCCGCCGAAGCTGCTCAGCGACGACGGCAGGCACGTGGTGATCCGCCCGCTGGCCTACGTGCGCGAGGACGACATCGCCGCCTATGCGCAGGCGAAGGCCTTCCCGATCATCCCCTGCAACCTGTGCGGCTCGCAGGAGAACCTGCAGCGCAAGCAGGTGAAGCGGATGCTGGACGCCTGGGAGCGCGAATCGCCCGGCCGGATCGAAACCATCGCGCGTGCGCTGGGCGACATCCGTCCGTCGCAGCTGAGCGACCCGAAGCTGTTCGACTTCCTCGCGCTCGGCCGCCATGGCGGCGATGCGCTGCCCGATGCGCATGCGTGGCTGGCGGGCGAGCCGCAGGCGATCGCAGGCAATCGCCACGCCGACGACGACGCCTGACGTGCCGATATCCTTGGTTCGTCATCCCGGCGAAAGCCGGGATCCATTGGCTTCTCGCTGTTGCCTCCAACGTCAAAATGGATCCCGGCTTTCGCCGGGATGACGAGCAAAACTGGCACCGCGCCCTCCAGAACCTCCTTCCCCACTCCCGGATTTCCATGTTCTTCAGAAACCTCACGCTGTTCCGCTTCCCCACCTCGCTCGATTTCTCCACTCTCGATGACCTCCTCGCCGAACACCCGCTCAAGCCGGTCGGTGCGCTGGAGCTGT
>ENA-UOUJ01001871-UOUJ01001871.1-activated-sludge-metagenome-genome-assembly--contig:-NODE-1871-length-10291-cov-5.393318_pt1 | contig 10291 bp, 10 predicted proteins | sample MGYA00249839_ERZ747224 | MGnify/ENA primary metagenome ERZ747224 (study PRJEB28782, sample SAMN03220277) | activated sludge metagenome | biome: wastewater; feature: sewage sludge; material... | reverse complement strand
TCCTCCTCCAGTCCCTGCCAGTCGGCTTTCGTAAAATGCAATATTTCCGGAATGGGTGTGAATGCCGGTTCCCGGTGGGGTGCTACAAAACGGTTCCAAGGGCAAACGTCCTGGCACACATCACAACCGAACATCCAGTCCTGAAAATGCCCGCGGTATGTTTCCGGAATTACAGCTTCTTTCAATTCGATGGTAAAATACGATATACATTTACTGCCGTCTATTACTTTGTCGGGCAGGATTGCCTGGGTAGGACACGCATCTATACATTTAGTACAGGTGCCACAATGGTCAGTGGAAAATGGTGGATCCGGTGTAATATTTAAATCAGTAATGAGGGTGGCGATGAAAAAGAATGAACCAGACTTTTTAGTCAGCAGATTTCCGTTTTTCCCAACCCATCCCAATCCGGATCGAACAGCCCAGCTTCTTTCTAATACGGGGGCACTGTCTACAAATCCACGCCCTTCCACTGCTCCAATGTTTAATCTGATTTGTTGCAACAGTTGGTTTAATTTTTCCTTGATGACCAGATGATAATCTGTTCCGTAAGCATACTTTGAAATCTTTGGTGTTACCGAATCCTGCACTTCATCGGGGTAATAATTCATCAGCAACGTAATTACTGATTGTGCACCCGGAACCAGTAATGAAGGGTTCACTCTTTTATCAAAGTGATTGGCCATGTAATCCATTGTACCCTGCATCTTAGCGTTTAACCAGGATTCAAGTCTGCGGGCATCCTCCTCCATGAAGCCGGCTTCCGAAAAACCACAATAGTCAAAACCGAGCTGTTGAGCCACATCCCGAATAAATGAATTGTATTGATCTTTTTTCAGCATGCATGAATCGGTTGAAACTGCAAGTTATCAATCACCGGCCGATTTCAATGCAATTCCAGCATGACCGGCCAGCAAGCGATCCGTTTCTTCCCAAGGATTCTGAGCCTTTACGGCCTGCAAGAATAACAGCAAATTCAATAAAGAACTGCAAAGCAGACAGTGAAAAACAACTTTAAATGACATATTTACTTGAATTTAAGTTTGGAGAGTGATTTGCGGCTGTTGTTATATCATTATAAATAATAATCGAAACATGAATCTAAATAATTTCACGGTAAAAGCAGCGGAAGCATTTCAGGGTGCGCAACAGGAAGCGTATAACCTGAAAAATCCTTCAATTGAAACGGAGCATCTGTTAAGTGCTTTGTTAGAGGCAGAGGATTCTCCTGTAGAATATTTACTGCGTAAAAACAATGTAAATATTCCTGTGGTGCGTAAAAGCCTTGATCAGTTGTTGAAGAAACTTCCGGTGATTTCAGGTGAACCGGCTCAGGCGGTAGGAAGAAATTTGAATACAGCGGTATTGTATGCGGGTTCTATCCTGAAGCATTTTAAAGATGAGTTCATAACCCCTGAACATTTACTGGTTGCATTGGTTCATGGAACGGATGAAACTGGACGCTTACTGAAAGATGCCGGTTTAACTGAAAAAGGACTGGTAACCGCGATTCAAACGTTGAGAAAAGGTACTACCGTTACCGCACAAACGCAGGAAACCACTTATGATAATCTGAACAAATATGCCAAGAACCTGAATGAAATGGCCCGCAACGGAAAGTTGGATCCGGTGATTGGCCGAGATGAAGAAATTCGTCGTACACTGCATATTCTCAGTCGCCGTACTAAAAACAATCCCATTCTTGTGGGAGAGCCCGGTGTAGGTAAAACGGCCATTGTAGAGGGACTAGCCATGCGAATCATCAATGGTGATGTACCCGAGAATTTACGCACCAAAGTGATTTATGCGCTGGATATGGGGCAACTGATTGCGGGAGCGAAGTATAAGGGGGAGTTTGAGGAACGATTGAAATCTGTAGTGAAAGAAGTTTCAACCAGCGACGGAGAAATTATTTTGTTTATTGATGAAATCCATACATTGGTAGGCGCCGGTGGTGGAGATGGTGCGATGGATGCAGCCAACATCCTGAAACCTGCTCTCGCCCGGGGTGAGTTGCGTGCAATTGGTGCAACTACACTGAATGAGTATCAGAAATTTTTTGAAAAAGATAAAGCCCTCGAACGCAGATTCCAAAAAGTAATGATTGATGAGCCTTCTGTAGAGGATGCTATTTCCATTTTACGCGGATTGAAAGACCGGTACGAAACACATCATCATGTACGCATCAAAGACGAAGCAATCATCGCAGCCGTTGAACTCTCTCATCGGTATGTAACTGATCGCTTTCTTCCGGATAAAGCAATTGATTTGGTAGATGAAAGCGCTGCCAAATTACGTATTGAAATGAATTCCATGCCCGAAGAATTGGATAAGCTCGAAAGACAAATTCGTCAGCTTGAAATTGAACGCGAAGCCATAAAACGTGAACAGGATGAAGTGAAACTGAAAGACCTGAACACTCAAATTGCAAATTTATCCGTAGAGCGCGACACCTATAAATCGAAATGGAATGAAGAAAAAGAACTGGTTGAAAAAGCACAGCAGGCTAAAGCATCTATAGAAAGTTATAAGCTGGAGGCTGATCAGGCTGAGCGCAACGGGGATTATGGTAAGGTAGCAGAAATACGCTACGGAAAAATTAAAGAACAGGAAGCTATTATTGAAAACCTGGAAAAAGAACTGGCAACGCTCACCGACAAAAGATTATTGAAGGAAGAAGTGGATGCCGAAGATATTGCTGAAAGTATTTCCAGGGCAACTGGTATTCCGGTAACGCGCATGTTGCAAAGTGAGAAAGAGAAATTGCTGCATCTGGAAGATGAATTGCACAAAAGGGTGGTAGGACAGGAAGAAGCAATAGAAGCGGTATCAGATGCCATTCGCAGAAGCAGGGCCGGCCTCCAGGATCCAAAGAAACCTATCGGATCATTTATTTTCCTGGGAACAACCGGTGTGGGTAAAACCGAACTGGCCAAAGCACTTGCAGAGTATTTATTTGACGATGAATCACTGATGACACGGATAGACATGAGTGAATATCAGGAAAAGCATACTGTAAGCAGACTGGTAGGAGCACCTCCCGGATATGTGGGATACGATGAAGGAGGACAGCTAACGGAAGCGGTTAGACGTAAACCGTATTCCGTGGTGTTGCTGGACGAAATTGAAAAAGCCCACCCCGATGTATTCAATGTATTGTTGCAGGTGCTGGATGATGGACGCCTGACGGATAATAAAGGCCGTGTGGTGAATTTTAAAAATACCATCATCATCATGACCAGTAACATGGGATCAACCGTAATTCAGGAGCGTTTTGAAGAGGTTACCGAAGAAAATGTAGAAGAGGTGGTGGAAAAAACAAAGGCCGAAGTTATGGCACTGCTGAAACAAACCATTCGTCCGGAATTCCTGAACCGCATTGATGAAGTGATTATGTTCAGACCGCTCATGAAAAATGAAATCAGGGGTATCATCGAAATTCAATTGAGTAATCTCAAACATATGCTGGAAGAAAATGGTGTGCAGTTGAATTTCACTGAATACGCACTGGAATATCTGGCCGAACATGGATACGACCCCCAGTTTGGAGCACGCCCTTTAAAAAGACTGATTCAAAAAACCATTGTAAACCCATTGAGTAAAAAACTGCTTTCGGGAGAAGTAACACGACAAATACCCGTTTTAGTGGATGTATTTGATGGAACTGTGGTTTTTAGAAGCGAAAAGCTTGAAAATCAGTTAAATAATAATTAAAAAGATTATTTTTTTACGAATGGAGTGTACGGTTTAACATAAAAACATTACCTTTCAGCCCATTCGTACTTACCCATGCGTTCTACCCAGTGTAATCTTTACGATAGATTACCTTTATTAAACAGACAGTACTATGGCATTCAGAAAAGATGTGGTTGAAATTATTGAACCAAAAGATGTATTTGTAGGAAACCCCAAAGCAGAAGTTACCCTCGAAGAATTTGGCGAGTATGAAAGCGAGGCCTGTGCAAAGGCCAATGAAGTGGTGAAAAAATTACTTCAGGATTATGACGGTAAAATACGATTCAATTTCCGACATTTCCCGCTCACAAAGATTCATCAGCGCAGCCTGAAAGCTGGCGAAGCGGCTGTTGCAACCGCTCAAGAAGGAAAGTTTTGGGAAATGCACAATATCTTATTTGCAAATCGCAGAAACCTGGGAACTACCAGCCTGAAACTGCATTCCAAAGAAGCAGGCGTGCACAATAAAAAGTTCCTAGATGATCTGGTAAACGCTACTTATGGCTGGCAGGTTCAGGGAGATTTGAGAGAAGGAATGGACCGTGGCGTGAAAGACGTGCCTACGTTTTTTGTTAATGGAGAATTGGTAAAAGGAAAACCTACGTATGATGAATTGAAAAAGGCAATCGATGCTGCGTTGAAAAAAGTGAAAAAGAAAGCACCAGCAAAACAAAGAGCCTGATTAAATTTAAGATAAAACTTCAAAGAGCTGACCCGATTACGGTCAGCTTTTTTTTTGCTAAGTAATGTACATACGCAAATCATTTTCTGAAATTGCTTGAAAACTATTTTTTAACATGCCAAAACTAAAGCGTACATTCAGATACTCGTAAGAGTACTTGAACAGGAATTTTTTTTTAATTCATTATGTTTAAGTATTTTCGTAAAAACTTAAACAGATTGAACACATTTTCGATTGCACAGATGGCCCAGTTCGCGGGTATAAAACCGCATACCATTCGTATTTGGGAGCAGCGCTATGGTGGGCTAACACCTTCGCGTACTAAAGGAAATACGCGATTTTATGATGATGTTCAATTGCGTCGGCTACTGAATATTGTGGGCTTGCAAGATCAGGGTTTTAAAGTGTCGGAGCTTTGTTTAATGTCGGATGCCGATTTGTTTAACCTTGCTGCCCGGGTGATGGATAAGCCTGAAAAAGATGTGAGCAACGGTTATGTGGTTGCGCAGTTAGTAAGTGCTGCCATTGATTTTAACGAAGTAGATTTCAATCACCACATCACCCATAGCTTTTTAAGGCTGGGGGTTGAAAATTCATACAAAAACATCATTCATCCGCTACTCAGCCGTTTAGGCACACTATGGTCGCTTAACGAAATATCTGCTTCAGAGGAGCACTTCGTAACCAATTTGTTGCGACAAAAATTAATAACCGCCATTGACGGATTGCCATTGTCTGATCCACAGTCTGAAACCTGGTTGTTATTTCTCCCGGAAGATGAATGGCACGATCTGGGATTATTATTCGCTCATTACTGCATTCGAAAAGCAGGCTACCGTTCCGTGTTTTTAGGAGCAAATGTACCGGTAGAAGCACTGCAACTGGCAATTGAGAGATTGAATCCTGAGTATTTATTGTGTTTCAAAGTGGCGAGCATGAGCATCAATGAATTCCCGGAATATATTCAGGAAGCAGAGCGGGTGTTCACCGGTAAACAAATCTATGTTTCAGGTGGAGGAACAGCATGGTCTGCTCTAAAAGGATTACGAAACGTAACCTGGTTAACCAGTCCGGATGCACTCATAAAAATTTTTGTACCTCAATCTATGAAAAAGTAATGGCCAAAATAGCAGTGATAGGAGCCGGTTTCTCCGGCATCAGCGCAGCAGCGTATTTGTCTGCTGAGGGCCATGAAGTGCATGTGTTTGAAAAACACGACCGCGCCGGAGGAAGAGCCAGAAGTTTTCAAACCAAGGAAGGGTTTCTTTTTGATATGGGACCAAGTTGGTACTGGATGCCGGATGTGTTTGAAAAGTTTTTTAATGATTTCGGTTATGCAGTGAAAGATTTGTACGATCTGAAAAAACTTGACCCTGCATTTGATATTGTATATGGTAAGGAGGATATTCTTTCTATTCCGGATGCATACAATGCATTGGCTGAAATGTTTGAATCTATAGAGCCCGGTAGTTCAAAGGCCCTTCATGCATTCATGGAAGAGGCAAAGTATAAGTATGAAACTGGAATGGAAGAGTTGGTTTATATGCCCGGTCTTTCTGTTAAAGAGTTTGCTAACACCCGTTTGTTGAAAGGGGTCTTTAGATTACAGGTATTCTCTTCTTTCAGCAAGCATGTGAGGAAGTATTTTAAACATCCCAAGTTGATTGCACTGATGGAGTTTCCCGTACTGTTTCTGGGTGCCATGCCATCAGATACTCCCGCATTATATAGCTTGATGAATTACGCCGGTTTAAAACTGGGTACCTGGTATCCGATGGGTGGTTTTGGTAAAATCATTGAAGGAATGCAGATGATTGCAACTTCCTTGGGTGCTCAATTTCATTTTAATGCCGGTGTTGAGAAAATTATCAGTCAATCCAACAATGCATCCGGCGTACAAGTGAACGGTACGTTCCAGGCATTCGATGGGATAGTGGCAGCGGCCGATTATCATCACGTAGAGAATGTACTGCTGAGTACACAAACGAGAAATTACGCGGAATCATACTGGGACAAAAAAGTGTTCGCACCATCATCCCTTATATTTTATATTGGGTTAAATAAAAAACTGAATCGTTTGAAACACCATACACTCTTTTTTGATGAGTCGCTGGATGATCATGCGGTTGAAATTTATAAGAATCCGAAATGGCCTGAAAAACCATTGTTCTATGTGTGTTGTCCTTCCAAAACCGACCCACACGTAGCGCCGGAAGGCTGTGAAAATATTTTTGTATTGATGCCCATTGCTGCCGGTATTCAAGACGAAGCAGCGATTCGCGAACAATATTTTAACCTATTAATGCAACGCCTCGAATCATATGTAGGCGAATCCGTAAAAGATCATATCATCTACAAGAAAAGTTATTGTGTAAACGATTTTGTGCACGATTACAATGCGTACAAAGGGAATGCCTACGGCCTGGCCAACACGCTGTGGCAAACCGCACTCTGGAAACCCAAGATCAGAAATAAACATCTGAAAAATGTATTTTATGCCGGTCAGTTAACCGTGCCCGGGCCCGGCGTACCTCCATCCCTGATTTCTGGAAACATTGCTGCCCGCCAATTAGATAACCATCTAAAAAAGTTTCACCATGAAAGCATTGTATGATCAACTTTCCGACAATGTGAGTAAGCTCACTACTCGTTCGTACAGTACCAGTTTTTCACTGGGTATACTCGCACTGAGTAAACGACATCGTAAAGATATTTATGCCATTTATGGTTTTGTTAGACTGGCAGATGAAATTGTTGACAGTTTTGCTGGGTATAATCAGGAATACCTGTTGAACAAGTTTAAATCAGAAACATACGAAGCCCTTGAAAACAAGATTTCACTCAATCCTATCCTGAACGCTTTTCAACATTGTGTACATGCATACAATATCGACCGGAAACTGATTGATACATTTCTCGATAGTATGGAAATGGATTTGTCGAAAATTCAATACAACCGCGAGAAATATGAACAATATATTTTAGGTTCCGCCGAAGTGGTAGGCTTGATGTGTTTATGTGTTTTTACCAATGGCGATATGCTAATGTATGAACAACTCAAGCCTTATGCAATGAAATTGGGTGCCGCATTTCAAAAAGTGAATTTTTTGAGAGATATCCGGGATGATTATCACGGATTGGGCAGGGTGTATTTTCCCAATGTGGATATGAATGTATTTACAAGTGATGTGAAAAAAGAGATTGAACAGGAAATAGAAAAAGATTTTCAGGAAGCACTGATAGGAATAAAAAAATTACCGGCCGGTTCTAAAGGAGGTGTTTACCTGGCGTATGTTTACTATAAAGCCTTATTCAATAAAATTAAAAAAATGCCTGCACACCGCATTTTGAATGAACGTATTCGCATACCCAATCCGCAGAAAATAGGTTTGATGCTGAATAGTATGGTGCAGCATAAATTGAACTGGATATGAAGCGTACATGTTTCATTTGGGTGGCATGTATATTGTGCTTTCAAATCACGATACATGGTCAACCACTCAATGAAGTACGGGCAGGTTACCGGGCTGCTGCTGAAAGTTTTTCGGCCTGCAAACAACTGATTGGTAAATTAAATATATTGGACACAGCCGAATACCCTGTGCATGCAGGATATCGTGCTGCGGCTATTATGATGATGGCTAAGCACGACGGGGGACCGTCTCGTAAATTCAGTTACTTTGAAAAGGGAAAAAAGTTGATGGAAAAAATCATCCAACAAAATCCTGAATCAGTAGAATTGCGATACTTACGATATGCGGTACAATCCAATTTGCCAGGCTTTCTAGGATACAAAAGACAAATGAAAGGTGATCGTGTTTTTTTGAAAAATCATCTACCTGAAATTGATGATGCAGAATTAAAAGAAATGATTGAAGAAATTTTATCGAGATAAGTTATGAGTGAAGAGATGTTGATATTGGTGAATGAGATGGATGAACCCACCGGTAGTATGCCTAAAACAGAGGTGCATCAGAAAGGTTTGTTACACCGGGCTTTCTCTGTGTTTTTATTCAACTCCCGTGGTGAAATGCTGTTGCAGCAACGTGCCCTTCATAAATACCATTCAGCCGGCTTATGGAGTAACACCTGTTGCAGTCATCCAAGAATAGATGAAACGGTTGAACAGGCCGTACAACGCCGGTTGGTGGAAGAAATGGGGCTTACTGCAGATGTAGAGTTCCTCTATACTTTCCAATACAAAGCCCATCTGGAAAATGGGTTTACTGAACATGAACTGGATCATGTGTATTATGGAGTATCTGATGCCATTCCACTGCTGAACCAGGAAGAAGTGAAGGATTGGCGATACGTTTCTATGGATGCAGTTAAAGTTGAAATGGAACAACATCCTGAGAAATTTACTGCATGGTTTAAAATCTGCTTCCCTGAATTGGAAAGCAGATTAAAACACATTGTTTCGGGAAAGTTGGGATAAAAAGGAATAGTTAACTTTTCAATAATGCAGCTGCATGAAAGGTTCAGTAACTTTGCAACAGAGGCAAATGAACGTGAAAAAATTGTAGCATCACATAAAAGAAATATAAGCATATGAACCAATACATAATAAATGCACTGGCGCTGATAGGAGCGTTTGTGGCAATGGAGTTTGTTGCATGGTTTGCACACAAGTACATTATGCACGGGTTGTTGTGGATATTACATAAAGACCATCACAAGAAAGAGTCAAAAGGTTTTTTTGAACACAACGATTTTTTCTTTTTGATTTTCGCTATCCCCGGAATTATCTGTTTGTTCATTGGAATGCAGGCAGGATACAATTTCCTTTTCTGGATCGGGCTCGGCATTACATTGTACGGAACGTGTTACTTTCTGGTACATGATATCTTCATCCACCAGCGGTTTAAATGGCTTAGAAAAACCGACAATATCTATTTCAGGGCCATCCGCCGTGCCCATAAAGTACATCATAAACATATAGGCAAAGAAGATGGCGAATGTTTTGGAATGTTATGGGTTCCTATGAAATATTTCAAGGAAGCAAAAAATAATGTCACCTCATGAAATGGCTATATCTGCTGGTAAATGTTTTTACTATACTTATCCCGTTTATTTATTCTTTTCACCCCAAATTAAAATTCCATAAAACCTGGAAGGCTTTCTTTCCGGCTATGCTTATCGTAGGATTATTTTTCGTGTTGTGGGATGCCCTCTTTACATCTATGGGAGTGTGGGGTTTCAATGAACGGTATATTACGGGCATTCGATTCATGTGGTTGCCGTTGGAGGAAGTATTATTTTTTGTTTGTATTCCGTATGCCTGCGTTTTTACATACCATTGCCTCACGTTGTTTATGCGCCACAGGGGTATGAAAGAAAATAAGTGGCTCCAGAAATGGGTAACTATTGTTTTGATTGGGGTGATGTGTGTGGCGGCCGTATTGTATGCCAACCGTTGGTATAGTGTTACCACTTTTGCCTTGCTGGCTGTACTCTTATTCTATCTGCAATTTGTGGAAAGGGTTAAATGGCTCAATGCATTTTATTTGATTTACGCCGTATTGCTTATTCCATTTGTTATCGTGAATGGAATACTAACCGGGACAGGTATTGAGGAAGAAGTTGTTTGGTATAATGCTGCTGAACATATGGGCTACCGCATTGGCACTATCCCGGTGGAAGATGTATTTTACGGAATGGCATTGATTCTGATGAATGTAGCCCTTTACAAATTTCTACTGAAAAAGCAAATGCGTGAAACAGAATTAAAAATTAAAAAGCATGAGCAAATCAGCGTTGCCTGAGGTTACCATCTGTTGGTTCCGCCGCGATTTACGTTTATACGATCATGCAGCATTGTACCATGCTTTATTGTCTGATAATAAGGTATTGCCCGTTTTTATATTCGACCCC
>ENA-UOUJ01001870-UOUJ01001870.1-activated-sludge-metagenome-genome-assembly--contig:-NODE-1870-length-10293-cov-4.806212_pt1 | contig 10293 bp, 8 predicted proteins | sample MGYA00249839_ERZ747224 | MGnify/ENA primary metagenome ERZ747224 (study PRJEB28782, sample SAMN03220277) | activated sludge metagenome | biome: wastewater; feature: sewage sludge; material... | reverse complement strand
CCCCTTTTCTAGGCCGGCGATCAAATCTACACGCAGCACTTTCAGGATGTTTTCTAACCCGAAAAACACCTCTGTATAATTTAAGTTTTCATTAGCATAAAACACGTTGGCCCCGGTGACAAATTGAATATTCAACTTTTTAAACCCGGGAATTTTATTCGAGAGCAGTCCGTTTAAGTGGTGTTCAACATGCGCAAACCCGAATACCGGTTCGGTGTTGCTGAGTTGGTAATACGACACCATCTGAAAACCATTGTTCAGGTTTGAGAGTGCATCCGTAAGGTTGCCGTTAAAATGCCAGTGGTCGTGGATAGGTACTTCAGCCGCATTGAAAAAACCTCCAGCCCCTACCCGGTAATTCAGTGAACCGGCAATGCGCATATTTTTTGTTCCGTTGATGGTTACCTTCCAGCGATCAAAATCCACATCGCTGTTCATCACATCCTTAAACCCTTTCACATAATCGAAGGTAAATACCGGCCACTTTGAACCCATACTCACTTTTGATTTTGGAAAAACGATATACCGTTGTCCGGGTTGAATGCTCACCGTTGTATGTAACACTACAGCCTGGTGCCGTGCAAATTGTTCAGGAATTTTTTCAAAAGGATAATTCGGTGTAAACTGATTGCGGTATTTTTTGATCAGCACATAATCCGTGTTATTATCCAGTGGCAAACGATCTTCATACATTGCCTGCACCTTCAATTTGATACCACTTTCCCAGTTTCGGGAATATTCCACCGAGGCAAAATTGTTCTCATATATTTTCATGAAATTATTGCCCCACAAAAAGCTGCTGAGTGTATTATTGAATTCACTGATGGGGTTGGAAGGATTAAACTGACGAACACTCTTTCCCCCTGAAAAGGTAATCGAACGGTTTCCGTAAGATACCATTGGGTCTCCTGCTCGTTTCTGTATTTCCAGTTTGAGCGACGGATTGAGGTGGCCGTTCAGATATCCATACCGGATGTTTCCTTCAAGCGTGACAAGATTTTTAGTATACCATTTGCTCCAATAAGGAATAAACGACATGTTCAATCCTTCCACACTATTATAATGGGTATTCCACAATACACTTTCCACACCCCAGCTGTATGAGTTTTTCAAACTGTAATGGTTGCGGTGGATACCCGACAATAATACTTTGTGAGGCCTTATTTTTCCTTGCCATTTGCGTAAAGAATCAATGTACGCCTGAGTGTTTCTGCTTTCTTTTTCAGCCACATATATACTATCTTTCACCTTATAATTTTTCACCTCTTCTTCTTCCAAAGGCACGGGGCGAATGGTATCCCACCACGATTTGGGTTTACTCACCACAGCGGTATCGTATTGAATAATCACATTGCTGAATGTTTGTTTTGTAAACTCCGGTGCAAAATTATAATCGTTGTACACATTATGAAATGTTCCCGAAACTTCAAATCCCATGATACTTCCCCGAATGGTCAGTACCTGATTCCGCAATAACCAACTTTTCCCATCAAACATTTTCAGTTGCTGAAGTTTCAATGTATCCACCAGTTCCAGTTGCGATTCTTTGGTGAGGTATGCATCTACACTATGAATCACCCAATCACCATCTACAATATTGATTACGCCGTTAAAAAGGGGTTCATACTTTCTTCTGGGTTTCATTTCTATGGAATAAATCATTTTATCTCCCTCAAAGAATGTTCCCAACAAACGGAAGCGGTAATAGTTGATCGCCCCATCGGCAATGGGTGAGATAAAACCACGTTTATTGAACGTTTCCAAAAATATAATTACGTTGTTTTGGTTCAGGTCGATGAAAATCGGGAAGTTGAAACCGAATTGATCGCTTCCGCTCACACGGCTGTTGAGCACATCCAGTTTAAATTTTTTGGGTGGATCGAAACTGATTTTTGAAAGGGCTTCTGATAAATACAGAATGCCTCTTCCCATTGAATCCAGGCCATTTCCTTCCATCTCGCTCTTTTCTACCTTCCTCCCGAATACTTTATCGGGCAGGTTCACCATTTTAATCACATCCTTATTGTATCTCATCACACTGTAAGGAACAGATTTCCCGGAAAGTTCATTTTTTCTTTTAATAGCTGCACGGATGATGCGGTAGGCCGGATTCTCCCCATCACTGGAAACCGATACTTCTTCTAACGTAAGTTCTTGCTTTTGAAGGATGAAATCCAGCTCTGTATGTTCATTAATCTGCACTTGCTTTTCCTGCGTTTTATAGCCCAGATGCTGGCAAACCACGGTATATGTACCGGGTTCAAGCCGCATGTTATACCGTGCGTTGTTGTTGGCACTCACTCCATCCTGCCTGCCTTTCACTGAAACAGATGCAAAAGGCAATAAATCTCCGTCTGCAGTATACACCGTTCCGGATAATTGTTGAGTTACGGCAGTGATTGGCCATAACAACAAACAGCAAATAATAAAACGCATAATTATGATTTATGTACTGAGTAACGGAGAAGGCTACCCGAAAGTGCGGCAAATCCTCCTACGACTGCGCCAATGCAAGCAGTCATCAATATTAGTAAAAAGGGATTATTATCATTCAGTATTAGTACGGAGATTTTTCCCGCCAAGAGATGGTTATTTTCCCCGCTGATCCAGGCGGATAATCCTCCCCATAAAATCAGCAAGGATAAAAATCCACTTAAAAATGATTTCCAGGGCTTCATGGGAATACATAATGAAACAGCAAATGCTGCAATGGCAATGCTCCACCACGGAAGAAATAGACACAGGGCAAACGATAACAAGGCTGTCAGCAAAACGGTTATAATCCATTTCATAGAATGAGTCAATTTTTTATTATTCTGGTTTAAAGTGCATGGTCCATCGAATGGAAGGATCGCGTTCACCATTTCTGCTGATGATTTTAAGTGGATGGTATTCGCCTTTTACCCAGGCATCAACCGACCAATCGTAAAAACGGCTTCCGGGATTGCCCTGCTGTCCGCCCGGGAACACCCCATATGCTTCAATCTTAGGCCCCATACTTACAATCATGCGCCAACTCGGCCCATGGGTGGTAGTGGTAGCATTGATAATGTGTTTGCCTCCACCTATCGGCAAATGTAAACGGCTCAGCGGCTCCAGCCGGGCAAGGTGCATAACGCGCGTATCCTTGTACATACTCCATGCCAGCCGACCTCCGGCTTCTGCCTCTGCAATTTTCGGGTATGCCTTACGGAAAGCCTCTGTTGCAATTTCCTCTGGTGTTTCATGTTTACGCGTTTCTATATTGTCTATGAACTTGTACGTGGAATCTTTAAGTAATGCTTCCAGCAATGTATTTTGGAACGGACGGGCAACAACTTTTGGAGCGTTTTTGTATTCATCGTCATACACTGCGGCGGTAAATGCTTCCCACACCAGTTCAAAAATGGTTATCCCTTCAGCATCCGGTTCATTTCTTAAATTCCATGCCCGGAGTTTCTGATAATATACTTGCATTTCCGGGGTGAGTTCCTGAGGTTGTATGTAACGCATTAAAACGGGCATAGCCATCTCTGCAAAAATGTTGTAGTTATCTGTTTGCATTTTTTTCATATCCTCCACACCGGCCGATTGCATTTGTTCCAGCATCCGATTGATGATGCGTCCACGCGTTAACGGATAATCCATCCCCAGATAATAAGGATAGGTTGAATCAGCCGGTTTTTGGTTGCCACTGCTTACAAAACCACGTTCAGGATTGTATTGTGCAGGTGTTAATGCATCGGGTATGACCCCCTGCCACAGGAAGGCACTGTCACGGCCCGGCATTAAAAAATCTCCCTGCTCTTTCCATTTAGCGGGCCATTTGCCCTGAGTGCGTATACCAATATCGCCATTGCGTGCGGCAAACACAAAGTTTTGTCCGGGTGTTTGCATGTGCCCGACAGCCTCTGTGAATTCATCATAATTTGTAGCCCGGTTGAGCAGGTTAAATGTTTTTAATTCTTTACCGGGATCATGTGCTGTCCACCGCACCGCCCATGCACGATCACCCTGCCCCCTGGGTTGATGACGGTCTTCATACATAACCGGACCGTGTATGGTGTAGGGAACCGTATCAATATAATCCGGCTTATCTTTTATTCTGATTCGTTCATAGCGGAATGATGTTTTTAGATACGACCCATTGAACAGATATTCGGAACGGCTTTCATCCTTAAACTCAATGGCGTAATAATCTCTCACATCTCTTCCACCATTGGTTACGCCCCAGGCAATACTGTCATTAAATACAATCATCACCGCCGGAGATCCCGGAAAACTCACACCATAGGTACTGAACTCTGGTGTAGTAATTTGTATCTCGTACCAAAGTGAGGGCAGGTTTAACCCCAGGTGTGGGTCGTTGCAGAGGATGGGGCCACCGGTGGATGATCTGGATGGAGCGATGACCCAGTTGTTGCTGCCGGTTTCAGGAGCGGGTTTATCGTACACCGACACCATCGTTTCCTGCGGGGATAGAGTATCATACGAAATGGGCGCCATTACTTTCAACGCGGAATCACTACCGACAATACCGGGCACAATGGGGTCCAGTGAATCCTGATGAAGTGGAAATAACAACCTGTAATCATCGCGACCGAAATACGATAATGCATTCGTTAACTCAAAATCATTTTCACGCGCTGCCAAATCGTACGACATATATTTCAGGAAGAGTGCCGTTTTTAAATTCGACCAGCGTTCGGGGTAATATCCAATCAGTTTATATTCCAGCGGAAGGGTACTTGCTGTCAACTCATCTATACGTGCATTCACTCCGGCGGTATATGCATCGCATTGTGCTTTCAGAACGGGATCTGCCTCCATAACCTCCAGTGTACGTTCTGCGGCATACACCATACCCAAACGCCTGAACTCACGGTCATGCGGCAACGCTTTTTCACCTACAATTTCTGAAATTCGGCCGGCCGCAGCCAGGGTTTGAAAATCCATTTGCCAAAGCCTGAACCTGGCATGGAGGTATCCCTGAACAAAATAGGCATCATTTTCATACTCCGCGAAGATATGGGGCACGAGTCGATCATTAAACTGCACTTCAACCGCACCTTGTAACCCTTTCAGGTTGATTTGCTCATTGAAATCAGCTTCCATCGGTTCAGCATTTTGCCAAACTCCATGCTGAGGTGAGAGCAATTTTCCTAATGGTGCCGGCAGCACAGATTGTGTGTTCAGGATATAACACAACACAATGGTAATTGCAGCAGTAACAATGGTAAACAATATTCTCATAACGTATTGAAAGGTTGTAATTTAAAACAAATATGGCGAACCGAACCGAATTAAAAGGAAAGGAATCACCAATACAATAGTTGTGCATTGCATAGGAATGCTTAAGGGTACTTTATGGGGAGGGTACCCGAAAATGGGTTTGGGGAAAAACGATTTTTAAAAAATTTTTTCGTATTTTGTATATAGGGGGAAGGATACGTGTATCCCCCGGGGGAAATACCCATTTATATGACAGTTTTTACCCCTTTAAGGTACCCCTTCTTTAGTGATTGCATCTCGTTTCTTTACTAAATCTTTACAAGTCACTTCATTTATTCTCGTTCCTTGTCACGCTGAATAAACGAAATCCCAACCATGCCCCATTCTTTTTCCCTGGATTAATACCCATCACTCATATCCGGCTCGTACTGCCTTGTGATCTTGCAATGAAAATGCACCGCTCATTATCCAGGATACAGTTGTGCAGGCTTTGTTTACTTTTGCGTTATGAAAAAGGAAGTTTACAGTGAACATACCCGAAATATTTTAGGACTTCAATTACCTACCGACCCACGATGGGTGAATTTGGCCGAAATGGAACTGGCAGATATTTTAACCGATCATGCCTATTGCGAGCAAAAGGCGGCAACCACCTGTATCTCTCTGATTCAGAAAAACCCGGAAAAAACCCTACTGGTTCAACAACTGAGTCCGATTGTAACCGAAGAATGGGGACATTTCAGGGCCGTGTTGGCTGAACTGCATAAACGCGGTTTAACGCTCGGCAAACAACGAAAAGATGTGTATGTAAACCGGTTGCTTGAGTTTCAAAAAAAAGGCGGGAGTCCGACCGAACGATTCTTAGACCAGATGCTGATTATGGCACTGATTGAAGCACGCAGTTGTGAAAGATTTAAAAGATTAAGCGAGGGTATGGAAGATGCTTACCTCCGTAAATTTTACCGCAAGTTCATGGAAAGTGAAGCCGGCCATTACACCCTCTTCATCACACTGGCAGAACATTATATCGATAAAAAAACAGTACGCGCCCGTTGGAAAGAATGGCTGGAATTTGAAAAGGAACTCATGAACAGCATGGAAGTGCGTGGCGATCGTATCCACTAACCGGAATGATACTTCTCCAGTTGATTCCTGAAAAAATCTATCTCCTCCTGAAAAGAAATGCCGGTATGCGACTCCTGTAAATGGATGGATTTATCCAGATGCTGTAAAAGAAATTGTTTATGTGCCTGGGCTGTAGGGTTGAAAGGCTTATGCTGAACCGCCAAGCGTATGGTATGTATTGATTTCATCAGCGTTAACGTATGTACATCCATATACACAGAAATAAATTTTTCCCAAACGTATTGTGTGGCAAAATAATTGGGATGTGCTAGATCCTCCGCATAAAACCGATAATCTCTCAAATCATCCAACACCAACTCATACGAAGGAAAATATTGAACCATGTCGTTATCGGTTACCGCATGCACCGCCTGAATCAGCACCGCCTTACTCCGGTTATTTTCAACAAATCCGTCCCGTAGATGACGTACCGGACTCACTGTAAAAATCACCCGTGCTTCTTTTCGTATATGCCTTACCGTATCTACCATTTGTTGTAACTCCATTTCCGCTTCCGATGTGCTCAATAATCTTTTACGGAATTGATCGGCAGGCACTTTGTGGCAATTGGCCACCACTTGCTGAACAGCTCCGTTTTCATCCGTCAATTCATACACAAAGGCCGAACCTAGAGTAACAATGACCCAATCTGCCTGCTTTAAAAAGGCAGATGCTTCTTGTATTTCTCCATTGATGGCATTCAGTGTCTCCGTTGCATCCGGGTTGGAGAAACGGGTATGGTGTTGCCAGCTTCCATACAACTCATGGTGATAAAATAAATCTTCAGCCACATACTTTTTCTCCGTGGCGTAATCTTTCAAAGCCCGGGATATACTTACCGGATTAAACACAATTCCATGCGGATTCTGCAGAACAGAAAACTTATTTGCTGCCAGCTTATTACCAATCTCTGCAGTGAAGCAGGAACCTATCAACAGGATTTTTTGTCCGTGATGTATTTTAACTTCTGATGGCTTTGGAAAAAACTCTGCCCTGAATTGCATGGTATTGTTTTAAATAAACACTTCGGCACTCATACGTACCGCGTGTTGAAGTGCGGAGGTATCTATCGGTAAGGCATATCCTACATTGTTAAAGTGTTCAATCATCACTTCGGTATCCATATTGCCCACCAACTGGTCGCCTGCCATCGGGCATCCGCCAATGCCTTTTATAGCCCCGTCAAAACGAAGAACACCCGCACCCAGTGCTGCATTCAGTTTATCTATCCGGTTAGCAGCTGTAGAATGTAAATGAACGCCTATTTCACGGTCGGGATGCGCTTGCATTACCGCCTGCATGATGTGCGATACTTCATCGGGAGTAGCTAAACCTACTGTATCGGCCACCGACATAATCTCTATACCTTCAGTGACCAACTTATTCATCCACTGGAGTAAAATATCGGGACCAAAAGGATCGTTGTACGGATTGCCAAAACCCATAGACAGATACACAACCAGTTGCTTTCGGTGTTTTACACACAAGTCCTGAATTTTCCGGACAGTGACCAGTGAATCTGCAATAGACGCATTTGTATTGCGCTGCTGGAAAGTTTCAGAAACGGAAAATGGATACCCCAGGTATTGAATTTCAGGAAAGGCGCAGGCGTCCTCAGCCCCTCGGGTATTAGCTACTATCGCCAATAAAGCTGTTTGGGAATCCGTCAAATCCAATCCTTTGAATACTGCTGCCGTATCCGCCATCTGCGGAATGGCCTTAGGTGAAACAAAACTCCCAAAATCCAATGTATGAAACCCTACACGCAACAAGGCATTCAGGTAGGCAATTTTTTTTTCGGTAGGAATAAAATGGGGCCACCCCTGCATGGCATCACGCGGACATTCAACCAGTTTTACGGTTCCTTTCATCGGGCAAAGTTAATGAAAACGGATGTTTGGGGAAACGATGTGTCCTTCATCATCCATAATCTAACACTACAACTATAAAGTGCGTCGTTAAAATGTGAAACCCCTGCCTTTATACCATTCCGCAAATTCACAATCCTTTGCGTCTCCTTAACAATACGGCATACCAATGAATCAGTTATTGTACTACCTTCCACAAAATTTCAACGCATGAAATGGATTTTTACACTTTTGGTTGCTGCTTTATTTGCTTTCAATACCCAAGCGCAAAAAGTAGAAATTAAAAAAGGTATTGTTATGGTAGATGACCAGCCTTATGTAACATTGGAAGTGAAAAAGCAAAATTTCGGTCTCACCAAATCGTTTGAGGTGTTTTCGATGGGTGGAAAGAAGTTGATTATTGCTGCACCGGCCACTGAATTTGAATCAGACAAAAATGATAACACCTATTTATTCTACCGGCTAACATTTTTAACTTCCAATCAGGTGGGAATTTTTAAAGTGTCTTCACTCGGACAAGAAAAAAGTTTTGCAAAATTAATCGGGCAAAGTGGCATCGTAACTGGTGACGCTACAGATGATAACAAAGTGAAAGAGTTTATTGCATCAAAAGGTGCCAGTCCGAGTATTGCCGTTGATTATACCATGGTACCACGAAGCAGAAACTGGCCAATTTCCCTGAAAGAGGATAAAACGATCGAACAAAACAGTAAGATTATTGGTCAGTTTAAACCTACCGGCACGATTAGAGAGCAGGATTATTATGAGTTTTCATTGCCCAGCGGTGTAATCGTTGCTAAAATTTCATTCGCCGGTGGCAACAACGCGCAGAACATGGAGGTATTTACGGCAAAAGATAACCTCAAGCGTGTAGTGCCTATGAAGGATGACCACAAAATTATAGTAGCCGATGCAAGCATTGATAAAAACCAGTTCATGCTCAGGCGCGTGGTGAAATGGCTGGTAGATAATCAATATCTGTAACCCATTATCTGATTTTCACTGTCCTCTATGAACAAAAGGGGCTATAAAACCCCTTTAATCCTTATAATGTATGCTGCTTTATGAGGATTTTCATATCTACCCAATCCTGCACTTTCAATGGCTGCACAACTGTCACTGATAATAAAAGTATGTGTAGTTAAAGTAGATTCGTACATTCAGAGCATCATACTTAAAATCATAACATGTTAAATAGCATACACTATGTAGTATTCGTGTTGGCATCCCTATTTGCACCACTCGCTGTAGAAGCTCAAAATAAGGAAACACTAAACGGCCAATTCATGGAAATCCTCCTTTCATTTCCATCCAAATTCAGCACTATTAATGATGGTACCGGCAAATATTCATTGAAGGGTCATTATCGTTCTAAAGTACAAATAGACGGCACCGTACGCTCAGCTTTAAAGGAAGATATTTTCACCGGTAAGTTGGAATTTGTGAGCATTATTTTAAGTGATGAAAACAAAGACTTGAAAGAATTTGAAAACGCATTCAATACTTGGAAGAAAATAATTGCAACCCTCGATTTGAATGGCGCCAAACTGGTGCCTTATGTATCTGACAGACATAAGGACAATGATATGTACATTCAAACGGCAGCCTGGCGACTGGATAATTCCAAAAATAATATAGAATCTAAATATAGCACCTTTACTATCTGGCTTCAATTACTTGATCTGGATCAAGGTGGTTATATGGTAGAGATAGTTGTATCAGATGAATGATAGAGCACCACTCTACTTATATTCAACTTGGTTTGTCTTTATGTTTGATATATCGAACCCCGTTCAAACAGCTGTGAAGTTAACATCAAGCTTTATTCATTACTTATCAAGATTGGGTTTCTAAAAGGCTGGGAATTCAAGGTATAGCACAATACCTTCAGATTTTGTACATTCGACAGTGTTTGAAGCGTATTCAAAAAATTTATTTAACCTTGTACTTATAAAATAATTATTTAAATGAAAACAGTTTGCATCCTTATATTTTTCTGTTTCATGAACTCGATACATGCGCAGGATATTGCCAAAGTGAATAAAATCAACGGAATTGAAGTGTATATCCTCTCAGAACCGATTCGAAA
>ENA-UOUJ01001869-UOUJ01001869.1-activated-sludge-metagenome-genome-assembly--contig:-NODE-1869-length-10297-cov-4.326987_pt1 | contig 10297 bp, 8 predicted proteins | sample MGYA00249839_ERZ747224 | MGnify/ENA primary metagenome ERZ747224 (study PRJEB28782, sample SAMN03220277) | activated sludge metagenome | biome: wastewater; feature: sewage sludge; material... | reverse complement strand
AATTTTTTTCACAGCCTTGATTTTTTTTGTTACTTTTTTGTATTAAGACAAAAAAGTAAGGCAACAAAAACGATAAGATTTCTCCGCTTCGCTGCGAAATGACGTTGGGGGAGACGGCGAATAATCCGTGGCTTTATAGTTCTGCCACGCACTGCCTGGGGTGAGGCATTGCTGCGCATGGCGGCAATGGTCTTGAAAAAAATGCGTTAAGAAAATAATTTTTCATTGCCTCGTTTCTAATGGAATTTTTTTCCCCGTCATTCGATCGGCTTGAAGTGTAGTGAGAAATCTCCCCGTTTCCAAAACGATAAGATTTCTCCGCTTCGCTCCGAAATGACGATCAAGGAGGGGGCAAAACGACTCCTCAAAAGCATCGTCATCTCGCACTTTTTTCGCGTCATTCTGAACGTAGCGAAGCGAAGAATCTCCTCGTTTCCTGAATGATAAGATTTCTCCGCTACGCTCCGAAATGACGTTGGGGGAGACTGTGAATGACAGCATAGAAGAGCGTAATTTTTTTTTGAAGACAAAAAAGTAAGGCAATAAAAATAATATAGTCGTTAAAGGACCTCATAGAACCATTATAAAGAATCAATGGAAGCGTTTTTAAAAAATCAATAATCAATTACTTTATACTTTTTTGCAAAAGCGTTGAGAGACAAAGAAAGAAAATACACCATCAAAGCGCCTACTGCATTGAGCCATAAAAATCCTAAACTGATTATTTTATATTCGTTCAGAAAGAAAAGCGCAATGACAACAATTTCTGCGATTAGGGCTGCAATAAACACTGTGTTACCCCTTACTTTTTTTGCATAAAAAGCTACCAAGAAGATGCCGAGAATTGTTCCGTAAAACAAAGAACCCAAAATATTCACCACCTCAATCAGACTGTTGCCCCATTGAGATACGAACATGGCTACGCCGATGCAAAATACCCCCCAGAGAAAGGTATATAATTTTGAATACCTGTAATCATCTTCATCGCCCTCTTTTTTCTTGAAAAATCGTTTGTGAAAGTCAACGATGGTGCTGGATGCCAGCGAATTGAGCGCTGCGGCAATGCTGCCCCAGCTTGCCAGAAAGATTACGGCTATAATCAGCCCTACCAAACCGGTAGGCAGATAATCTACTACAAATTTTAAGAAAATATAGTTGGTATCATTGTCCTTGCCGCCGTTCTTTTTCACTAATTCCTTCACCGAACTTCTGATGCTTTCGGTGCTTTTTTGAAGCTGATTTACTTCTGTCAGTAAGGCGACTGATTTTGTTTGTGCATATTCTTTTAGTATTGTTTGTTTCTGCGCATCAATATCGCTTAACTGTTTTTGCAAAGCATGAAATTCACTTTTATAGGTAGAGTTTTCGAGCCTTGCCGTTTCATACTGATTGAAAAATGCAGGCGCATTGTTGAACTGATAAAACGCCAATACCAAAACACCCAACAATAAAATAAAAAACTGCATCGGTATTTTTACGATGCCGTTTAGCAATAATCCTAACCTGCTTTCCCTGATGGTTTTGGCGGTAAGGTAGCGCCCCACCTGACTTTGGTCGGTGCCAAAGTAAGACAGCATCAGAAAAAAGCTGCCAAGGATTCCACTGAATATATTATACCTGTCGCCCCAGTTGAATTTGCCGTTTTCAATTCCGGTGGTGATAACATTGAATTTTCCCAATTTACCACCGACGGTAATAGCTTCTTTCAGTCCGATATTTTGCGGAAGATTTTTTATTACAAAATAACCTGCCAGTAACATAGCGCTCATAATGATGACAAACTGCAACTGCTGTGTGTAAGCCACCGATTTGGCGCCGCCTGTAACGGTGTAAATAATCAGCAAGCCGCCCATAAACAGATTGGTGAGATAGATATTCCAGTCGAGCAGGATGGACAAAATAATAGAAGGCGCAAAAATACTGATGCCTGTGGAAAGGCCGCGCTGCAATAAAAACAGAAAAGAAGTTAATGCCCTTGTTTTTACATTGAATCTGGTTTCTAAAAATTCATAAGCGGTGTAAACTTTTAGTTTATGAAAAACAGGCACAAAAGAAATACAGATAACAATAGCTGCCAATGGAAGGCCGAAATAATATTGCACAAAACGCATTCCATCGGTATAAGCCTGGCCCGGCGCCGAAATGAAGGTAATGGCGCTGGCCTGGGTGCCCATAATACTCAGCAAAATAATATACCAGGGCATATCCCGGTTGGATAGAAAATAACCGTCTAAATTCCTTGAAGTACGGCTTTTGTACATGCCATACAAAATAATGACGAGCAGCGTAAAGATTAAAACGATCCAGTCGAGCGGCCTCATGAAAACATTTTAGTCAGAAAATAAAAAATAATGATTTCCACAATCAGGAAAGCCGCCACAAATACATACCATGCTGTCCATGATTTAAAAGGAGAAGGCTTCTCGCCCGATTCTTTGTATTGCATCATCGTTATATTAGTGTTTAAAACTATTTCTTTATTCTCAAATTATTTGTGAAAATGATAAACAATCCCAACAAAAGACCTAAAATAATTCCTAATCTCACTTTTTTAATCAGCGATCCGATAATCAATCCCAGCAAAATGGCAAAGAGAAAAGACATTTCACCACGGGTCATTCCCATAAAGGTATTTTTGTTTTTGTCCATTATTTCTTCTCTTTTGCTATTTTAGAGTTTAAAGCAATCAGGTTTGCCATCAACCTGTATGCGCCCGAAACGCCTGCCGGCAATTCGCGGAAAAACACAAGACCGGTATAGGTAAAAAACCCTTTTCCGTATTTACCCACAATCAGACTGCCATCATTTGGCGCTTCGCCCGGGTCGGCCATTGAAATAAGCGGTTGAAAATTTTTATCCCGGTTGGCAGCATGATAAATACTGCGCTCCTGCACCCAGCCTTCAAAATCCTTTTGGGTGATCTTATTGGGATAATTGAATACCGGATGTGATTCATCTATAATATTCACTTTTGCATTTTCATCCGTAATCCTATTGCGCGAAATCGTAAAATCATAAGGCCCGATTTTTGCCTTCACCGGACCCAGATTGCTGCTGGTATTGTATTGAACAATCAGGTTGCCGCCATTTTTTACATAATTCATCAGTTTATCGTAGTAGCCGTTTAACCACTCATTGGTATTATAGGCTCTCACACCGGTGATTATGGCATCAAAGCCTGAAAGATTGGCGCTATTGATGTTTGATTGATTGAGCAGCGTTACATTGTAACCCATTTGCTGCAGTGCTTCCGGCACTTTGTCGCCGGCGCCCACAATGTATCCGATTCTTTTTCCAGTTGTTTTCAAATCAATATTCAATACTTTGGTATGGTCAATATTGAAATAGGCAATTGTAGGAATATGAGCGTATTGAATGGTTTTTATTTCGTAAGCATTGGAGCTGTCTATGTTAAGGTTTGTAGTTTTTATGGTTGGATAAATTGTTTCACTTGGCTCCCTGAAATCTTTTGAAGAGAGTGTAAACTGCTTTTCGTTCACCATCCTGTCATCGGCAGTTATGCTCACAAAATTTTTACCTTGCAAACCGATGTAGCCTTTTTCGCCCTTGGTAATAATATTTACAGAGGAGTTGCTTTTTTCTCCTTTTTTGAAAATAATTAATTTAGGCTCTATATTTACTGTGGTGGAAGGAATAATATACAAAGGCTGGTATTCTTCTCCTTTTACAGGATCGGTTGCCCTGTATTTGACCGGGAGCGAATAGGTAAAATTGGTTCCTTCAATGTTTAAGTTGATTTCGGCAAGATAGGCGGGCTGCGCATCAGCTACACCAATTAATTGTTGGTTCTCAATATGAAAATGACCTTTATCCATTTTTTCTTTCAGCCAGAATGGTTGAGAAATATCTTTTGAATATGGAATAAAAAGTAATTTGCCAAAACTGTAATTGGTGTTCTTTTTCAATTCAGTAGGAGAGGGGAAGTGGGCGAAGGGTTGGCCGTTAATTGTAATGTTAGTCAACTTTGCAAAAATGCCCAAACGATTGTTGATGGTGATATTGGCTTTCAAAGAATCGCCCTGAGCAATAAATTGCCGGTTTGTGGTAGCATCCATAAACAAACCACTGCACTGCGCAATCAATTGTTGTACTTCCTGTAGCTTTTTTTCTTTCCAGTTTCCTTCTGGTAACTGACTGATATTTTTATAAAGATTTACCAATGCCGGTACTGATTTTTCGGGATGTGCCACATCAAAGTCCTTTTCGATATTGTTGATGAACTCTCCGATAGGTGCGCCTTCCTTTCCGATTCGGTTCCAACTCAAATCCACTCCGTCCATCAGGTCAGTTTGGGGAGCAGTTCCTCCTGTAGGTTTAAAATATTCCATTGCCTGCCCGCGTACCGGTGCTGAACCAAAACCCTGACTTTTGTGCTGGCTGCGGCTGAGCGCTGCAATTTCTCCATAACCTTTGCCCAGCAGTGGATTGAAACCACCCACATCTGTTTTAAACTGTGATTCGCTGGTGGTATTGTTGCCGCCAAAGTTGAAGGTGTTCCACAAAATTCTTTTGGCTTGCCAGGGTTGCACATAATGAAGCTGTTGCGGAAAACGATTAGGATCTGCTGCCGCAATGAATGCTTCGTTTGCCAGAATGGCGGAAGCAGTGTGGTGGCCATGACCGCCCTCTCCGGTGGTAGGGAAACGGGTGATAATGACATCCGGTCTGAAGTTGCGAATGACCCAAACCACATCGCTGAGTATTTTTTCTTTATCCCAAATATCGAAAGTCTCCTCAGGCGTTTTTGAATAGCCAAAATCATAAGCCGAACTAAAAAACTGCTCTCCGCCGTCAATTCTGCGAGCCGATAAAAGCTCCTGTGTTCTGATGAGACCCAGTTCAATTCCCTGTTCATCACCTATCAGATTCTGGCCGCCATCGCCCCGGGTAAGCGATAAGTAACCGGTGCGATATAATTTTTCGTTTGCCAGATAGCCTATCAGCCGGGTATTTTCATCGTCGGGATGGGCTGCCACATACAGCACCGTGCCTAAAACGTTTAATTTTTTGATGGCCTGCAGCATTTGACCCGAAGACCAGGACTGAGGCGGCTGCGAAAAAACAAGTAAATGAATAAAAATCAATGCAATGGACAGGACAACTCTCTTCATCCTACGAAAATAGCAGAAAATGAGACAATTTTTCTTAAAATTATCTTTGCAGACTGTTGCGTTTATAGAATTTTTCTCGTCTTAGCTGATACTGGTGTAATAAAATATGAAAATGAGAAAGGTAATATTCTTTTTTATTGTTGTTTTTGGTCTGATAACTTGTTCCAAACAACAGGAGGATGTAAATCAGCCGGAAAGTGCAGAAAAAATTATCGGGAACTGGATATTGCAAGATATTCATAATGATACCTTTAGCTATAACAAAACGAATGTTCAGGCGCAAGACAGGCAGGGTATTACTTTTAAAAACGGAGGTAAATTGGTTGAAACAAAAAATTCCGGTTTTTGTGGTACACCTCCCATAACCTATGCACAATATGATGGGGAATGGATATTGAATCAAAAAGACCTGACCATTCAAAGCGCATTTTGGGGAGGTAAAATGATGGTGAAATATGAAATACTTGAACTGACAAAAAATAAATTATCGCTCAAACTTATATCTTCCAATTAAAGAAATAGTGATTAAGTTATTGATAATCAAATATTTGCAAGAATGATTTTTAAAACTCTGTCATTATTTATTCAAAAAGTTGAAGCTTTCTGAAATTTTTTTTTGCTAACTGTTGCGTTTTCGGCAAATTCCACGTCTTATAAGAATAGAGAGTGATGAAGTTAAAAAATATTTAGAAACCTTTATGTTTAACACCTTTTTTTAGAATAAGGCTGACTCTTTAATGAAATAATTAAGAGTTATAGTTTAAAATAAATAATCTTGAATCTAAGCAATCAATGAGGAGTTTGTCTCCTCATTTTTTTTGGGTAAAAATTGAAACGGAGCCAAAATAATTTCCTACCTTGCTTCAATGAGAGTAAAGTTATTATATTTAATACTTTTGGGTTTTATTGCTTGCACAAGCCAGCGTCAGTCTTCAGTTTCGGCAATTGATGCTTATAACTACCAAATTAATAAAGTTATTACAGTGGGGAATGGAGCAGTTGTTTCTGCACATCCTTTGGCCAGTCTGGCCGGATTGGAAATGCTGAAGAAAGGCGGCAATGCGGTAGATGCAGCCATTGCTACACAATGGGCGCTTGCAGTTGTGTTTCCGGTGGCAGGTAATATTGGCGGTGGTGGATTTATGGTAGCCAGATTGAAAAATAGTGAAACAGTAGCGCTCGATTATCGCGAAACGGCCCCCGCTGCTGCACACAGAGATATGTATTTGGATAAAAACGATAATCCGATAGTTGAAAAAAGTCTGGATGGTCATTTGGCCTGTGGCGTTCCGGGTACGGTGGCCGGCCTCTTTGCCTCGCTGAAATATGCAAAATTGCCAATGAGTACAATTATTCAGCCGGCGATTGATTTGGCAGAAAAGGGTTTTGTCATTACCGAGTCGGAGGCATCTTCATTAAATGGCACAAAAAAAGGTTTTGAAAAAAATAATACCATCCTGCCGGTTTTTGTAAAAGCGAATCTCTGGAAAGCAGGCGATACTTTGGTGCAAAAGGATTTAGCCCAAACCCTGAAAAGAATACAGAAAAAGGGACAAGCCGGATTTTATGAAGGTGAAACTGCCGATTTGATAGTTAAAGAGATGCAGCGAGGAAATGGATTAATCTCAAAGGAAGATTTGAAGAATTATAAAGCCAAATGGAGAGAGCCGCTCACATTTGATTACAGAGGTTATCGGGTGGTAGGCATGCCCATGCCCAGTAGTGGCGGTTTATTGCTCAATCAGATGTTGAAAATGATAGCGCCTTTTGATGTCGGAGAAATGGGTTTTCAAACACCTGCTTCCGTGCAACTAATGACTGAGGTAGAGCGGAGAGCATATTCCGACCGTGCAAAATATATGGGTGATGCAGATTTTTACAATGTGCCTGTAGAAACACTGAGCAGCGATGCTTACCTCAGCCAGCGGATGAAAGATTATAAACCGGGAGTAGCCGGAAACAGTAAGCAAACGGTGGAAGGGGTGATACCTGGTTATGAAAGCGAAGAAACCACTCACCTAAGCGTAATAGATAAGGAAGGCAATGCAGTGGCAGTAACCACTACGCTCAATGGCGGATATGGAAGTAAAACCGTTGTGGGCGGAGCCGGTTTTTTGCTCAATAATGAAATGGATGACTTCAGTGTGAAGCCCGGCGCACCCAATATGTTTGGCGCTGTGGGTGGAAAAGCCAATGCCATTGTGCCCGGCAAGCGCATGTTGAGTTCTATGACACCTACAATTGTACTAAAAGAAAACAAACCGTTTTTGGTAGTGGGTACGCCGGGTGGCACTACCATTCCGACCTCTGTTTTTCAAACTATTGTGAATATTATTGATTTTAAGATGAATACAGCAGATGCCGTAAATAAACCCAAGTTTCATCATCAATGGTTGCCTGACAGAATTGATATTGAAAAAGGTTTTGACCAAAATACACAAAAAGCTTTGGAAAAAATGGGTTATCAAACCCATGTCAGAGGTGCATATAGCCGAACAGAAGTGATAAAGGTATTACCCGACGGAAAATTTGAAGCTGTAGCCGACAGACGTGGAGATGATTCGGCAGCAGGGTTTTAAGGAGGCCGTAAGCTTTGGGCAGTAGGCTGTAAGCCAATTCTATATGATAAATCTGAAACCTTGAACATAGAACATTGAACCTTGAACGTCAAAACCTAAGAAGCTACGGCTTCGGCAATTGGCTTCGGCGATAAAGGCTGTAGGCTTTAGGCTGTAAGCTTTAAGCGGTTCAATCTGCAATCTGTCAATCTGCAATCTGCAATCTGCAATCTGCCAATCTGCAATCTGCCAATCTGTAATCTGTAATCTGTAATCTGTAATCTGCAATCCTAAACCCTAAACCTTAACAGGCTGTAGGCTGTAAGCTTTAAGCGGTTCAATCTGCAATCTGCAATCTGCCAATCTGTAATCTGTAATCTGTAATCTGCAATCTGCAATCTCAACATCTCTATGATTTATATCAGTTTCACCCTAAAAAGTGTTTTCTCTGGAGATACATTATTAATTTTGAAGATTGATGTTCAACCAATAAAAAATTTTTATGGAGCCGAATAAAATTGTTACCGACAGCAACATTGAAGTAAAGTCTTTATACACAGCATCCGACCTTCCTTCGTCTGAAATTTTAAATGAAAAATCAGGTGAATTTCCCTTTACCAGAGGGGTGCAGAAGGATATGTACCGGGGCCGCCTCTGGACGATGAGGCAATATGCCGGCTTCAGTACCGCTGAGGAGAGCAATAAAAGATATCACTATTTATTGTCGCAGGGCGTGATGGGACTGAGTGTAGCATTTGATTTGCCCACACAGATTGGTTACGACAGTGACCACTCACTGGCAGAAGGTGAGGTGGGGAAGGTAGGTGTGGCTATTGACAGTATTGATGATTTGGGAATTTTGTTTGACGGTATTAAATTGGAAGAAGTATCTACCAGTATGACCATCAATGCTACTGCTTTTATCCTGCTTTCAATGTATGTGGCGCAGGCCAAAAGGCAGGGCGCTGATCTGACGAAAATTTCAGGAACCATTCAGAACGATATTCTCAAAGAGTATGCCGCCAGGGGTACTTACCGTTTTCCGCCCAAGCCATCCATGCGCATCATTACCGATATTTTTGAATGGTGTGCCAATGAACTTCCCAAATGGAATACCATATCCATCAGTGGTTATCATATTCGTGAGGCGGGCAGTACGGCGGTGCAGGAGATTGCTTTTACCCTCAGCAATGGTAAGGCTTATGTAAAAGCCGCTCTTGATAAAGGATTGGATATCAATGTATTTGGAAAAAGACTTTCATTTTTCTTTAATGCGCATAATAACCTGATGGAAGAAATTGCCAAGTTTAGGGCGGCCAGAAGAATGTGGGCCAAGATAATGAAGGATTTAGGCGCAACCGACCCCAAGGCGATGATGCTGCGCTTCCATACCCAAACAGGGGGAAGCACCCTCACTGCCCAACAGCCTCATAACAATATTGCCCGCGTAACCATTCAGACATTGGCGGCTGTGCTGGGTGGAACCCAATCGTTGCACACCAATAGTTTTGATGAAGCGCTGAGCTTGCCTACGGAGGAATCGGCGAGAATTGCGTTGCGGACTCAGCAGATTGTTGCTTTTGAGAGCGGCGTAACCGAAACCGTAGATCCGCTGGCAGGATCTTATTATATTGAGGCGCTTACTCAGGAAATTGAAGCTAAAGCCAATGAATTAATCAATAAAATTGATGCGATGGGCGGCAGTGTATCTGCTACAGAAGAAGGATTTATTCAGGATGAAATAGCACGTAGTGCCTATGATTATCAACGTAAAATAGAGAATAACGAAAAATTAATTGTAGGTGTAAATAAATTTCAGGTAGAGGAGCACAATGACACGCCTGTGCTCAAAGTAGATGACAGCATCAGAGAGGTACAAATGCAGAAACTGCAGACACTGAGAAATAACCGTAATCAGGAGGAGTGCGACAGATTATTGAAAGAACTAAAAGGTAAAGCTACTGGCGCCGAAAATCTGATGCCGGTGGTTTTAGATGCGGTAGAAAGCAAATGTACGCTGGGTGAAATTACCGGAGCGTTGGTGGAAGTATTTGGAGAATATGCCTGATTCGGGATTTTGGAGATGTCTTATAGTTGGCGTCAACGAAATTATCTGATGAATATAAATTATAAGTAATAAGTATATTTTAATTTTACATAGATTGTATAAATAAATTATAACCAATTTATTATATCAAATAATTAATATTGATTCCTGTCAAAAAACCGATTCTTCTTTTTTGGAGAAAAATGTTTATTCAAGTTGCTCGTCATTCCAACGTAACGTAGTAGAAAGAAAAATATCCTCGTTTCCAAAACGATGAGATTTCTCCGCTTCGCTGCGAAATGACGTTGAAGTAGGGCGCGAACGACACCTCAATAGCGCCGGTCATTGGCAACGGAGTGCAACGAAGTGAGAAATCTTTTGCTTTCTATAACGATTAGATTTCTTCGCTTCGCTGCGAAATGACGATCAAAAAAGGCTGCGAAATGACACTGGTTTTATAGTTCTATGATGGACTGTATAGGTTAGGCATTGCTGCGCATTGCGGCAATGGCCTTGAAAAAAATGCGTTAAAAAAATGGTTGAAGGTAGTCGTTAAAAAG
>ENA-UOUJ01001868-UOUJ01001868.1-activated-sludge-metagenome-genome-assembly--contig:-NODE-1868-length-10314-cov-9.193001_pt1 | contig 10314 bp, 10 predicted proteins | sample MGYA00249839_ERZ747224 | MGnify/ENA primary metagenome ERZ747224 (study PRJEB28782, sample SAMN03220277) | activated sludge metagenome | biome: wastewater; feature: sewage sludge; material... | reverse complement strand
CTTCGCGGCTTGCGCCGCTCCTACAGAGGGCGGAGAACGCGGTGGTTCATGCAGGCGCGCCGCCAGGCGCGAATGCGGCGCTCGGTGGCCGCCGCGTCTGTGCAGGGAAACGCGGTCAGCGGGCGTTCCTGGCATGCCCGCTCCGGGAGCGCGGTCAGCGCCGGAAGCCGTTGTGGCAGGCCTTGCAGCTGTCCTGCACGGCGGCCAGCGCGCTGCGGGCCTGGTCCTCCGAGCGCGCCGCGGCGGCAGCGAGGAGGCGGTCGGTGGCGATGATGAAATCACTGCGCCGGCGCTCGAACTCGTCGGGCTTCTCCCACACCGCGGGGCGGGCCTTGGTGGGCGGGTAGTTCGTGTCCGCACCGAAGTGCTTCCATGGCGTCTCGCGCGCCGCGGCGAGCTGATTGGCGAGACGAGCGAACTGATCGGCGTCGAAACGTTTGTCCTTGAGCATGATGCCCATGGGCTCGGTGCTGCGCAGCATCGTCTTGAAGGCGTCCCGGCGCTGGGTGACCGGCTTGTCCGGATGAGTGTCGGGCGGTTCCGAGGAACAGGCGAGCAGCAGGACTGCGGGCAGGGCGAGGAGGAGGGTACGGGCGGTGGTCGGTCGGGGCATTGGGGAATAAGGCGTGAGTAATCGGTGGTGAAGCCGGAGGTGCCGGGCTGGGCTGGACCGAGAGGCCGTGTCGCCGGCATGTGGGCGGCCGCGACCGGCCCGTGCAGTAGCTCGCCGATTGTGCCGGATCGGCAGCCTCCGACGTGCGAGTCGTTCGCACAGAATGCCGGACAGCGGGAAAGTTCCCGTCCGGCGTGCGCGCATAATCGCGCTCGCCGTCCTTGTCCGAGGTGCCTTGCATGAAACCCGCCGTTCCGACTCCCGCCATTTCGCCCTCCACGTCTTCGGCGCCTACCGCCGATTTCGCGCCGACCACCGGCCTGCCCGGCCTGGACGCCGTCCTGCGGGGCGTGGCGCGTGGCGACAACATCGTCTGGCAGGTGCAGGCGCTGGAGGATTACCGCGCGCTGGTGCTGCCCTATGCGGCGGCGGCGCGGGTACAGGGGCGGCGGCTGATCTATTTCCGCTTCGCCGCGCATCCGCCGCTCCTCGCCGAGGACAGCGGCGCCGAGGTGTTCACCCCGCGCCCCGAGGACGGCTTCGACGCCTTCGTCGACCAGGTGCATTCGGTGATCGAGGCCGCCGGGCGGGAGACCATGTACGTCTTCGACTGCCTGTCGGATCTCGCTGAGGCCTGGCTGTCCGACCGCATGCTCGGCAACTTCTTCCGCCTGACCTGCCCGCGGCTGTTCGACCTCGACACGGTGACCTACTTCGGTGTGCTGCGCCATCGCCACGCGCGCGCCGGCATGGACATGATCACCGCGACGACGCAGTACCTGCTCGATGTGTTCCGCTGCCGCGGCCGGCTCTACATCCGGCCGATCAAGGTCCAGCACCGCTCGGCCGCGGCGATGAACCTGATCCACGCCTGGGAGCCGGGCGAGCGCTTTCGCGCGGTGGCCGACAGCGGCACGGTGGCGGAGATCCTCGCCGGCTCGGGCTGGCCGGGGCTGGAGGACATGCAGATCCGCAGCCACTGGCAGCGGCTCTTCGACCAGGCGCGCACCTTCGCCGCCCTGCGCGCGGCCGAGGCGCCCGAGCTGGCCGGCGAGGCGGCCGCCTTCGCCCGCCTCGCGCGCCTGCTGTTTCCCGACGAGGCGGGCATGCAGGAGCTGATCGCGCGCTACCTGAACCTGGAAGACCTGATCGCGGTGCGCGCGCGCATGATCGGCATCGGCACCATCGGCGGCAAGGCCGCGGGCATGCTGATCGCGCGCGCGATCGTGTGTCGCGACGCGCCCGAACTGCACGCCCGCCTCGAGGCGCACGACTCCTTCCATGTCGGCAGCGAGGTCTTCGACACCTTCTTCGTGATCAACGGGCTGTGGTGGGTGCGCCGTCGCCAACGCGACGCCGACGGCTTCCTGCACGGGCTCGAGGGCGAGGACGGCGCGCGCGCGCGCATCCTGAGCGGGCGCTTCCCGGAGTCCACCCTGCGCCAGTTCGAGGGCATGCTGGACTACTTCGGCGAGTGGCCCTTCATCGTGCGCTCGAGCTCGCGCCTGGAGGACCGCTACGGCAACGCCTTCGCCGGCCAGTACGACAGCGTGTTCTGCGCCAACCGCGGCACGCGAGAGGAGCGCCTGGCCGCGCTGCTCGACGCCGTGCGCCAGGTGTATGCGAGCACCCTGTCGGAGTCGGCGTTGCGCTATCGCCAGCGCCGCGGCCTGCTCGAAGAGCACGAGCAGATGGCGCTGCTGATCATGCGTGTCTCGGGTACCGCCGGCGGGCGCTGGTTCAATCCCCACGCGGCCGGCGTCGGGCTGTCGGTGAATCCCTACCCGTGGAACCCGCGCATCGACATGAAGGCGGGCGTGGTGCGCCTGGTCGCCGGCCTCGGCACGCGCGCGGTCGATCGCGCCGACGACGACTACACCCGCCTGATCGCGCTCGACGCGCCCGAGCTGCGCCCGGAGACCAGCTTCGGCGCGATCGCGCGCCACGCCCAGCGCCGCATGGACAGCCTGGACCTGGAGCGCGGCAAGGTGGTCTCGGGGCCGTTCGCCGAGCTGGTGCGCGGCCATGCGGATTTTCCGCACGCGCTGTTCACGACGCGCGAGGCCGAGGACCGCCCGGCCTTCCTGACCTTCGACGGCCTGATCGCGCACACCGGCTTCGTCGCCGACCTGCGCACGCTGCTGGGCGTGCTGCACGCCGCCTACGCGCATCCGGTGGAGATCGAGTTCGCGCTCAACTTCGTGCCCGATGGCGGCTACCGCATCAACCTGCTGCAGTGCCGGCCGATGCAGGTGCGCAGCGTGGAGGGCGTTCAGGACGTGGAGCCGCCAGCCGACGCGCCGCGCCTGGTGGAGGCGCGCGGCGCGGTGATCGGACCGAGCCGGGTGATCCTTCCCGACCGCATCGTGCTGGTGCGCCCGGCCGCCTTCGCCGCGCTCGACCAGTCCCAGCGCCTCGCGGTGACGCGCGTGCTCGGCCGCCTCAACGCGCTCGCCGGCGAACGCTGCGTGCTGATGCTGGGCCCCGGGCGCTGGGGTTCTAAGGATCCCTTCCTCGGCATCCCGGTGCTGTTCTCCGAGATCAACCACGTCGCCGCGTTGTGCGAGATCGTCGCCATGCACGAGCATCTGGTGCCCGACGTCTCGCTCGGCACCCACTTCCTCAACGAGCTGATCGAGGCCGACCTGCTGTACTTCGCGCTTTTCCCGAAGATGGCCGGCAACCGGCTGGAGGAGCCCGAGCTCTTGCGCTGGCCGAACCGGCTCGGCGAGCTGTTGCCGGACGACGCGCACTGGAGTGCGGTGATCCACGTGGCCGACCCCGGCCCTCCCTGCCCCACGCTTTATGCGGATGCACCCGGGCAAAGGGTCGTGGTCGTGGCAGGTGCGCCCTTGAGCGGGAGCTGACGGGCGGATCCTGGCGCGACGAACACGCCGGTGCCGCTTGATTCAGTTCAAGCCCTTTCGCGGCGAGCCCGGGTAGGATGGCAGCCGTTCTCATCCAACTGGAGATCGTGCATGCGCTTCGCCTTCCTGTGCGCCGCAGTCGCGGCGCTGTGCGCCGCCCCGGCGCCCGTCCTCGCTGCCGACGACACGCGCCCACAACCCAAGCTGCAGGCTCCGGCAGACGAACTGCCACGCCCCACCGACGAGAGGCTGCGTGCCGGCATGCTGCAATTGCGTGAGACCGTCGCTGCCGGCGTTTCCGATGCGGCCGCGGACGAGGCCGGGCAGGTCGCACTCGCCGGAGAAATCCTGCGCCAGGTGGCGGCCATCAGCGAGGGGCGCAACTTCCACACCCGCCCCGGTCGCCACCTGCAGTGGCTGCTCGGCGACATCACCGACGGGGCCGGCCTGATGCGCGACGCTCCGCGCCTGCAGGCCAAGCGCCTCGGCCTTTTGCGGGTGGCGGAGACCCTGAATTTCTACGGTCGCGAGTACGATCACCCGGGCTGGGAGCCGATCAAGCCGTGAGGCGAGCCCTGGTGCCGCGGGCGTGATGAAGTCCGCGCTGCGCATCCTCGCAGGTCCCGTGGCGCGCGCGCGCCTGCGCGGGCGCGGCCTGTCGCCCGCGGATGTGCTTGCCGTCCCGGGGGCAGCAGGCGGGCCCAAGGGCCTGATCCTCAATTCGCTCGACCGCTTCCTGTTCGGGCGCTGGCTGGCGGGCGAGGGCGCACCGGTGCATCTGCTCGGCGCGTCGATCGGTGCGTGGCGCATGGCGAGCGCCTGCCTCGCCGATGCCGACGCGGCGCTCGCCGAGATGGCACACCATTACACCGAGGAGAGCTACCTCGACGCCGACGCGCTCGAGCGCGCGCGCGCCAGCGGCCGTCCGGTCCGCCAGCCCGGTGCGGAGTCGGTCAGCCGTGCCTTCCGCGCACGTCTTTCCACCCATCTGGGTGGGCGTACGGACGAACTGCTTCGCCATCCGCGCTTTCGTCTGCACCTCTTCACCAGCCGCGGCGTGCATCCCCTGCTGCGGCGCGAGGGCAGGCTGCGCACGCTCGCCGGTTACGCGGGTGCCTACGCTGCCAACCTGCGCAGCCGGGCACGGATGGGCGAGTGGCTGGAGCGCGTGGTCTTCTCCGACCCGCGTGCGGCGCTGCCCTTCCGCATGGACGACCATGCCGGGAGCGCTTGCGTACTCGGACCGCACAATACGTTCGAGGCCCTGGTGGCGAGTTGCTCGATCCCGTTCTGGTTGCAGGCGGTGCACGACATCCCGGGCGCACCACCAGGGGCGTACTGGGATGGCGGCATCACCGATTACCACCTTCACCTCGATTACGCCTCGGCGCTGCACGGGCGCGACGAGGGGAGCTGGGGGGCCGGGCAGGAAACGCCACGCGAGGACGGCCCCCGACTGGTCCTCTACCCGCATTTCCAGGCCAGCGTGGTCCCCGGATGGCTGGACAAGTCGCTGCGTGCGCGTCATCGCGCCACCGCGCGGCTCGACAATGTGGTCCTGCTGGTGCCGGACGCCGACTGGATCGCCCGCCTGCCCAATGCCAAGCTGCCCGATCGCCGCGACTTCAAGGCCTATGGCGCGGACCACGCGGGGCGGGCGAAAGTGTGGCGACGCGCGATTGCGGAGAGCGTTCGCCTCGCCGACGAGTTTGCCACGCGGGTCGAGGGCTGCCGACCGATCGAGGCGGAGCCGCTCGGCCAGGACCGGGTCGGATCCCTTGGCTGAGTCGACTGCGCGGATCGATTGCCGCGTTGCTCAGTCCCGCCCTGCACTCGAGCCCGCTCGCCACGATTTCTTCACACGCGCTCAGCCCTCCGCTGCCGAAGCGGGAATGCGCGCCGTTGCGGGATGGGCGCGCCGCTGCATCATGTCGGTGATGAAACCGTCGCGACTCTGCTGCAGGCGGGGCGCGTAGCGCGCGCGCAGCTCGCCCAGGGTGGCAACGTGACGGCCCTTGATCGGATGCGCGGGAAAGACCAGGGTCTGCTCGGGCAGGGTGAACAGACGCCGGGTCAGGGTGTCGAAGAGCTGGCCGGGATCGGACTCGCCGTTGCCGGCGCCGCAGCTTCCCACGTCGAAGGCGTCGCCGCAGAAGAGCCGGTCCCGCCACAGGTAGCTCAGGCAGCCGGGGGTATGGCCCGGTGTGCTGAGCACGCGCACGACTTCATTGCCGAATACCAGGCGGGTGCCATGCGCGACGCGCATCACGTCGCCCGTGCAGTCCTGCGGCAGCGCCGCCGCCTCGCCGACGACCAGGTGAGCGCTGGTGCAGTCGCAGAGGGCGCTGCAATCGGCCGCGTCGACGTGGTGCACATGCGTGCGCAGCACGTGGCACAGACGCAGGCTGCGCTCGGTGAGGAGGGCGAGGATCAGCTCGGTCTGGCGGGGCGGTGGGTCGATCACGACCGCTTCCTGTTCGTCGAGATCGGCGAGCAGGTAGCCGATCAGGCTGGAATCGGGGCTGTGCAGGGGATGGAAGTACATGGCGGGGCGTGCCCGCTCGCGCGGGCGTTCAGGGTGTTCAGGCGGCCTTGCGCAAGGCGGTGACCCACTCGATCATCTTGCGGTTGGCCTCGGGCATCGGGGCCTCGAGGAAGCTGATCACGAAGCGGTCCGGAAGCTCGGCGAAACCGATCGAGCGCGGGCGCACCGCCATCATGGTCGGGTCGAGCAGCTTCACACCGAAGCAGAAGATGAGGTTCTTCGCCGCGAGGATGTCGGGCCGGATCTCGCCGCCGATCAGCTTCGTGTGGCTGAGGTGGTCGAAGGTCGCGATCAGGCGCACCGTCGGATCGGCCTCGGCCTTCCCCTCGATCGCCTTCAGCAGGTCGTCGAGATGCTCGTGCGCGGTCTCGTTCTTGCCGAGTTCGAGGACGTGGATCGGGTACTTGTCGGCGAGCAGCTTGTTCTGCATGAAAACTCCCTCGGGCGGATGATGGATGGGTGCGACGGATTCGCATCGGGAGGCGCTCAACGCCGGCAGTCCATGTGCCCTTTCCGCACGAGGCGCCAGCCTCCTCTGCCGACTACTAACACGAATCGTGCCAGCACCCGGCGAGGACGGAGGTCGAGACTTTGCACGCGTTCCGTGTCGCGCCCGCGGTCCGTCCTGCTGTCACTTGCGCCAGACTGACAGTTCAGCTGACAGGTTTGGCGGGGCTGACCGGCTCAGGCCGGCTCGCCCTGCGCGTGCGCATGGTCGTGGGCGTGGTCGTGGTCGTGGTCATCGCCATGCTCGTGCGGCAGCGGCGGCTTGACGATGCCGGCGATATAGTCGTGCACCGCCTGGAGCGGATCGGTTTCGCCGGTGCGCACGACCTCGATTCCGCGCGCGCCGAGCCGGCGGACGAAGCCTTCCCCGGCTCCGCCCGTGATCACGGCATCCATTGCGAAGAGGGGATGGTGGAGGCCGCGGAACTCGTGCATCGCGAGCTCGCGCGGCAGGTCGAGGCGTTCGACCTCGCGTGGCATGCAGGGGGTCGCAAGGTCGAATACGATGAAGCGCCGGGCCTTGCCGGCGTGGGAGGTGACGGTGCGGAAGTTCTGGCTGGAGACGGCGATTTTCATGATCTGCCTGCGGAAGAAGTGGGGAATTCCCTTCCTCTCCAATCAAGATCCGTGCCAGGGCTCCATCCGGACTCAGGCCTTGAAGCTGTCGGGCATCTGGACCGCGACGATCTCGCCGCGCGCAGTGACCACGCCGGCGGCGGAGACTTCGGCTTCCACGATCACCTTGCGCCCCTTGATCTCCTTGATTCGCCCGCGGATCTCCAGCACGGGGCCGAGCGGCGTGGGCTTGAGGTAGTCGACGTGAAGCGAGGCGGTGACGAAGCGCAACGGCGGCTCGCTGTCCATCGGCCGGTTCTCCGCGCGGTAGGCGGCCGCTGCCGCGGTGCCGGTGCCGTGGCAGTCGATCAGCGACGCGAGCAGGCCGCCATAGACGAAGCCGGGAACGGCGGTGTGTTCCGGGCGCGGCTGGAATCGTGTCAGCGTTTCGTCGCCGTCCCAGCAGGTCTTGATCTGATGCCCGTGGCCGTTGAGGCGGCCGCAGCCGTAGCAATGGGCGACGTTCTCGGGGTAGTAGTCCTGGAAGGCGAGCACAGTGGAGACTCCGGGGTGGTGAAGAGGAACCTGGATCTTATGTTCCCCCGCACCCCGCGCCCATTGCGCTCCACGACGCTCATCATGCAAACCCCGCCAAACGGATCCGACCTCAGCGCGCGTGCGCGCGATAGCGCCCGATCAGGCCGAGCGTGCTGGCGTCGTGTGCGTCCGCCGTCGGGCAGGGGGCGGACGGGTTGAGCTCGGCGAGCACGCGCGACGCAAGTTGCTTGCCGAGTTCGACGCCCCACTGGTCGAAGCTGTTCACATCCCAGACCACCCCCTGGACGAAGGTGCGGTGCTCGTAGGCGGCGATCAGTGCGCCGAGGGTGAAGGGGGCCAGGCGCTCGAGCAGCAGCACGTTGCTCGGCCGGTTTCCGGGGAAGACGCGGTGGGGCAGCAGCGCGGCGATGCGGTCTTCGGGGAGGCCGGCGGCGCGCATCTCGGCCTCGGCCTCGGTGGCGGTCTTGCCGCGCATCAGGGCCTCGGCCTGCGCCACCAGGTTGGCGAAGGCGATCCGATGCAGGCCCTCGTCCTCGCCGCCGGGGTCGAGCACGCCGATGAAATCCACCGGGACCAGCTGTGTGCCCTGGTGCACCAGCTGGAAATACGCGTGCTGGCCGTTGATGCCTTGCTCGCCCCACAGGATCGGGCTGGTGCGGCAATCCACCTGTGTGCCGTCGTGGCGCACCGACTTGCCATTGGACTCCATGTCGAGCTGCTGCAGGTAGGCGGGCAGGCGATGCAGGCGCTGGTGATAGGGGGCGACGAGCTGGCTCGCGGCGTCGAGGAAGTTCACGTTCCAGATGCCGAGCAGCGCCATCAACACCGGCAGGTTGGCCGCGGGCGGGGTGTCGCGGAAGTGCTCGTCCATCGCCTGCGCGCCGGCGAGCAGTTCGTCGAAGCGCTCGGGGCCGAGCGCGAGCAGGATGGGCAGGCCGATCGCGCTCCACAGCGAGAAGCGTCCCCCCACCCAGTCCCAGAAGCCGAACATGTTGGCGGTGTCGATGCCGAAATCGTGCACCGCAGCGGCGTTGGTCGACACGGCCACGAAGTGGCGCGCCACCGCGGACTCGTCGCCGAGTGTGCCGACCAGCCAGGCACGCGCCGCACGGGCGTTGGCGAGCGTTTCCTGGGTCGTGAAGGTCTTCGAAGCGACCACGAACAAGGTGGACCGCGGATCGCAGCGGCGCATCACCTCACCGATCTGCACGCCGTCCACGTTGGAAACGAAGTGCATGCGCGGTCCGTCGCCTGCGTGGTCGGCGAGCGCCTCGCAAACCATCGCCGGACCGAGATCGGAGCCGCCGATGCCGATGTTGACCACGTCGGTGATGCGTTCGCCGCCGTGGCCGCGCCAGTCGCCGCTGCGCACCTGACGGCTGAAGGCGCGCATGCGCGCGCGCACCGCATGGACCTCTGCGGCCACGTCCGTGCCGCCGACCGGCCAGTGCGCACCCGGCGGGCAGCGCAGTGCCACATGGAGCACTGCGCGGGCCTCGCTGGTGTTGATGCGTTCGCCCCCGAACATCGCGCGGGTGCGGCCGGCGAGATCGACCTCGTCGGCGATGCGCAGCAGCAGCGCGAGCGTGCCGTCGTCGAGGAGGTTCTTCGAGTAATCGAGCGTGATGCCGCAGGCGCTCGCCTGCATGCGCACCGCACGCCCGGGATCGGTGGCGAACAGGTCGCGAAGGGACGGCAGTGGATGGGTGCTGCGGCGCTGCAGGAGCGCTTGCCAGGTGGCCAGGGAGGAGGGGGCAGGCATTGGAAGGGACCGGGAACGGCCGATGCAAGGAAGATGAACGCTTTTGAGGATCTTACCCAGCGCGCGCCAGCCTGTGTGGACGGCAAGCCCCCTGGTGCGGGACTTCCGGCACGGTCCGTGCCGTCTGGGGATGCGGCGGCGCCTCCGTGGGCGCGGGTGCTTGATATACTCGCTGCTTCACCGAACCTTTGCGAGTCGCCCTCCGGCATGCCGCTCAATATCCCGAACGCGCTGACCTGGGCGCGGATCGCCATGATCCCGATCTTCGTCGGCATCTTCTACTTCCCCGAGTCGTGGATGCCGATCGCGACCAAGAATCTCGTGGCCACGGTGATCTTCGTTGCCGCCGCGGTGACCGACTGGTTCGACGGCTACCTAGCCCGTGCGCTCGGCCAGACTTCGGCCTTCGGTGCCTTCCTCGACCCGGTGGCCGACAAGCTGATGGTGGCTGCCGCGCTGATCCTGCTGGTCCAGCTCGGTCGCGTCGATGCCTTGATTTCGGTCGTCATCATCGGGCGCGAGATCACGATCTCGGCCCTGCGCGAGTGGATGGCGCGGGTCGGCAAGTCCGCCAGTGTGGCGGTGGCGTATGTCGGCAAGCTCAAGACGACTGCGCAGATGATCGCGATCCCGATGCTGCTGTTCGATGCCTCCCTGTACGGCTTCGACCTGCGGATGGCGGGCGAGATCCTGATCTACGTCGCCGCGGCGCTCACGCTGTGGTCGATGGGCTACTATCTGCAACGCGCGATGCCCTTGCTCCGCGAAAAGGGAAACTAAAGCAGGGCGCAAGAAATTTGAGGTTGAGGTTGACGAACAAAAAATACTGCCTATAATGGCGGTCTTTCCCGAGCGGGAATAGCTCAGTTGGTAGAGCGCAACCTTGCCAAGGTTGAGGTCGCGAGTT
>ENA-UOUJ01001867-UOUJ01001867.1-activated-sludge-metagenome-genome-assembly--contig:-NODE-1867-length-10316-cov-3.223078_pt1 | contig 10316 bp, 11 predicted proteins | sample MGYA00249839_ERZ747224 | MGnify/ENA primary metagenome ERZ747224 (study PRJEB28782, sample SAMN03220277) | activated sludge metagenome | biome: wastewater; feature: sewage sludge; material... | reverse complement strand
GAGACGGATGTCCGCGATCGCTTCTTCGATCGGGTCGAAGGTGGTGCTCATGGGTGCAAAATGGGGTGCAAAGGTACGGAACCCCGGACCCCTATTGTCCGGCCGCAGTGGCCTCGGTGATCAGGGTGTCCAGCTTCCCCGCGGCCACGTCCCAGTCGAACTGGGTGCGCACGAAGCGGTTGCCGTTGGTGGCGATGCGCTGCCGCAGCGCGGGGTCCTCCAGCAGGTCCAGGATGTGGGCGGCATACTGTTCGGGGTTCTCGCCGATCAGCACCTCCTCGTTCGGGCGAGCGCCCACGGCGTTGTTGGCCAGAGCGGAGGTGATGCAGGGGATCCCCATGGCCATGGCCTCCAGCAACTTGTTCTGCAGGCCGGTGCCGATCTGCATGGGGGCGGCAAAGATCCGGGCCGAGGCGTAGGAGATGCGGATATCGCGCACCCAGCCGGTCACGGTGATCAAGGGGTCCTGCCGGGCCAGGTCGCGCACCCGGGCGGTGGGGTCCACCCCACTGATCAACAGGCTGGTCTGCGGACGTTTGCGCCGCACGATGGGCAGCACCCGGTTCACCAGGTACAGCACGCTGTCGATGTTCGGGGGGTAGTTCATGTTCCCCGTGAAGAGCAGGTCGTAGTGCGGTTCCTGCGGCATGGGGTGGAAGTGCCCCGTATCCACACCGTTGGGCAGCACGGCCATGGTGTCGCGCAGCGGGTGGTAGATGTAGTCGCGGTCCTGCGCACTGATGATCACCCGGTTGTCGAACTGGTCGAACATCAGGTTCTCGTAGCGGATCAGGCGCCGGGTCTCCATCCGGAAGATGGGCCTCAGGTAGAAGGGGGCCGTTTCCGTGCGCCGCTCCATGCCCTTGCTCAGGGTGTCCATGTAGTCCAGCGTCTTGGGCAGGTCGAACCGGTGGCGCACGTATTCCGTGGTGCGCACCAGCTGGCACATGATATGGTCCGGCCTGAAGCTGTCGATCACCGCATCGATCCGGCGCTGGGCGTGGCGGTGGTGGAAGTACACCACCTGCACCGGCAGCCGTGCGAACAGCGCCGTCAACAGCTTCAGGACGATGCGCCAACGGGGCAGGTGCACCACCTCGATGTGGGCGCACAGGCCGCGGAGATGCTCCACGTGGGCCGGGTCCGTGGGCGTGTCGCTGAGGCAGAACAGGTAGACCTCGTGCTTGCGGGCCAGCCGGGTGATCAGGTGGTAGGCCCGCAGCTTGTCGCCTTTCTCCAGCGGATAGGGCACACGGGAAAGGAGCACCAGCAGCTTCATGCCTTCAGCAAGCGCTTGTAGAAGGCCTCCAGGTCCTGTACGATGCGTTCGTCGGAGTAGTGCGAGGCCACCAGCCGCCGGGCCTCGGCGCCCAGTGAAACGGCCTTTTCGGGTTCGTCGTGCAAGGCCAGGATGTGCTTCACGAAATCGGTGACGTTGTCAGCCAGCAAAATGTTCCTGCCGTCCGTATGCTCGATGCCCTCGGCGCCGACCGTGGTGGAGATGATGGCCTTGCCCAGGGCCATGCCCTCGATGATCTTCACCCGCATGCCACCGGCGCTGAACAGGGGCACGAGCATCACCTGCCGACCGTTCATCCAGGTCTGGGCGTTCTTCACGCGCCCCTTCACCGTCAGTCCGGGCAGTTCGGTGGCGAGCAGGTCCGCCGGCATCTTGTTCCCGGCCAGGTGCAGCCGCGCGTCCGGACGCTTGCGCACCACCCGCGGCCAAACCGAGGTGAGGAGCCAGCGGATGCCCTCCTCGTTCGGCAACCAGTCCATGCTGCCGAGGTGGAAGAAGGTGGGCCGGGACCCCGGTCTGGTGGGCGGCAGCTCGTATTCCGCCAGGTCCACGCCGAAGGGGATGGAGACCACCGGCGTGCGGGTGCCGTGCGCCTTGAAGTGGTCGGCATCCGAGGGACTGATCGCGGCCACTCCATCCACGCGGTCCAGCACGGCCATCTCATAGGCCTGCAGCTGCTTGGCCAGGAAGCGGCGGTAGGGGCGTTTCAGGAAGTTCTTCTCCCCGGTGGCGATGCGGTCCTGGATCACGTGCTCCAGGTTGTGCGAGCGCAGTACGATGCGGGCGTTGGTGTAGCGCCTCAGCGTGGGGATGTACGGCGTCATGAACAGGCTCTCCAACTGCACCACATCGAAGGTCTCCTCGGTGAGCAGGCGGATGAGCCGGATGTCCATGTCGGGCGAGAAGAACCGGCTGATGTTGTAGTTGTCGGCGGTCACCAGATCGGTGAAGGCATCCACGATGTTCACCGTGGTGTCCACGAACACGCCTTCGATCCGGGTGCGTTCGGCATAGTCCTTCGGCACGTCCTCAGGGATCAACGGCTGCTTGGGGGTGCTGATGCACAGCACCTTCACCTGATGCCCGGCCGCCAGGAGCCCGCGCGTGAGGTTGTGCATGGCCTTGCTGCCGCCGTCGATGGGCGGGTAGGGCGGCTTATTGCACAGCTGTAGGATGCGCATGCTTTCGCTTGAACAGGGCGCGGAACCGCTGCCAGCCGCGATAATACGCATCGGCATCGAAGAGGGGGCTGTCCGTGGCGGCCTTCCAGGTGAGCAGCAGCCCGATGGGCAGCAGCACCAAGGCCGCGAGCCACATGCCCAGCCAGGGCTGGATGCCTCCGGCGATGGCCAGTTTCTCCATGCTGAAGGAGACGATGTGGAAGATGAGGAAGAACACGATGGCGAACACCGTGGGCAGCCCCATGCCGCCCTTGCGGATGATGGCCCCGAGCGGGGCACCGATGAAGAAGAACAGCAGGCAGGCCGCCGCCAGCATCGGTTTGCGGTGCCATTCAATGCGGTACTTGGCCAGCTGCTCCTCGCGTTGGGCCCGCTCGTTCTCCATCTGCTGCAGGTAGTTCACCTGGTTGCGGGCCATGTTCATCGCCACGTCGTGGATGCTCATCCAGGCTTCCGCGCTCAGCCCCGCTTCCGCGCTGTCCACCGCCACCGGCAGCAGTGCTTCGGTCCTCGGGGCGGTGCCGCGCATCACATACAGTCCGTAGCGCAGGTGCCGCACCTGCTCGGAATCGCGCACCGCGATGTGGCGCAGCAGGCTGTCCTCCCCCAGCGCGAGCTGGGACATGGTCAGCATCTTGTAGTGGTCCTTGAACAGTTCCTCATCGGTGCGGCGCAGGCCGAGCCCGCTCAGGTCCAGCCGCACCTCGTCCTCGCTGAAGGTGCCGCGCATCATCGGGTTGCGGTCCTTGGTGTTGCTGCCCGCTACACCATGCTCATCGTAGAAATGGCCGTTGCGCAGGGTGAGCACCAGGTAGCGTCCGTCCGCGCTGCGTCGCATGATGCCGCTCTCGGCGCGGATCACCGTGCGGTTGCCTTGGAAGGCGGCGCGGTGGTCATAGATGAGCACATCACCCAGTTCGCCGGTGTCCTCATCCTTGGTCGCCACCCGGATGCTGAAGCCGTCGATGCCGTTGTAGAAGACCCCGGGCCGCAGGTTCAGGGCGGGCTTCTTCTCGGTGATGTCCCACAGCAGTGACCTGAACTTCAGGTTGGCCACGGGCAGCACATTGTTGCTGAACACCAGGGAGGCCAGGGACAGCAGCCCCACGAACACGCCCAGCGGTGCGATGATCCGGAACAGCCCCAGCCCGGCGGAGCGCATCGGCACCAGCTCGGAGTTCTCACCCAGTCCGCCCATGGTCATGATGCTGCTCAACAGCACCGCCAGGGGGAGGGCCAGGGGAACGAAACTGGCCGTGGCATAGGCCAGCAGCTCCAGCAGCACGTACCATTCCAGGCCCTTGCCCATCAGGTCGTCCACGTACTTCCACAGGAACTGCATCACCAGGATGAAGAGCACGATCACGAACGTGAGCGCCAAGGGCCCCAGAAAGGCCCTGATGATCATCTGGTGCAGTCGTTTCATACCGGCGATACGCGGAGTGCCGCCAAAGATGTGCCGGACATCAAGCGCCCAGCACGCGCATCAGATTGGCCACCTGTGAGGCCCACAGGTTCCGGATGCTCTCCACTTCGTGCGGCCAGCCATGGTCGGTCACCACCAAGGCCACCTCATTGGTCATGGCATCGACCCGCACGCGGAACTCGAAGAAGGTGGTCTCGTCCTCATCGCTGTTGCGGTGGAAGCGGATCACCTCGCCCAGGCGCCGGCCGATCATCGTGGTCTCTTCCTGCTCTTCGGGCCAGATGAAGGTCCACAGGTCCCCGCGCACGTTCACATCCTGGCAGTACCACTCCGCGAAGCCGCTCGGGGTGCTGATCAGCTCATAGAGCATGTTCGGCGAGCTGTGCATGTAGAACTCCATCTGCACCCGCTCCTTTCGCGGTTGACGGGCCAGCGGCTTGCTGGTTACCACGGCCTTCGCCGCGGTCTTCGGGGTCTCCACAGGCTTCTCCAACGCGGGTGCCGCAGGTTTCTCCACCATGGGCGCGGGCGCCTTCGGTGCAGGAGCGGGCTTGGCCACCGGAACGGGCTTCACGGGAGTCGCGGCGGGTTTGGTCGGCGCCACCTTCGGTGTTGCCTTCACCGGTGCCGGTTTCTTTACGGCTACCGGCTTCTTCACCGCTGCCTTCTTGATGACCACCGCTTTCTTGGCGGCCTTGCTGACCGGTTTCACGGCCCTCACTGCCGCCTTTTTAACGACGACCTTTTTCGCGACGGCCTTCTTCACCGCCTTTGTCGGAGCGGCCTTCACGACCGGTTTCCGCACGGCTTTTTTCGGTGCCGCCTTTTTGCCTGCTGGAGCCTTGCCGCGCTTCGCCAAAGCCGGCTTCGGCGGCGGCGCGGCGGCGGCAGGCTTCACGGCCTTCTTGGGCGCAGCCTTGCGCACCGCCGCCTTCTTCGGGGCCGGTTTCGTGGTTTTGCCTCCGCTTCGCCCTTTGGCGGGTGCTGCAGCCTTCTTCCCGCTGGCCTTGCCGGCATTGGCGGGTTTGGCCTTGGCCTTTGCCGGTGCGGGCTTGGACTTCACCGCAGCACGCTTGGCCGGGGCAGCCTTCTTGGTGGCCTTGGCCGCTTTCAATGCCTTGCCTTTCGGTGCACCCGTCCTCTTTTTGGCCGGTGCGGACTTCTTCTTCGCCATGGTGATGCGGTTCTGGGAGGTCGTGGGCCAAGGTAGCAAGATCCGCCACCCGGGCAAGGACCGTAGGCGCTTGTTGGGGGCTCGCCGGAAACTGGGCAATGTCTATATTTGCGGCCCCGTTGCCCCCAGGGGCGGCAGGTATGGCGCGGTAGCTCAGCTGGTTAGAGCGCAGGATTCATAATCCTGAGGTCGGGAGTTCAAGTCTCCCCCGCGCTACGAAGGCCACCTTTCCGGTGGCCTTTTTCGTTCATCGTAGGCCACCCTCCAGCCCCCATCTTTGGGACCATGAAGTACCTCTTGTTGGTCCTGGTGCTCGGCCTGGCGTGCCATACCACGGATGGCCCCGCCCCGTTCACCCCGGCCGATGATGCCGCGATACGCGCCGTGATGGCCGCCCAGGAAGCGGCCTGGGACCGGGCGGACATCGATGGCTTCATGCAGGGTTATGCGGATACGGTGTGCTTCCTCAGTCCGCGGGGCCGGACGTGCGGGCGTGCCGAAGTGACGGCCAATTACAAGCGCAGCTATCCCGATGCCTCCGCCATGGGCGACCTCACCTTCGGCGTGGGGGAGGTGGTGCCTGCCGGAGCTGGTCACGCCTGGATGACGGGCATCTGGAGCCTGACCCGCAACAGCGACACCCTTTCCGGTGCGTTCTCCCTCTTGTGGGTGAAGCAGGCGGAAGGCTGGCGCATTGTCCGGGATCATACCTATTGAACGAGGTGAACAGGAGGGTAGGGGCCGATGTGGCCCATGGCCGATCAGGGCTTCCCGGTAACTTGCGGCCCCTGCCTGCACCGCTGTGGAACTGAGCATCACCCTCCTGCTGATCGTCGCCATCGCCCTGGTATCGGTGGTGGCCTTCAGCGACCAGCGTCTGTTCTCCGCGCTGCTCTTTGAGCCGTATATCATGCGGGTGCGGGGCGAATGGTACAGGGTGGTTTCCCACGCCTTCATCCACGCCCACTGGCCGCACCTCCTCGTGAACATGTTCGTGCTGTACATGTTCGGGCGCAACGTGGAGCTGCTCTACGCCATGGTGAGCGATCGGCCGGTGTGGAGCACCTACCTGCTGCTCTTCCTGGGCGGTGTGGTCATCGCCTCGCTACCGGGCTTTCGGCGCCACGCCCAGGACCCGAACTACCGCGCGGTGGGGGCCAGCGGCGGGGTGTCGGCGGTGCTCTTCGCGCAGATCCTGCTGTTGCCCACCACGAAGGTCACGTTCCTGTTGTTGCCTATTCCACTGCCCGCATGGCTGTTCGGGGTGCTGTACCTGGTGTACTCGTGGCAGATGGACCGGCGCAGCAACGACAATGTCGCGCACGATGCGCACTTCTACGGGGCGGTCTTCGGTGTGGTGTTCACCGCGCTGCTGGATCCCCGCTTGATCACCCACGTGGGTTACCTGCAACGCCAATTAGGCCTCTGATATGCGTAGCGCCGTGTTCCTCGATCGCGATGGTGTCCTGAACCGGGAGCGTGGTGAGCATACCTGGCGCCTGGCCGACTTCGAGGTGTTGCCGGATGTGCCGGAGGCCCTGCGCCAGGCGGCGGATGCCGGGAAGCTGCTGGTGGTGATCACCAACCAGAGCGGCATCGGGCTGGGGCTGTATGGCCACGCTGAGGTGGAGGAGGTGCATGGCTATCTTCGGACCATGCTGGCCGAACGGGGCATCCAGTTCGCGGACATCCTCTACTGTCCGCACCATCCCAGCCGTGGGCGCTGCCTCTGCCGCAAGCCGGGGTCCCTGCTGTTGGAACGGGCCATGGCCCGGCATGGCATCGATCCGGCGCGATCGGTGATGATCGGCGACCGCGACCGGGATGTGGAGGCCGCGCAGGGTGCGGGTGTGCGCGGCGTTCTGGTGGAACACAACAGCCCGCTGCTCCCCGTGATCCAAGAACATGTGCTGAAGGTATGAGCGCTTACGTGAACCTCGATGGACAAGTGCTGCCGGCCGATGGGCCGGTGCTGGGCCTGGACAACCGGGCCTTCCACTATGGTGATGGGCTGTTCGAGAGCCTGCGCATCGTGAACGGGCGGCCCTGCTTCGTGGATGCCCACTGGGCCCGCCTCACCACCGGTGCAGCGCTGCTGCGGATCGAGCTGCCCGCCGGCCTTGATCGCGCCTCCTTCGAGCGCCACATGGTGGAGCTGGCCCAACACAACGGCCTCACCAGCGCACGCTGCCGTTTCACCCTGTTCCGCGGTGGTGGCGGCCACTACCGCCCCACGTCCAGGACCGGCCGGTTCGCCATCGAGGTCTCCGCCCAGCAGGACCCGCACCACACCCTCAATGAGCAGGGCCTGATGGTGGACATCTGGCCGGAGATGCGCAAGCCCATCAACGAGATCTCCAGGCACAAGACCCTGAACTGCCAGTACTACATCATGGCCGCGCTCTGGAGCGAACAGCGCGGATTGGATGATTGCCTGCTGCAGAACGAACGCGGCAACATCATCGAGAGCAGCAACGGCAACCTATTCATCGTGAGCAATGGTGTGCTCTACACGCCCTCGTTGAGCGATGGATGCATCGGTGGGGTGATGCGAGCACAGGTGATCAACCTGGCGCTCACCCATGGCATCAAGGTCTACGAATGCTCGTTGAACCCGCAGAACCTGCTCGCGGCCGATGAGCTCTTCTTCACCAATGCCGTGCGGGGCATCCAGTGGGCGGGCACCTACCGCACCAAGCGCTACCAGCACAAGATGAGCGGGCAGCTCACCGACCTGTTGGTGAAGACCACCACGGCCTGATCGGAACGCTTAGTTCAGCGCGGGGTCCTCGGGGAAGTTGGCCAGTGGAGCGAACTCCCGGCCCATGCCGCGCAGCGTGTCGGCCCAGAGGTCGGCGATGCGCACGTTCATGATCCGTCGCTTGTCGGCAGGGGCCACCAGCCAGGCCTTTTCGCCCATTTCCTTGGAGAGCTGGTCGGAGCCCCACCCCGCATAGCCCACGAAGAAGCGCACATGCTTGGCCAGCTTCGGGTCGGTGGCCAGCACGGCGCGCAACTGTTCGAAATCGCCGCCCATGTGCACGCCGTCCACCACCTCCACGCTGCCGGTGATGTGCGGGCCGATGGTATGCAGGTAGTAGAGGTTGCCGCTCTGCACGGGGCCGCCGATGCTCACGCGCGAATCCACCACCGGCATGTTCTCCATCAGCTCGCTCACGGTGATGTCCATGTGCCGGTTCAGCACGAATCCGAAGGAGCCTTCCTCGTTGTGGTCGCAGAGCAGCACCACCGTGCGCCGGAAGTAGGGGTCGGGCAGGAAGGGTTCGCTCACCAGCAGGCGACCACGCGCCGGGGGCAGGGGATTCTCGGGGTCGAGGTCAAGGATGTCCTTCGCCATGGCCCGCTGAAGGTAGGATGTTGGGCGGGTGTCGCGCAACACCGGTACCGGCGCAGGTTGAACCCGGGTATCTTCGTCCGCGTAGAAGCAACGCCATGAGCGAAGGCAAGCACATCCACCACCGCATCGATTACACGAAGGCCACCCTGTTGGAGGACGAGGCGGGCAATGTCTCGATCGCGCTCTTTGCGCAGTGGATCCATGCCGCCGATGCGGACGGCCTGCCCGAACCGCATGCCATGACGCTGGCCACGGCGGGTTCGCTCACCATCAGCTGCCGCGTGGTGCTGCTACGCAGCTTCGATGCGCGCGGCTTCGTGTTCTACAGCAACCACAACAGCCGCAAGGCCATGGACCTGGAGCGCGATCCACGCGCGGCGCTCAACTTCTTCTGGCCACAGCATGAGCGCCAGGTGCGTATCGAGGGCCGTGCCGAACCGGTGACCGCGGAGGAGTCGGATGCCTACTTCGCCTCCCGTCCGCGCGAGAGCCGTATCGGCGCCTGGGCCAGTGACCAGAGCCGTCCGGTGGAAGGCCGGCAGCAGATGGAGGAGCGCTATGCGCGTTGGACGGAGCGCTTCGGCGATGGTGAGGTGCCACGCCCCTTGCACTGGGGCGGCTACCGCGTGCGCCCTGTGCGCATCGAGTTCTGGCAGGGACGTCCCAGCCGCCTGCACGACCGCATCGCGTTCGAGCAGCTTAGCGGTGGGGAGTGGGTGCGCGTGCGCCTTCAGCCCTGAACCACAGCCCTGCATGGAAATAAAAGAACCCGGCCGAGGCCGGGTTCTTTGCATACAGGGATCGATCTCCTTTAGTCCTTGCTATCGGCCTTCTTCGCAGCGGCCTTCTTGGGGGCGGCGGCCTTCTTGGCGGCGGCCTTCTTGGGAGCAGCCTTCTTGGCGGCCTTCTTCGGTGCGGCCTTCGCGGTGGTGGCGGCCTTCTTGGCGGCTACCCGCTCGTGGCGCTTGGAAGGGCGGCTCTTGCCGGCGCTGCCTGCGCGACGCTTGCCCTTCTTGGTCTTGATGTCCCCTTTGCCCATGTTCTGGAGTGTTTGCGTTTGCCGCAGAGTAACCCGTGCGCCTACCCTTGGCCGAGCGTGGCGCGCATGCACTTCTCAACGTGGACCTGTCAAGATCGGACGCGGCCTGCTTCATTCAGCTGCGCGTGCGGCATCATCGCGCAGGCGCTGCTCAAGGTGTGCGGCGCTGTGCACCACCTTGCGTGCCCAGACCAGTTTCAGGGCGGTGAGCGCGGCTTCGTCCAGCTGCCAGGCCACATCGCTCGCACGCAGCCGTTCCATCACCGTGTAGAGCACGATGGCGGCCGAGACGGAGATGTTGTAGCTCTCGGTGAAGCCGTACATCGGGATGCGCAGACCGATGTCCGCCTGCTGCATCAGCGTGTCGCTGGCTCCGGTGAGCTCCGTGCCGAAGCAGAAGGCGAGCGGCCTGTCCAGCGGGATGGTCTGCGGGGTCACGTTCTCCGCGCGGGGCGAGGTGACGACGATCGCGTAGCCTGCAGCGCGCAGCCGGTCGATGCAGCGTTGCGTGTTGTCCCCCTGTTCGCGGTAGCGGTGCATGTCCACCCACTTCGATGAGCCGAGCGTGACGTCGGGGTTCACCGTGAACTTGTTGCGATTCTCGATGATGTGCAGGTCCTGGATGCCGAGCAGGTCGCAGGTGCGCACCACCGCGCTGGCGTTGTGCGGCTGGTAGATGTCCTCGAGCACGGCGGTGATGTGCCGCGTGCGTTGCGGTGCGAGGCGGTCGAAGAGCCCGCGCTTGTTGTCCGAGATGAACGCGGAGAGCTGTTCGTAGAGCTGCTGGTCGGTCATGGTGGTGCAAAAAAAGAAAGTCCCCCGCCGGGGCGGAGGACTT
>ENA-UOUJ01001866-UOUJ01001866.1-activated-sludge-metagenome-genome-assembly--contig:-NODE-1866-length-10317-cov-4.440265_pt1 | contig 10317 bp, 8 predicted proteins | sample MGYA00249839_ERZ747224 | MGnify/ENA primary metagenome ERZ747224 (study PRJEB28782, sample SAMN03220277) | activated sludge metagenome | biome: wastewater; feature: sewage sludge; material... | reverse complement strand
GAGAGGGCCTTCCAGGTCACTGCCGACTGGTCCAGCCGGCCCGCCGATGCCTGGGTCCGCGGCAAGGCGGTGATGCGGTCCGAGGTGCGCGTGCCCTTCCGCGGCTGGCGGATGATCCTGTTCACCACCTATGATTCCATCCGCGAACGGGTGAATGCCTTTCTTGCCCTGGAGATGATGGGCTTTGCGGTGCTGCTGGCGGCGGGCTTCTATGTGCTGTCGCGGCGCGCGCGGGTGCAGTCTGCGGCCTATCGCCGGGAATCGGCGGAACTGCGGGCGCTGAACACCCGCCTGAAGCGCGAGATCGCCGAACGCGAGCGGATGCAGCGCGAATTGCGCGTGGCCGAGCAGACGGTCCAGCAGGCGTCCAAGCTGGCAGCCCTGGGCGAGATGTCGGCGGGCGTCAGCCACGAGCTGAACCAGCCGCTGGCCGCGATGAAGACCTATCTGGCGGGGGCGCAGCTTCTGCTGGAGCGGGGCAGGGGCGAGGAGGCGCTGTCCTCGTTCCACCGCATCGACGACCTGCTGGACCGGATGGGGGCGATCACCCGGCAACTGAAATCCTATGCCCGCAAGGGCGGCGAGGCGTTCGAGCCGGTCGATCTGCGTGTTGCGCTGTCGGGCGCGCTGAGCATGATGGAGCCGCAACTGCGCAACCGCCGCGTCCGGCTGCAGCGCAGCATCCCGCGCGATCCGGTGATGGTTTACTGCGACCGCATCCGGCTGGAGCAGGTCATCATCAACCTGATCCGCAACGCCATCGACGCGACCCGCATGGTCCGCGACCCCTCGATCGAACTGGTGGTGGACAAGCTGTCTCATGCGCATCTGTCCGTGCGCGACAATGGTCCGGGTGTGAGCGATCTGGAAAAGCTGTTTGAACCCTTCTGGACCACCAAGCAGCCGGGGCAGGGCACCGGGCTGGGGCTGGCGATCTCATCGGGCATCGTGGCGGATTTCGGGGGGCGGCTGACCGCGCATAACCGCGAGGGCGGCGGCGCCGCTTTCGATGTCGAGTTGCCGCTTCACGAACCGCATGTCCGGGCTGCGCCGGCGGAGGCCGCCGAATGACGAAAGGAAGAATGACATGGCGCAACCCATGATCGTGGCGATCGTCGACGACGAACCCGACATGCGCGAATCGATCAGCCAGTGGCTGGGGCTGTCGGGATTCCGCACCGAGGCCTTTGCCAGCGCCGAGGAGGCGCTGAAGGTGATCGGGCCGGACTGGCCCGGCATCGTCATCACCGACATCCGCATGCCGGGCATGGACGGGATGGCGTTCCTCAAGCGCCTGATGGGGCAGGACAGCGGCCTGCCGGTCATCATGATCACCGGCCACGGCGACGTGCCGATGGCGGTCGAGGCGATGCGGCTGGGCGCCATGGATTTCATGGAAAAGCCCTTCAACCCCGACCGGATGACCGAACTGGCCAAGAAGGCCACGCAGGCGCGCCGGATCACGCTGGACAACCGCGCCTTGCGCCGCGATCTGTCCGAAGGCCAGCAGGTCATGTCCAAGCTGCTGGGTTCCAGCCCGGCGATGGAGCGGCTGCGCGAGGATATCCTGGATCTGGGCCAGGCCGACGGGCATGTGCTGATCGACGGCGAGACGGGGACCGGCAAGACGCTGGTGGCCCATGCGCTGCACGCGGTCGGCCCCCGCGCCTCGCGCCGCTTTGTCCCGATCAGTTGCGCGGCCTTCGCTGACGAGGCGCTGTCCGCCCGCCTGTTCGGCCCGGTCGAGGAGGGCCTGCCCGCGGTCGAGGAGGCGCGCGGCGGCACCCTGTGCCTTGAAGACATCGAGGCGCTGAGCGATTCCCTGCAGGCGCGGCTGCTGGCCTTCATCGCGGACCAGGGCTCGCCTGCCGAAACCCGGATCATCGCGATTTCCAACGCCCGCGGCGAGGGGCGGCGGGCCGAGGACAGCCTGCGTCCCGACCTGTTCTATCGCCTGTCGGCGCTGAAGATCACCGTGCCTGCCCTGCGCCAGCGCGGCGAGGACATCCTGTCGCTGTTCACCCGCACGACCGAGCAGTTCGCCGAGGAATACGGCTGCGAACCGCCGCAACTGACCGCGCAGGAGGCGGCCCAGCTGCTGCAGGCGCCCTGGCCGGGCAATGTGCGCCAGCTCATCAACGTGGCCGAACGCGCCGTGCTGCAGAACCGGCGCGGGACGGGCTCGATCACCTCGCTGCTGATGGCGGATGGCGAGGAGCCGACGACTGCCACCACGACCGAGGGCAAGCCGCTGAAGGAATATGTCGAGAGCTTCGAGAAGATGCTGATCGACAACACCATGCGCCGCCACAAGGGCAGTATCAGCGCGGTCATGGACGAATTGTGCCTGCCGCGCCGCACCCTGAACGAGAAGATGGCGAAATACGGGCTGAGCCGCAGCGATTATCTGTAGTTCCCCTGTCCGTCCCGGTTGTGCATCTGCGCCGGAGCCTGTCGCCCAGGTCCGGCACAGATGCCTGTCGGAAAAGACAGGCCGAATCTTCGCGCGGGAAAGCCCGTTTCTGCTATGCTTCGGGGACCGGAGGGCATGGTCATGTCCAGAGGCATCGTCTTCTGTCTTGCGTTGCTGGCGCTTTCGGCGTGCCGCTATGAAAGCACGGCGGATCTGCGATCCTCGACCACGCCCTACAGGGTGACCGGCGCCTTCGCCGAAGGCCAGTATCTGTTCCAGGCGTCCGATCAGAACAGCATTCTGGTGCTGGATGTCGCGGCGGATCAGGCGCGCATCGCCTGGCAGGATCAGGGTCAGTCCGTGCAGAGGACGACGCTGGTCTCGATCCTTGGATCGGATGCCTTCCCGGAACGCACCTATGTCGCCGTGGCTTTGGGCGGAGTGGACAGGAACGGAGCGCAGACCTTTCATTACTATCCGTTCTCGTTCAACGAGACGCAGATCGAATGGCTGAAACCCGCGCAGGTGACAGAGGTTTTCGGGCTGGCCGACCTTGCACGGCACGTCACGGCCGCGGTTCAGGGGCGCAACGGGCAGGTGTTCGATCTGGTGCCCGTCAAACAGCAGATGGCTGTCCTGACCCGCTTCGAGGCCTGGCGCAACCGCAACGCCGGCAAATCCGCCGCTCCCGCACCCGCTGCGCCGCCGATGATCGCCGGAGAGCCCACGGTCAAGGGGTTCTCCGTGGGCGACGGGGTCTATGTGAAGGGGTTCTTCAGCGACAAACCCTCGATCATCCAGCAGATCGACGAGGCGAACCGGCGCGTGAAGGTCAGGCGCCACGACGATGGCGTTTCGGAATGGGTCGGCTATGAGCGCATCATCACGCGCGACGAATCGACGGCGAACAATGTGGGCAGAACCGTGGTGACGTTCGGCGTTCTCGTCTGCATGCTCAGCCCTGAAACATGCACGGACAGCCGGAAGTGAAGGCGTGGCGAAAGCCGCAGGATACGGCACCCGTCAGTTTCGCATTGTAATCCAATACCCCGTGCCCCTATGTTCACCCCATGCGCGGCCAGTCGCCACAATGGGGATTGTGCCATGCAGCCAGTTTCGCAGCGCGCCCCTTGCCATCCGGTCCGACAGGTCCGGGGTGGGTCGTGCGGAAGAAAACCGGTCTTTCGGCGTGTCCCTGTGATGCGTCGGACCTGAACATTCGCCGCTGCGGCGGTCCGCAAGGGCCGGCCGCGGCCAAAAGGAAACAGACGCGATGGATCGCGCGGCGCAAGGTGACGCAAGGGGGCGGCGGGACATGATCCCGTCCGCCCCTGCGGCCATTGCGGCCGCCGTCCCCTTCGTTGCGCGCCCCGCGTCCGCATCAAGCCGCACCCCGATCCTTTCCCCGCCCGACGGCGGACAGACTGGGCTGCGCGAAAGAACATCACATGGCAAAGAAGATGCTGATCGACGCCACGCATCCCGAGGAGACCCGGGTCGTCGTGGTGGACGGAACCAAGGTCGAAGAGTTTGACTTCGAGACGGTGAACAAGCGCCAGATTGCTGGCAATATCTATCTGGCAAAGGTCACGCGGGTCGAACCCTCGCTGCAGGCGGCCTTTGTCGATTACGGCGGCAACCGGCACGGATTCCTGGCATTCGCGGAAATCCACCCGGATTATTACCAGATTCCGGCCGCCGACCGCAAAGCCCTGATCGAGGAGGATCGCGTCGCCGCCGAAGCCGCCGAGGCCGAGGACAACCCCCGCGCGCGCAAAACCCCGAATCGCGGCAATCGCAACCGTGCTGAACGCGCCGACAGCGGCGATGCGGTCACCCGGTCCGAGCATATTCCCGGCATGGAGGTGATCGAGACCGCCGACGAATCCGAGGCGGGCCGGGATCGTGGTGACGATGCCGCTGCCCTCGAAGGCATCCCCGCGGCGCAGGCCGGAAATGGTGATTCCCCCGAGGCGGTCCGGGAGGGCCTGACGCCGGACGAGATCGCGGCCGCGGCGCAGGATGCCGAAGCACCCGAGGAGTCCGGCGATGCCGAGGCCGAAGGGAGCGGGCAGGATGCCGAGGGCGAGGAATCCGGCGATCATGCGGATGACGGCATCGAATCGGTCGCCGACGAGGATGTGGCCGAGGAGATCAGCACCCCTCGCAAGCCGCGCGGTCGCCGCTACAAGATCCAGGAGGTCATCAAGGTCCGGCAGATCATGCTGGTCCAGGTCGTCAAGGAGGAACGCGGCAACAAGGGCGCCGCACTGACCACCTATCTGAGCCTTGCCGGCCGTTACTGCGTGCTGATGCCCAACACCGCGCGCGGCGGCGGGATTTCCCGCAAGATCACCAATGTCGCCGACCGCAAGAAGCTGAAGGAGATCGCGTCCGAACTGGAGGTGCCGCAGGGCGCTGGGCTGATCATCCGCACCGCCGGCAGCCAGCGCACCCGGACCGAGATCAGGCGCGACTATGAATATCTGATGCGGCTGTGGGAACAGATCCGCGAACTGACCTTCAAGTCCATCGCGCCCGCCCCGATCTATGAGGAAGGCGACCTGATCAAGCGGACCATCCGCGATCTGTACAGCAAGGACATCGACGAGGTTCTGGTCGAGGGTGAGCGCGGATACCGCACGGCGCGGGACTTCATGAAGATGATCATGCCGTCCCATGCCCGAAGCGTGAAGCAGTACACCGATCCGATGCCGCTGTTCGCGCGCTATCAGGTCGAGGGCTATCTGGGCGGGATGTTCAACCCGGTCGTGCAACTGAAGTCGGGCGGATACATCGTCATCGGCGTGACCGAGGCGCTGGTCGCGATCGACGTGAACTCGGGCCGGGCGACCAAGGAAGGCTCGATCGAGGACACCGCCTACAAGACGAACTGCGAGGCCGCCGACGAGATCGCCCGCCAGTTGCGGCTGCGCGACCTGGCGGGGCTGATCGTCATCGACTTCATCGACATGGACGAGCGCAAGAACAACGCTGCCGTCGAGAAGCGTTTCAAGGAACGGCTGAAGACCGACCGCGCCCGCATCCAGGTAGGCCGCATTTCCGGTTTCGGCCTGATGGAGATGAGCCGCCAGCGGCTGCGGCCGGGGATGCTGGAATCGACCACCCAGCCCTGCGCGCATTGCCACGGCACCGGGCTGATCCGGTCGGACGATTCGATGGCGCTGACAATCCTGCGCGCGATCGAGGAGGAAGGCACCCGCAAGCGGTCGCGCGAGGTTCTGGTGCGCGCGCCGGTGGCGGTCGCCAATTTCCTGATGAACCACAAGCGCGAGCATATCGGCATGATCGAGGCGCGTTACGGCATGGCCGTGCGGGTCGAGGCCGCGCCAGAACTGATCTCGCCCGACTATACGCTGGAGAAGTTCAAGACTGCGACGCGGAACGTGCCGGAGCCTGCGTCCTCTCATGCGCTGTCGGTCGATGCCAGCCTGATGGCCCAGATCGACGACGAGGAGGATCTGGAGGACGAGGCCGAGGACGACACCGGGGCCGAAGCGGATGATGATGCGGCGGACCGGGCCGATGCCGAGGCTGCGCGGACCGAAGGCGGGGACGAGAACGGCGATGGCCGTGCACGCCGCCGCCGCCGCCGCCGCCGCCGCAACGGCCGGGCCAATGGCGATGACGACGAGACCGGCAACACCGAACTGGATGGCGAGGCCGAGGAAGGCAGTGCCGCGGCGGACGAGTCCGAAGCCACGGGTGCGGACGAGGCCACTGTCGAGGAGCCTGCCGCAGTGACGGCAGCCGAGGCGGGCCAAGGCGATTCGGCCAGCGGCGAAGCGGACAGCAGCGAAGCCGCCACGGGCGAGCGGCCGCGCCGCAGCCGCCGCCGGGTGCGCCGCACCGAGCCTGCCACGGGCGAGGACGCAGCCGCGGAGCCCGTGCCGCAGCCGGTTGTCGAGGAAAGCCGTGCGGCACCGGCGGGCGAGGGCGTGGCTATCGCCTCTGGCGCCGCTGCCGATGCTGGATCGGCCGCCGAGGAAACCATCGTCGCCTTGCAGGATGCAGTCGCGCCCGACATGGCGACGGCGCAGGAGGTGCCGACGGCAGAGGATCGTCCCGAGGCAGCAGCCGAGAGCGAAGTTTGGGAGGACGAGGACGTGGCCGAGGCACCGGAAGATGCCGCTGTTCCGGTCGAGGAAGCGGCGGAATCGAAGTCCGAGGCCGGAACGGTTGCCGCCGAACCGAAGGCCGAAGCCCTCGACAGCCCGGCGCCGGAGGCGCCGGCACCCGAAGCGGCGCAGGAATCCCAGGCCTCTGCATCCCCGGCGCCTGATACCGCAGCGGAAGATGTCGCGGTTCAGGAGACATCCGCCCGGCCCAAGCGGCGGGGCTGGTGGAGCGTCGGCGGCTGATCTGACGCAGCCGTGACATTTCGCGCGCGGGCCGGGGCTTTCCCGGCCCGCGGCTTTTCGGCATGGTGCCAGCCATGCTGGGGATCGAACTTGCCAATGCCGCTTTCCTGCCTGCCGCGCTGGTCGCGCTGCTGGCAGGTATCCTGTCCTTCCTGTCGCCCTGCGTCCTGCCGATCGTGCCGCCCTATCTGGCCTATATGACCGGGGTGAATGTCACCGGCTTGAAGACGCGGGAACGCAGCGCGGTGCTGCCGGCGCTGTTCTTTGTCCTGGGCCTGTCCACCGTGTTCCTGATGATGGGCTATGCGGCTTCGGCATTCGGCCGGGCGTTCCTGCAGTATCAGCCGCTGCTGGTGAAGCTGTCGGGCGCCTTCGTCATCCTGCTGGGGCTGCATTTCCTGCATGTCTTCCGCATTCCCCTGCTGGAGCAGGAGGCACGTCTGGACACGGGCGACCGGGGCGGGTCGGGCCTGGGCGCCTATCTGCTGGGGCTGGCCTTCGCCTTTGGCTGGACTCCCTGCATCGGACCGCAACTGTCGATGATCCTGACCCTGGCCGCGACGGAGCCCGCGCGGGGGACCGGGCTGCTGGGCGTCTATGCGCTGGGCCTTGGTGTCCCGTTCCTGTTGTCGGCCGTCTTCATCGAGCGGTCGATGAGCCTGATGAACCGGATCAAGCGCCACATGGGCGTGATCGAGCGGGTTTCGGGCGTGCTGCTGATCGTCGTGGGCGGGATGCTGCTCACCGGCTGGCTGTCGGCGATCAGCTATTGGCTGCTGGAAACCTTCCCGGCGCTGGCGGCGATCGGGTGAGGGCGGGGGCTGCCGCCCCCTATGACACGGCCCAGCCCGGCTTGCGCTTTTCCAGAAAGGCGTTCAGCCCTTCGTCGGTGTCGGGCAGCATCATGTTTTCGCACATGATCCCGCCGGCGCTGGCATAGGCATCGGCCAGCCCGAGCCGCATCTGGTCGTGGAATGCCCGCTTGCCCAGGCGCACCGCCGACGGCAGTTTGGAGGCCACGGTCTGCGCCAGCGCCATCGCCGCCTGGGTCAGTTCCGATTCAGGCACGACCCGGTTCACCAGACCCAGTTCTCGCGCGCGTCGCGCGTCGATGAATTCGCCGGTGGTCAGCATCTCGAACGCGGCCTTGGGGGGGATGGTGCGGGTCAGCGCGACCATCGGGGTGGAACAGAACAGGCCGATATTGACGCCGTTGACACCGAAGCGGGTGCCTTCGGCAGCCACGGCCATGTCACAGCTGGCGACCATCTGGCAACCCGCGGCGGTCGCGATTCCCCGGACCTCGGCGATGACCGGCTGGGGCAGGGCGGGGATCATCTGCATCATTTCGGCGCAATCGGCGAACAGCCGTTCATAGGCGGCGCGTCCGCCATCCGCCTCGGCCCGCGCGCCCTGCATCTGGCGCAGGTCATGGCCGGCGCTGAAGGCCTTGCCCTCGCCCGCAAGGATCACCGCGCGCACGGAATCGTCGGCCGCGATCGCCGCGAAAGCGCCACGCAGGGCGGCGATCATTTCCGTGGATAGCGCGTTGAAGTTGCCGGGACTGGTCATCACCAGCCGCACCACCGCACCATGTTCCTCGCGCCGAAGCAGTCCGTTCATCTTGTTCCCCTTTGTCACTGCTGAAATCCTAGCCGCCGCAAGGCAAAGGGGTAAAGCATGACTGTGGCAATGGATGCGGATGCGCTGAACGGCTTTCTGGCGGAGCGCTTTCCGCAGGTGCGCGGTTACCGGGTGGTGCAGGTGGGCTCTGCAGGCGTCACGCTGCATCTGGCGGTCGAGGACCGGCATCTGCGGCCGGGCGGGACCGTGTCGGGACCGACGATGTTCGAACTGGCCGACCTCGCCGCCTATGCCGCGATCCTGTCGCGAATCGGCCCCGTTGCGCTGGCGGTGACGACGGGGGCCAACATCGACTTCATGCGCAAGCCGGCAGCCGGGCAGGACATGACCGCACAGTGCCGGCTGCTGAAGCTGGGGCGGGTGCTGGCGGTGGCGGATGCGCTGATCTTTTCGGAGGGGGTGGAGGAGCCGGTGGCCCGCGCCGCGCTGACCTATTCGATTCCGCCGAAATCGTGATGGCCGGACGGGTTGTATGCAGGTACTAAAATACCTATCCGACAACTGATTGGAAATGTTGCGCTAAATCCTGCGTGTCGTGCTTGACGCAAGGCGCGTCATCCCCGATATACCCGCATCCCGAATTCACACCCCGAAAGGGACGAGCAATGAAGACCTATACCGCGAAACCGGCGGAGATCGAGAAGAAGTGGATCCTGATCGACGCCGAAGGCGTCGTTCTGGGCCGCCTCGCCACGATCGTCGCCTCGCGCCTGCGCGGCAAGCACAAGCCGACCTTCACCCCGCACATGGACATGGGCGACAATGTCATCGTCATCAACGCCGACAAGGTGCAGATGACCGGCGACAAGCGCGACGACAAGAAATACTACTGGCACACCGGCCATCCGGGGGGGATCAAGCACCGCACCGCCCGTCAGGTGCTGGAAGGCGCCCATCCCGAGCGCGTCGTCATCAAGGCCGTCGAGCGGATGATTTCCCGCAACAAGCTGGGCAAGCAGCAGATGGGCAACCTGCGCGTCTATGCCGGCGACCAGCACCCGCATGTAGCCCAGCAGCCCGAAGTGCTGGACGTCAAAGCGATGAACCCCAAGAACACCCGGAGCGCCTGATCATGGCCGATGAAATCAAATCCCTCGATCAGCTCAAGGATGCGGTCACCGCCAGCGTCGGTGGGGTGCAGGGCACTGCTGCGGCTGAACCCCAGGCGTCGGTTGCGCGCGAGCCGCAGCGCGATGCGCTGGGCCGTGCCTATGCCACCGGCAAGCGCAAGGATGCCGTGGCCCGCGTGTGGGTCAAGCCGGGTTCGGGCAAGGTGGTCGTCAACGGCAAGGACATCGCGGAATACTTCGCCCGTCCCGTGCTGCAGATGATTCTGCGCCAGCCTTTCGACGTGGCGGGTGTCGCCAACCAGTATGATGTCTATGCCACCGTCGCGGGCGGCGGCCTGTCGGGCCAGGCCGGCGCGGTCAAGCACGGCATTTCCAAGGCGCTGCAACTGCATGAACCCAGCCTGCGCGCACCTCTGAAGGCGGCAGGCTTCCTGACCCGCGACCCGCGCGTGGTGGAACGGAAGAAATACGGCAAGGCCAAGGCCCGCAAGTCGTTCCAGTTCTCGAAGCGCTGAACGATTCTGTTGTGGACTGCAGGAGGGCGCGGCATCTGCCGCGCCCTTTGTCGTTTCCCAGGTCTGCTTCTGTCTGGGCAAGGCACCTGAACGGCCGGCCTGTCACGAAGGCGTCGCGATTCTGTGGCAGATTCGGTTCTGAGGTCCTGCGGAAGCGGGCCTCCAGCATGGAAGAGACTGATCGGGTGTAGAATATATTATTTGAATCATAGGGTTGCATATTTTTTGCGACCCAGGTGACTTTTCTTCTTGCTGTCTGTGTTTTCTGGCTCTAGATACCGCTTCACCGAACG
>ENA-UOUJ01001865-UOUJ01001865.1-activated-sludge-metagenome-genome-assembly--contig:-NODE-1865-length-10320-cov-3.007988_pt1 | contig 10320 bp, 9 predicted proteins | sample MGYA00249839_ERZ747224 | MGnify/ENA primary metagenome ERZ747224 (study PRJEB28782, sample SAMN03220277) | activated sludge metagenome | biome: wastewater; feature: sewage sludge; material... | reverse complement strand
AATACTGGTGCGCTTTTGCATCATACCACAGCACATACTTACCGGCAGGCGACACGGTAACATATCCCGAAAGATCTTTCCTGATCAATTCCCGGGTTCCGTCTCCCGGTTGTATGATATAAATATCTTTCAGGGTTCTCCCCTCCCACTGCAAAGCGGCGCGTTTACCCGCATCCGTGACACCTACAAAAAAATCACCGTCTCCCTCATTGCCGGAAATAATATTTTCAACCTGCCTGTCTGCAAGCTGAACAAATTTTCTATCATCCAGATCAATCATTGCTGTGTAACTCTTTTTAAGATCCTTATCCAGGTTCTTCAATTGTATGGGTTGAAGGTACTCGTCTTTATAATTCCAGATATCAACTTTCACCAGGTCAATACTTATCAGGGATGTATCCCTGGGCGGCTGAACAGGCGCGGATCCTGCAAAAAGCCGTTTCCCCGACTTACTAAAATGCACACTTCCATTTTCACTGATACTCCAGCCAACAGGCATCCCTTCAATATTTTTATCGGCGATCATTACTGCACTGTCATAACCGTTTTGCCAATACCACAATTTGTAGAATTTCTGAAGTGCCTTCTCACTGCTGTCTCTTTCAGCAACAAAAGCAACCTGGTATCCCTGTTCGTCAATAGCATAATTCCTGAAATCGTTCCCGCCTTTCATGACCGTATCAAACCGGTTCTCAACTGTTCTGAAGATACATACTGCGGCCTTGCGCAAACTGTCTTTTTTGACCGGCATCGTTTCTGTTATTAAAACATTTCCGGTCTTGCTCCATACATATTCACTTACAAAATCAAGCGTTCGCTGCACGCTGTCGCGCAGGTTAAAAATAACCAGCGCTGTACCTTCTTCTTTCTTTTTGCCCGGATCCGTCCTCTCATTGGCATCACAGTAAGAAACCGCAGTATCATTCAAAAAAATTGCATTATCATTTTTAATAACAGGCGGGTTGGTGATCCGTTGTCTTTTCTTTGCCTGTTCGGGGGTAGGTTCTGTAACCGATCTTTTTAATGAGTCTATCCGCTTTGCCAATGAATCGGATGCAGCTCCTTTTTTGGAAGAATCGGCTATTGGTTTTTCCAGTTGCCAGGCTATCCACTGGGCATTCTTTTCCGGGATTTTATACGACTTAACTCTTGCTGCTTTCACAACCACACCTTTACCCAATTCCACAACGGCCAATGAATCTTTGGGAAACTGATCGGGTGTTTTGTTTTGAATGCGGGCCTGCCTTATACCTGCATAAGGCGGTTTTATTTTAAAAACAGCATACCTGCTGTCTTCCGTAATGGCAATATTATAACCCCTTGCAATTGTTTCCCGGTACTTTGAATCGGCAGATTGAATAACAAGCGTTCCGTCTCCTTCCTGAACGTCAATTGTATACACAACCCATTTGCCGTTATTGCTTATCTCCCTCTCACCAATAGCTTGCCAGCCATCATATACCGTATGATCAAGAGGCTTTTTATGTTGTGCATTTACCTTTACCGCCAGTAATATGACTATAATGAAAAAGATCTTTCTCATATTCTTTTATATTTTTCTGATCAGTTCGCAAGATAAGATTAAACTTCTTTCATGCCCTCCTGTAGTACAGCCTCCGGGTTTGCAAAGCTACTGTTAACAATATCAATGACAATCCGCAATAAAAACCACTGCTTAAATATTCATGCTCATCATACACAATAAAGGCGAGTATAATACCATATACCGGCTCAAGATTATAGCTGAGGTTTACAGTAAAGGGGGATATTTTTTTCAATGCCTGAAGCGACAGGTTAAAAGCAAGGACTGTACAAAACCAACCCAATACCAGCAGCCAGAGAAAATCTCCGGCAGTAGGCATGACATGATCTTCCGGAAAAAAGCCGAGGTAAAAAGGCATGCTTAAAGTTAATACAATGAGCCCGCCTGTAAGCTCATAAAACGTAAGGCTTTGAGGAGATATATGCCTAATTATTTTTTTATTGAGCACAGGAAATAAGGCGGCAAACAATGAAGAGATAATGCCCAGCAGTATCCCCAGTTTATATTGCTTATCGAAATGAAAGATCAACCAGATCCCTGCAATGGCCAATGTGCCGTACAGCACTTCAACCCAATCTATTTTTCTATGCAGTATCAACGGCTCCAGGAAAGCAGAAAAAAAACCAATGGCAGAAAAACACACCAGGGCAACAGATACATTGGCATATTTAATACTGCCATAAAAAAGCACCCAGTGCAAAGCAACAACAGCGCCCGTTGCAAGTATACGCAAATGCAAAGAAAGGGCAACTTTCTGCAAGCCGCCCGTAAACAAAAAGATCATTGCGAGGGTACATGAGGTGATAAAAAGCCGCCACCATACCAGTAATCCTTCGTTTAATGTTATAAGCCTGCCCAGTATGCCCGAAAAACCTGCCAGGAATATTGCTGCATGTAAAGACAATAAAGCCTTCTTCATTAAAAAAATAAAATTAGTCAATACACACGGAAGCACACTTCTGTAACACGCACTCTACGGGCAGCACAGATTTAACTCAATACCTCTTTAACTCAATACCTCAGCCCGGAGCGTTGATGTGGGAATAAAACTATTACGTACTTTTCTGCGGTAATTTTTAAACATGCTTTGCCACTGTATCTTAAGCACTCCCAATATACCTTCTTTTACAATATTCTTATTCATTTTTGAGGTACCGAATTTGCGGTCAACAAAGGTGATAGGTATTTCAACAACCTTAAAGCCAAGTTTCCATGCGGCAAATTTCATTTCTATCTGGAAAGCATACCCGACGAAATTGATCTGATCGAAATTAATGGTTTCCAGCACTTCTTTTCTGTAACAGATGAAGCCCGCCGTGGGATCTTTAACGGGCATCCAGGTTAAAATACGTGTATACAATGCCCCGCCCTTGGAAAGTATGTTCCTGTAGCGGCTCCAGTTTACTGTTTTGCCTCCTTTTACATACCGTGAACCAACCACAACATCGGCTCTGTATGCGCATGCCTGGTACAATCGTTCAAGGTCTTCAGGATTATGAGAGAAATCGGCATCCATTTCAAAAATATACCGGTACCCCCTGTCTATTGCCCATTTGAACCCGTCAATATAGGCAGTGCCCAGCCCCTGTTTACCTTCACGTACCCGGAGGAACAACTGACCAGGATACCCTTTTTGCATTTCCCGCACCAAAGCGGCAGTACCATCGGGGGAATTATCATCAACAACCAGCACATGAAAATTAAGATCCATTCCGAAAATAGCGTGAAGGATGGACTTTATATTTTCATTTTCATTGTAAGTAGGTATGACCACCAGCTTTTCCAACAGAGATTGTATTTTTTGTACTATAAAATTACTTTATGCTCTTTTTTTAAAAATGAATTTACGCTTTCTTTAACAAGGTCCGGTTAAGAATTTCGGTAAGCTTTTGTTTGGTATGCATAGGAAAATCGCCCTTCATCATCCAATCGTAATACTGAGGTTCAGCTTTAAGCACTTCGGTTACAGGCCTACCCTTATGTTTTCCGAAATTAAAGATTTCTATTTCATTTTCCATGATAAAACGCCGGGCGAAATCCACAATTTGTTCCTGTCCGGTAAACTTAATAACCGATTCCACAGTTGTACCCACCTGGGTATATTTCTCCAATTGCGACTCCAGTATTTCAAAAGTTGCGACAGCATCTGCCTCAGCACTATGCGCGTTATCAAGATCTTTCCCGCAATAAAATTTATACGCTGCACTCAATGTGCGCGGCTCCATCATATGATAAAGCTTTTGAACGTCCAGTAAATGCCGGTTGGTAACATCAAATTCCAGCCCCGAACGCAAGAATTCTTCTACCAGCATAGGAATATCAAAACGGTTGGAATTGTATCCTGCCAAATCACAGTTGTATAAAAACTGGCGTATTTCATTGGCGATCTGTTTAAAAGAAGGTGCATCCTTAACCATATCATCGGTGATGCCATGCACATCGGAAGATGCTTTAGGAATCGGCATCTGAGGATTAACCAGCTTTCTCTTCACTACCCGGCTACCGTCTGGCTGCACTTTTACTATAGCTAATTCAACAATACGGTCAACCGCCAGGTTCGTTCCGGTCGTTTCCAGGTCAATAACAGCCAACGGGCGGGTTAATTGTAATGGCATAAGCGTGAACAATAATTGTTTTGATGCGGCAAAATAGCTAAAATTATAATACTATTGGCGTTCTGTTAACATAAGTCAAACAATTTTGCTTCCAAAGAAAAGCAATTTATAAAATTTGTTTATTCAGGGTAATGTTTGTTTATTTGCACATCTCGCTAAGTACATTCTGTGTATTTCCAATTCCCCTTTTGAAGAATAACATTATCTCCTACTCCTACGGGCACCATGCTTGGAAAATGTTATTGTTTTACCTAAAAACTTCAAAAATGAAAAAAGTTTTCGCTATCGCTCTGCTCGTTATTACTTTGGGTGCTGCTTTTGCTTCCTGCACCTCCTCCAGAGGAGGATGTAAAGCTACACAAGGAATGGTTGGTTACAGATAAGCTTTTTGCTTTTTATATTATTTTATAAAGGTTATCGCTTCGGTAACCTTTTTTATTTCTCGTTCAGGCAGCAACGCAGGAGTTGGTATGTACAACTGTCGGAAAGTGACAGGTTCCCTGCTGCGTCTATTTCCCTTCCTGTTGTTGCACCACACAAAGAACCCCGGCTCGCTGGCCGGGGTTCTTCAATCTTCAGAAATTTATAGTCAATTTAATTATAGTGTAGTTTCAGGTCTACCCGACGGTTTTTAGCACGACCCGCTGCTGTTTTATTATCAGCTACAGGCTGGTCCTGACCAAAGCCTGCGGATATAAGGCGCGATGGATCAACACCGCTCTTTGTAGTTAGATAATCCACCACAGACTGGGCTCTCTGCTCACTCAGGATCTGGTTTCTATCCGGCTTGCCGGTGTTATCGGTATGTCCTTCTACATCTAATTTGAGATTGGGATCTTCATTGAGGATTTTGGCTACTTCATCAAGCGATTTGAACGATTTTGCCAGGAGTTTGGAGCTACCTGTAGCAAAAAATACATTCTTCGCTGCCACATCAATACGTTTCTTCACTTCTTCCTTAATTTCAGGACAACCAGGACACTTATCTTCTTCATCATTTACACCATCTCCATCGGTATCCGGTACAGGGCAACCCTGGTATTTGGCTATACCCGCTTCGTTAGGGCATTTGTCTTCTTCATCATTTATTCCGTCGCTATCGGTATCGGGTATCGGACAACCATCGTATTTTTCAAGTCCCTTTATGTTAGGGCATTTATCATCCTTATCCGGAATACCGTCTCCATCGGTATCAGGACAGCCATTGAACCGGGCCAAACCAGCAACATCCGGGCAGGCATCCAAAGAGTCCACAATACCATCATTGTCTGTATCTGCCGGTGGCGGCGGCGGTGGAATAGCTTTAGGCTCCTTTTTGTCAAACAAAGAACCCGCAACTCCCAGGCTGTAAAACAAATGATTGGCAGTGGTTGCTGTAGTTACAGCAACGCGGTATTGCGCATTAAAATTAATAAAAGCCTGGTCTAACAGATTAACCTGCACACCCAAACCCAGTGGCACAACCATTCCATTGAGAGCCGCCAATACCGGCGGTTAAATAAGGGGTAACCCAATACCTGTCGCTCAGCAGCTTCGCATTGATATTCGCGTCTAACTCGGCCAACAGTTTGTCGTTACCGCCCTGTGGCTTATCCGGCACAGGATATCCGGTAAAAGTTCCCCCCAACCGGGCCATGAAATCAAGATGATCGGTGAGTCCCTGAAAATAAGACAGCGCTAAACCGGGACTCATACGCCCTGTTTTATACCATTGCTTGTCTTTCAGAACCTGATTAAGTGAGGTGTTCTTTAAATCCTGCGCAGTTTGAAAATCATGAAAAGTAAATGAAAAGCCAAATGCCGGTTTCTTTTTGTAAGGATTTTTTATGGCATTTTCCTGGGTGAAAGCGGTGCTGAACAGGCATATTGCCAATAAGCTCAATAACGGTTTTCTCATAAAATGTATTTTGATTAAAAGTTGTATAAAGGTATGCGGATGATAAATAACAATCAAATTATTTATGATGTTTGTCACACTGTTCATCAGTGTGTTATGGCTTTAAAATGACCTCAACCTTTACTTTTGTAAGCCCTTTTCTTAAAAAAGCCAGTTTTTTTGCAGCTGCTTTTGAAAGATCAATAAGCCGCTTGTTTTTGGGGTGCATACGGTCGGTAATTTGAACTATGACGATTTTTTTATTTGAAAGGTTGCTTACTTTTACCCACGTACCCAGGGCAAAGCGATTACTCGCTGCCGTCAGTTTATGCTTATCATACTTTTTCCCATTGGCCATAAGCCTTCCATGAAATTTATCCGCGTAAAAACTGGCTATCCCCTGCTGAACTGCCGGATATTTAGCTGCTTTCTTTGCAGCAGCATGCTGAGCCGTTGCCCATGTACAAATGCAAAGAGAGATAAACACTAGCAGGAATTGTTTCATTGCAACCGGTTTTCTGACAGCAGAGCGGGAATAATTCTGCAAATCTGAGACCATAATTATTTTCACTGGTCTTATCCCATACGATGGTGGTGATACATATAAACAAATAACCGGGGCATCAATCAACTGATTTACCCGGATAGTTACGCGAAACCCAGCGGCTATAACGTTAACAGGGTATGTTTATTGCTAAACCAGTTTTGCCTTGCGATCTTATCTTCGGCATAAACGTCGTCAAAAAAAACCACTTTCCCATCTCTTGCTTCGCAGGTAAAGTAGCGGATAAATATGGGTATTTTGCGGGAGAAATTAACGGTGTGTTTTTCTTTCCTTTTCATCCATGCGGCAAGGGTATCCGGCTTATAACGGATGCTATCGTTTTTTACCAGGTAGTCAGATAATTTTTGCCATTGCTGTACCCGCACACAACCATGACTGAGCGCCCTGTTCGTTTTTGAAAAGAGCCAGCGGGCATTTGTATCATGCAGGTATACACTATACTTGTTCCTGAAATTAAACTTAATTACACCCAGCGAATTGTCATCGCCTTCGCGTTGCTTCAGTAAATAAGGGAAATATTTTTTATTCAGCCGGAACCAGTTAATACTGTCGGGCGCTATTATACTGTCATTTTTGTCAACTACCATCAGGTTTTGCTCATCAAGATATCCCACATCTTCACGGATTTTAGGCAGCATTTCCTTAAATATAATACTAAAAGGCACTGTCCATTGAGGAAAGACAATAAAATTAGTAAGGGTACTGTTAAGCAGCGGAGTTCTTGTCAGCGGCCTGCCCACAATTATTTTTGATTCGAGTTTTAATGTATCGGTATCCCATAAACGTAACCGGTACGAAGGGATATTTACCCACACATACCGCGCCGGCATGGTATCAGGCAATTGCTTGTAACGATCTAAGTTAATGGCTACGGTCTTAAATTTTTCCTGGTCGTTATCATTGAGTGATTTAACTACCATTGGGCCGGCTATACCATCTACCTTAAGATCATTTTGTGCCTGGTATGCTTTTACTGCAGCGGTTAATTCTGAAGTATCCGCAGGCCTATCATTAAACGGCAAAAATCCGCTTTCATACAAACGGGTTTGCAGGTTTTTAAGGAACGCTATTGAATCCGATGGAATTTCAAAGGGATAAGACAGGTAAGTATAGTTCGTTCTGTCCATTGAATCAATAAAATTCCTCAATGCCGTCCTTAGCTGCATATACCCTTCATGGCGCGGCTCAAGTTCTTCAAGGAGCTGCGTCAATTCTTTTTTTTCAAATACATTTTTTAGCAGCGATATATAAAAGGAATCCGTAAGCAAAGTATCTTTCCTGAGTGTAACGCTGTCTGTTGTGAGCCTTCCTAATTTAATATCTTTTGCTATTTGCATAAATGCATCGGTAAATAAAAGGTCGGCACGTGCCCACATGGCCGCATCAAGCATCGCAAGAGAATCCGTTTTTAGCTCGTGATATATGAGGTTTAACGGGTGCAGATGATAATCGGAGGGAAACAAACCATATCTTTCGCTATGCCTGATGAATGTATACAATGAATCGGCAATCCATAACCATTCTTCACGATTGCTCCACGTGCGCTGCGAATCGCGTGTATTGTACCAGGCCTTAACGGCCGGCAGCATGCTAAACGATAAACTGTCATAAAGCTTTCCATCATTCTCCGAGGCAAAAGCAATACCGATAACAATGTTTTCACCGGTCTTCCTGTTCAGGTTTTCCGGCTTGCGCACAATCTCTACATTTTTAGGCTTCTGGGAGGTTTCATTACACGAAAACAGGAACACTGCCGGCAGGAGTATCCGGCATAAGTATGTACAGCACTTCTTTATCATAAGTCCGGGTGAATTGAAATGAAGGCGCTTCAGTTTGATCACAGCCTGAGTGTAAATTGCATAATAATGTCTGAAATAACAAAAGCTGCTGATCATTATTGTATACAAATCCGTCTTTTTTTTATGTGATTTCATAACCAGTTCTGCTATAAAAGACTTTCGCAAAAATGTGTCCATTTTTGAGGCATGAGTTACAACAGCTTTCTGAATGCGCATTAAATCCGCCATTGCTTTCTGTATATCGGTTAACCGCCAGCACATGACAGCACATGACAGCTTTAACAAGGCTATGGTATACTTTTGACCACAGATTGTTTCCACCACTTGAAAAGACAAATGAATGCAGGTAATTTTAGGAATTGTTTATCATTTTATAGGAGGTTTCGCGTCAGGCAGTTTTTACACGCCCTTTAAAAAAGTAAAGGGCTGGGCATGGGAAAGCTACTGGATAGCAGGCGGCATTTTTTCATGGTTAATCGTTCCCCCGCTGGCTGCTTATTTAACGATTCCCGGTTTTGCCGAAATCATTAAAAGCACTGATGGCAGTATTTTAGGCATTACTTATTTGTTTGGCGTGCTTTGGGGCATCGGAGGATTGACCTATGGATTGGGTGTACGTTACTTAGGCATTTCGCTGGGTACCAGCATCATCCTGGGGTTAACCATGGTTTTCGGGTCACTTATCCCTTCCATATACTATAATTTTTTCCCTAAAGAAGGTAAAGACACTTTCAGTATGCTGATCCATTCCACATGGGGGCTGTATGTACTGGCCGGACTGGCAGTGTGTATACTGGGCACTGTTCTTTGCGGCAAAGCGGGAACATGGAAAGAAAAAGAGCTTGCCCGTTCGGGAAACAACGCACAGGATATAAAGCAGAAGACCGAATACAAGTTTGGGCTGGGTTTACTGGTATCCATTGTATCCGGTATCCTAAGTGCCTGCTTTAATTTTGGCATAGAATCGGGAAAGTCAATGGCGCATACCGCCAATGAAATATGGAAAACAGCACACCCCGGGCAAGGCGAATTCTTGTTCCAGAATAACGTAATTTTCGTTGTAATACTCTGGGGGGGACTTACTACCAATTTTATTTGGTGTATGATCTTAAATACACGCAATAAAACCTTTGGAGATTATACGAATGCAAAAACACCACTACTGTCTAATTATTTTTTCTCTGCTTTGGCCGGCATTACCTGGTTTCTGCAGTTTTTCTTTTACGGCATGGGCGAAAGTAAAATGGGTAATGGCGCCAGTTCCTGGATACTGCATATGGCGTTTATTATTTTAATAGCCAACTTTTGGGGCATTGTGCTGAAAGAATGGAAAGGGGTAAATGCCAAAACCAAAACCATGATCACACTGGGAATTGTAACTATAATAATAGCTGTATTGCTGGTTGGATACGGTAATTCGTTAAAATGAATTTATTAAAACACTAAATTAAAAAATATGCCTTCTGTTACAACAAATGAATTTAAGCATGTGAGTTATTTATGGGATGATGCAAAAGCTGCAGCGCTTGCAGGAGATGAAGTGGGCTTACTGATCTATCGTTCCAATTTATTAGGCGCCGATCTCCGGTTAACCAATTACGGCGGCGGTAACACATCGTGCAAAGCAATGGCTAAGGATCCGCTTACAGGAAAGGAAACAGAAGTGATGTGGGTCAAGGGTTCAGGAGGCGACCTGGGCACTTTGAAGAAAAGCGGGCTGGCGGCTTTGTATGTAGAACGTTTAAGAAGTCTTACCAATGTGTACCGCGGTATTGATCATGAAGATGAGATGGTAGAACTTTTTAACCATTGCATTTTCGATCTCAGTTCCAAAGCACCCTCTATAGATACGCCGCTGCATGGCTTTCTGCCTTTTAAGCACATTGATCACCTGCACCCCGACGCCGCTATCGCCATTGCCG
>ENA-UOUJ01001864-UOUJ01001864.1-activated-sludge-metagenome-genome-assembly--contig:-NODE-1864-length-10320-cov-5.911349_pt1 | contig 10320 bp, 10 predicted proteins | sample MGYA00249839_ERZ747224 | MGnify/ENA primary metagenome ERZ747224 (study PRJEB28782, sample SAMN03220277) | activated sludge metagenome | biome: wastewater; feature: sewage sludge; material... | reverse complement strand
GGCAAGACGGTGGTTTGACATTTTTCCCATATGCTTAATGTTTTAATAAATATATGAAAAAAATTAAATAACTCCTACCGATTCGAGGTATTTTTAAACATACAGGCATAGGAAAAGTATCAACGTATGTGCTGAATCACATCAACGGGTATGGTTATAGATGCATACCTGTACACAGCAGCTACTACTCACGGTGAGGAATAGTTTATTGAATACAGGTTCTTCCTACAGATTATAATGTATCTCCTGCAACTTTGGTAAGCCTGAAAATATCAAAGCATGTTATCAGACCAATGCTGTTGCAAATGCCTTGTATACACGAAGATGCATACCTTATCCTTTATTGATTAACGCAACAAAGCTGGTGGGATAGGTTTTTGAATAAGGTGCTCGTAGATAAAACGGTTTTTCAGATTATAATGATGAATACCTTGTTTACCAGTAATGCCATGCCGGTTACCACTGTACAGCATCAGTTCAAAGGTTTTGTTTTTCATTTGTAAATCAGTGGCGAGACGGATGGTATTCTGAGGGTGAACGTTTTCATCGATCAGGCCGTGTACCAATTGCAACATGCCTTTGTATTGATGAGTGTATTGCATTACGCTGCTTTTTTTGTAGCCATCCGGATTGGTTTGTGGCGTTCCCATATACCGCTCCGTATAATGCGTATCATATAAACTCCAGTCGGTGACGCTCCCACCTGCCATGCCGTGTGTGAAATATGCTGCACCATACGTTAACGCGTATGCGCTGAGGTATCCACCATAACTAAAACCGGTGATGGCTATACGCTCGGGGTCAGCCTGGCGATTTGCAATCAGCCATTTTACCTGCGTGATGTAATCGGTCATTTCCCAATATCCCAGATTGTGGTGCAGATAATCCGTTCCTTCTTTGCCAAAATGTGAACTGCCCCGGTGTTCCAGAAAAACCTGCATCAATCCTTCTTTGGCAAACCATTGCTGCGTGCCCGATAACCGCCAGTTATCCATTACATCATTTCTTGCCGGTCCGCCATAAATAGAAATCAACACAGGATATTTTTTACCGGGCTCCATATTCAATGGCTGGATAATTCGAATGGGCAAATCAAACTTGCCGTCTTCACTACGGATACGCAGTACTTCCGTTTGAGCCAGTTGATACTCATTAAATTCGGCTGATTGGCTGGTGTGTACATCTTTTGCTTTTCCTTTTTCATTGAGTAATGCCAGCACGTTCGGCGTTTGTGCATTTCCGTAAGTATAAGTAATATGTTTACCGTTGGGCGATACATTTACCTGTGCATGATGATGGTCGGACGAGGTGAGTTGTTTAACGTTTTTGCCATTCAACGACGCCCTGAAAATTTGCACACGGGTAGAGTTAACACGGGTTCTGGCAGTGAATATCACATCCCGCGTATTGTGCCAGAGTATGTCTTCCACCATCAAAGGTCCGCTGGTAACTGCATTCAGTCTTTTTCCAGATGCATGGTGCAGATAGATATGGTTGTACCCATTGTTGTTGCTGAGCAGCAAGAGGTTGCCTTTGTCTATGAAACGAAGGCGTTCTCCTTCATCATCTAATGATATCCATGTATTCGTGCGTTCTTCATACCAAAGTGATTTGCTGCCCGTAGCGGGCTGAATCTCCCATATTTTCAATTCGTTCTGTGCCCGGTTCATCCACTGAACCAGTAACGTTTTTCCATCCGGTTTCCAGTAAGGCAAACCAAAGTACTGATCATCGGTTTCGTTGAAATCACACCATGCAATGTTTCCGCCGTTGGGCGCTACTATACCTATTTTTACTTCAGGATTGGTATCTCCCGGCTTGGGATAACGCAGTTTTTCCACGTAACCTCCGGCACCTCCGTCGTCTGTTAACGTATATTCAGGCACTTTAGAATCATTGCTTCGGAAGAAGGCCAGGTTTTTACTGTCAGGGCTCCACCAAAAGGCACGGTAATTCGAACGCCGGCCCAGGATTTCTTCCATATATACCCAGGAGGCATAACCATTCAGGATTACATCAGAACCATCACGTGTAATTCTGATTTCACGCGATGCGGCAATGTCGTAGGTATACAAATCGTTGTTGCGTGTAAATGCGATGTATTTCCCATCCGGACTCAACACAGGATTCTTTTCTTGTTCAGTAGTAGATGTTATCCTGCGGTCGTTCAGGTAGATGTCATGGTCCTTTATTTTTACAGATGGCTCGATATTTCCGCCGGGCTTTCCTTTGTATTCCTCCATAACGCCGGTTAGAGCATTCACGAGATAGGCCTTTCGGTCTTTCATCATCACAAATGCATTGTCGCCCTCAAATCTAAGCACTACCGGTAACGGTTGTACGATATCATCCAGTTTGTTTTCAAAATACTGCGCATCGGTGAGTTGCTTTTTCTGAGCGTGCACATAGGAAGAAAAGCTACAAAGGAGTACCAATACAAAGAGGTTTCTCAGATTGAACATATCGAAAAAATTTTAAGCAATTTATGCATATAAAAAGAAACACTCATCCTTTTATGGATGAGTGGTGCAGATTGTATTGAGATTGAAAAGTTAGTCGGTTTTTTCCGGGCGCATCATCGGAAAGAACAATACATCCTGAATGCTTTCCTGTCCGGTAAACAGCATACAGAGTCTGTCAACCCCAAAGCCGATACCACTGGTAGGTGGCATACCGTATTCTAAAGCGCGTAAAAAATCATGGTCGATAAACATCGCTTCATCATCGCCGCGCTCCATTAGTTGAACCTGCTCTTCAAAACGTTCGCGTTGTTCAATCGGATCGTTCAGCTCGCTGTAGGCGTTGGCAATTTCCTTTCCGTTTACAATCAGTTCAAAACGTTCCACGAGGCCGGGATGTTGGCGGTGTTTTTTAGTCAGCGGACTCATCTCCACCGGATAATCGGTAATAAATGTAGGTTGCACGTAATGGTGTTCACACTTTTCACCAAAGATTTCGTCAATCAGTTTTCCTTTGCCCCATTTCAAATCTGCGTGTATGCCTAACTGTTTGCATACTTCGCGAATGCCGTTTTCATCCATCTGGCTGATGTCGATTCCGGTGTGTTCACGAATGGCATCATACATGGATATTTTTTTGAAAGGAGGTTTAAAGTGGATGGTATTATCGCCTATGGTTACATCTGTGCTGCCATTCACAGCCAGGGCGGCTTTTTCCAGCAGGTGCTCCGTAGTTTGCATCATCCACTCGTAATCTTTATATGCCACATAAAATTCAAGAATGGTAAACTCCGGATTGTGTGTACGATCCATCCCTTCATTTCTGAAATTACGGCTGAACTCATACACCCATTCAAAACCGCCTACAATCAGCCTTTTCAAATACAGTTCGTTGGCAATGCGCAAATACATTGGCACATCGAGGGCATTGTGGTGTGTAATAAACGGTCGGGCAGCAGCTCCTCCCGGAATATTTTGCAATACCGGTGTATCTACTTCTACAGCACCCTGCGCATTGAGGTAATCACGCATGGCGTTTATCATCCGGGTGCGTTTGAGAAACACTTCCTTTACACCGGGATTCACAATTAAATCGGCATAACGCTGGCGATACCTGAATTCAGGATCAGTTACTTCATCAAACGTTTCTCCTTCCTTTTCCTTTACAATGGGCAATGGCCGCAACGATTTGGAGAGTAACGTAAACGCACGTACGTGTACGGAAATCTCACCGGTTTTCGTAGTGAATACATATCCCTTTATGCCGATGATATCTCCAATGTCAATGAGCTTTTTCCATAATTGTTGGTACAATGTTTTATCATCGCCCAAACAAACATCATCCTGCTTCAGGTAAAATTGAATTTTTCCGCGGTCATCCTGCAACACACCAAAACTGGCCTTGCCCATGTCGCGTATACTCATCAATCTTCCGGCTAAACATACATCGGCAAAGGAGTCTTTATTTTCTTCCGTATAAGTTGATTTGATTTCTGCAGAATGAATATTCACAGGATACAATGCGGCAGGATACGGATCAATCTGTAGATTTCTTATTTCCTCCAGTTTGGCCCTTCGGATGAGTTCCTGTTCTGATAAATGCGTTGTGCTCATAAAACGTAATTGGATGGCAAAGGTAATATTTATAGGAGTTACCTTAAGAGCATTTTGGCAAAGAAGTTGCAGCATAAAGCATAAATTTGTGCATCATGAAAAAATTACGTGTATTCTTATGTTTGGCAGGCTTGTTTTTATTTTCTTCCTGTGAAGTGATGAAGCAATTACCCGGATACGGCGCTGTTACGGAAGAAGAGGCCGGCCAGGGTATCAAGCAGGCTTTATCGCAGGGATTGGCAAAGGCCATTAATACACTTAATGTAACCGATGGCTTTTTCAAGAATGAATTATATAAGGTATTGTTGCCAGAAGAGGCACGGCGTATAGAAAACACGATGCGCACCCTGGGTTTGGGCAACCTGATCGATCAGGCGGTGTTGGCTATTAACCGCGGAGCAGAAGATGCAGTAGGATATGCAAAACCGATTTTTGTGGATGCAATTACTTCCATGACGCTATCAGATGCGCTGGGCATTGTGCGTGGAGGAGATACCAGTGCCACCCATTATTTCAGAAATAAAACCACCAATCAGTTGCATGCTGCATTTTATCCGGTCATTAAGTCGTCTCTGGATAAGGTGAGTGCTACAAGGTATTACGACGATTTAATCAATCGGTACAACGATTTTCCTACTACCATTCGTACAATCAATCCTGATTTATCAGCGCATGTTACCGGGCGCGCTACCAATGCATTGTTTGATATGATTGCCCGCGAAGAAAAAAATATTCGCGAAAATCCGCTCGCCCGCACCACCGAACTGTTGAAGAAAGTGTTTGGTTCCGTTTTGTAGTTGAACTGTTGAATATTGGCAAATTTCTTGCTTCATTAGAAAATACTTTCCCGCAAAGTGTCGCAAAAGAAAATGCTCAGAAGTGCGCCGAAAATTATTTAAACCCTTCAGCGTTTACGCGCGAAAAAATCAGCGCACATCTCCAGGATATATGTATTTCTTTTACTTATCGCTTCATTATCGATCCGATTGACTGCGTTTGAAAAAAATTATTACCGCTGAATGCCACGGAAAAAACTTATGCAAAATAGCGCCGATGTTATAAGAGTTGTTCAGCGATTATCAGTGAAAAAAATATACGCCACTCTGCGGGGTAAAAAATAATGATTGGGTACGTATGCAGCTGAATCACGAGTTCAGCACACTTGTTCCGTTGTACAACAGATTATCTCAAAAGCTCCCAACATCAGATATTGAAATGTCCGCGTACTCTTTCAGGTACTATGAAAAAAGCATTGCAGGATGTTGAAAAACACTTACAAATCCCTTACAGACCATTTTACATTTGTATAGGTTGTGTAAGCGTTGTGTATTCAATCTGAAGAAGTATACACTTTCAGTATAATAATCCGGCACAACCTGAAACGGCAAATAAGAACATCCATTAAACCCTACCATTATGAAAACAATATTATGTAGTGCCCTGGCATGGTTACTGGTGCACAGTGCAGCAAATGCCCAAAACCCATCTGCATATTTGCAGATACATTGCAGTGCATCCGGTGTAACTAACATGGATTCCGATGCCCTCGGTGCCTTGCACAACGAAGCAGTGACCTTTATGTTAACGAATACGCATGCACGAAAAGAAATGGCTGAGGCGGAACTCATACAAAGTTTCAATGAGCAGTTCGTTCGTTTCTTTGAATCTAAAGGTATGGGCGTGCAGGTGATGGTGAATGGTTCACTGATGCAGATATTGCAGGAAGAAAAACATTCCATTTGCATGCAAACCAACCGGTTGTCCGTTGAAGCAAAATCGTTGGCCTGCGCTATGCAACAACATATGGATAAAATGGCAGGAGGGACGTATGATATCAATGATTTTGTAAAGCAAATGGAGGAAATTCGTGTAAAGGCAAACGAACTGAAAGATGATCAGGAACGGCTCTTATGTGGTATGACTGCTTCCGTAGCGAAGCACTCAGCCCTGTTCTGGAGCAAACATGCCGATATGTATTATCAACAGTTTCATGGAATACTGAGTAGCACAAGCAGCGGTAAACGCGGACCGGATAGTGGTGAAGCTTTCACATATGAATCCGAAATCCCTCAGCAAAGGGTACGCTGGTGGGCTTTTGCGGCATCAGATGTGTACGGGGCCTGGAACTGGGGAAGATTTGGTGGTATGGGCGGAGGCTTGGGAGGAGTAGTGGCCTTAGGACTAACCGGTGCAGCCTGGCATTCGGGTAGTAGCCTGATTACGCAGGCGGCATACAATATTTTGAAATAACCCGAACAATATGATACGAAAATGGTATAACCGTTATATGGAGTTTTCACGCAAAAGCACCTTTGTGTTTTACACCATGCGAATCCTGGAAGCAATGGTAGCAGCCATTATTGTAGCATTGATATTTAACCTGAACCGAACGGAAACACTTGTTATCATCCTGACTGGCGGAATCCTCACACCGGTAGGGTATGCATTTTCAAAACAAAAAAAGAAAAAATAATCAGGCCGATTGATACAGTAATACCTGCCAGGCGCGGTCTACCTGATTGCTATCCAACAGTGTAGCAGCATAACGATGCAGCTCTTGTTCCATATCTTCCGGATTCATCGAAAAATACTGTGTAATGTGCGTTACCTTTTCATCAGTGAAGGCAGGGTCAATATCCGGGATGGAGTGTACATTAGCCAGTTGACCCAAATGGTTACCCCTGAGGAACTTACTGTTTCGAATAGACGCAGGTAGCTGATCTAACCCGATGCCCAGATTCGTGTTGGGTTTGGCTACTTTAAACAGGCTATGGTTGTCAACCTTGCAATACCAGTCTCCTCCCAAACGGGCCACATGTTCAATTTTTGTTTGATCAATTTTCTGGTGTTCGTCGAGGATGTTGTCGTCAATATGCATCACGAGCACTTCACAAATAACCAGGTTGCCCGCACCGCCTTCCGTACCCAAAGCTTTAACTTCAAGCACCCGGCATTCCATTTTTATTTTGCTCTCTTTTACAAGAGGCGGACGAATCGTCGTGCTTGGAATTTCAGTGAATCCTGCTTTTACAAATTCATTCACTCCCTTACCATATTCGCAACTGGTTAAAGACATTTGTTGCACCATGGCGTAGTCTACAATATGTATGGCCACTTCCGGTACTTCCAACACATTTTCCAGTGTATGCTTGGTGGTATTGTCGCGTACCCGGCGGGCAGGTGAAAAAATAACTATCGGTGGGTTAGAGGAAAATAAATTGAAAAAACTAAACGGACTCAAATTTACCTGACCGCTTGAATCTATGGTAGATGCAAAACAGATTGGTCGTGGAGCAATAGCGTGTTGCAGATAATTTTGAGCATCCTGGGGTTTAAGATTTTTTAATATCAATTCCATAAGCCTTGATTAGCCCTGCACGTTTTTTTTGAGTGCAAGAATGGAGAAGTCAGAATCTTCTTTCACAATAGTGTTCGATAATGTACCAAGGCCTTCAATGTGCATGTCTACCACATCACCCGGTTTCAGCCATTGTTCTTTGTAATCAGGATTGTTGAATTTGCCGGTTCCATTCAGTTCCAGAAAACAACCTGTACCTACTGTACCACTGCCGATTACATCGCCGGGCAAGAGGTTAACACCGTAACTGCAACGTTCAATGATTTCTGCAAATGTCCAGTCCATATCTCCCAAATTACCACGGCTTACTTCAATACCGTTCACGCGGCAAGTCATGGGCATATTCCATGATTTACCTACATGTCCGTTTTTCGGCGGAATTTCCAGGTTCACGAGTTCATCCAGCGTCACTAGCATAGGTCCGATGGCGGTAGCAAAATCTTTTCCTTTGGCAGGGCCAAGGTTGAGTTTCATTTCTTCCATCTGCAAGGTGCGTGCACTCATATCATTCATAATCATCAACCCACCAACATATGCATCGGCTTTATCAGCAGGGATGTTTCTTCCGGGCTGGCAAATAACCACAGCGGCTTCGAGTTCAAAATCCAGTTTATCGAAATGGTCGGGCATACAATAAATATTACCGGGCCCTTGAATGCTGTTGTGGTTGGTAAAATAGAAAATGGGATATTGATCGAACTCTTCAATCATATCTACCTTTCGGTTTCTGCGCGCAGCAGCTACATGCTGACGAAAAGCGTAACCATCGCGACAACTAGTAGGGTGTGGTACCGGGGCTAAGATTTCAGAGGATTGAAAAGGCACACCATGCAATTGTTGTATACCGCCCGATAGAATGCGCTTTTCACCCGCCAGCGCCAATGGGTAGCTTTCTTCCCAGAAATTCAGAAACATGGCCATGCTGATGGGCAAATTGGGGTGGAGAAGGTCAGTATCATATAACATCCCATTCACCAGAATGGCAAGTTGTTCCTGTTCATCTTTTAGGTAGGTAACTAGTTTCATACACGCGCGTTAAGGATGCAAATTTAATGTGGATACCTCAAAAAACCCTTTTTCGTATATTTGCACTAAATCTGTGCACATGGCGTTTCAAAAAATTCACAACAAAGGGCAGGCCCAATTGTTCAAGAATCAATATTTGGAATACCTGACAAAGACCCACCCGCTCATCATTTGGGGGATTTACACACCGGTTATTGTGTACATGTGTTATTATTCATACACTGAATTGTCTTTTACGGGTTGGACAGTACTGATGGTTTTTCTGGCGGGAATGTTTTTCTGGTCGTTCACCGAATACATTATGCATCGCTTTGTGTTTCACAGTCATCCGAAATCTGAACGCGGTAAACGCATTGCGTATGTGATGCACGGCAATCACCATGAATTTCCACGCGATAAGGAGCGTTTGTTTATGCCGGCGGTACCGAGTGTGTTACTGGCTTCCATATTCTTTTCATTGTTTTATCTCGCCATGGGAAAATTCGCCTTTTCATTTTTCCCGGGTTTTATGCTGGGATACCTGATGTATGGGAGCATGCATTATGCAATACATGCCTGGAACCCTCCTTTCAAATGGATGAAAGGTTTATGGCGAAACCATCATTTACATCATTACAAACATGAAGATCTTGGTTTTGGTGTGAGCAGCACGTTGTGGGACCATGTGTTTGGTACTATGTTCGATTTAAAGAAGGAGAAGGAAGATAAAGAAAAGGTAAGAGAGTTGATGTATTGATATAAAAACATTTTTTATTCTGAGCCCGCCTATGTGCGGGCTTTTTTTGTCACCATCTTTCCGCATCATTGTCAGGAGGGGGTGATTGTTTAAACGCCGTCTTCGATTCAAGGGTTTGGATGATTCTTTGGATGATGCTTTGCGCTATCACTTCGGCAGAGGATTCATGCGATTGAAGGAGTTTTTTCAGTATAGACTCATCTACGTCTATGCGATAGAGTAACTGTACCAGTTGGTCAAAATCTTTGTTGATTAGACGCTGAATATATTGTGTGAAAGCTTCGAACAGTTCAGCATCGCGCAGTTGGTTCGGATCGGTACACTTGAATACACGTTCGGGATGAAAAGATTTACTTTGCATAGTTTCATACAGGTTAATAAAAATTAAATAATGAAATTCAAGGTGTTGAATTTTCGGATTCCTTTTTATTAGTTTTTCTAAAAGATTTTGCCACCAGAGCATAATCAATGAAGATGGTGAATACGATTACCTCTATTACCCTTCGGACATTTGGTTTAAAAGTAAGTGCAGTATTTCCGTCAAACAGCCAGTCAATAATGGTGTAAACAATATACAGAAACACCATTAGAATGCTCAGCCGTTTTGGGGCGGATGAGTTTACGTAGAAATCGTACAGTTTTTTCATAATATCCAGAAGGGTTTTATTTTATTTATTTTTTATTGGGGAAAACCATTCTCACGTAATTCCAGTTGAAAAACAGCGTCCATACTATGCCGATAGTAACCGCTTTTAGGATGACAAATTTGAGTGGTTTAGAATCAAAGATTCCAATCCACATGAACAATCCATCGAGTATTAGCCAGAGAACGATATTGAACAAAAAAACCAACAGAAGTTGCACCCATGCCGGTAACGAATTCAACCTGTTTTTCATATCTGTGTGATTATGCGTAAAGGTACTAAGCAACTGTATGATTGTAAAGATTAAATACTATCGGGTGTGTACAACAACCAACCCCAACGGGGTGTCATTACTCTAACCCCAATGTGTGCGTAAAACAAACCTAACCCCAACGGGGTGAAATAACTCTAACCCCAATGTGCGCGAAAAGTAATCTAACCCCGAAGGGGTGACATTACTCTAACCCCAATGTGCGCGAAAAG
>ENA-UOUJ01001863-UOUJ01001863.1-activated-sludge-metagenome-genome-assembly--contig:-NODE-1863-length-10331-cov-3.081549_pt1 | contig 10331 bp, 6 predicted proteins | sample MGYA00249839_ERZ747224 | MGnify/ENA primary metagenome ERZ747224 (study PRJEB28782, sample SAMN03220277) | activated sludge metagenome | biome: wastewater; feature: sewage sludge; material... | reverse complement strand
TTCACCATCAGCCGTCCACCCGCGGGATTTTCGGAGCGGGTTACCGCTTCGCCCAATGTTGGTCCGCCTGCAGACGGAACCAGGGCCCAAAGCCGGTCTGACTGCCACGAAGCGCGACATAATGCGGTATTAAATGGCAGTGTGGGTTTTTGAATACCACTAACCAGCTCCCCCCACACTTTGATCTGGGGCTGAAGACGGGTGTCGTGGAAATCACCGTGAAGGCCCTCAGACCCGGCATAATACACATACATTGAATCATTCTTAATAATAGGATGATGCATCTGCCAGATCATGCCACCGCCGTAATCACCCAACGGGGGATTGGGCAAAGCCGGCCTTCTGTCGGGTCTCCACCAGTTTATCCCATCCCTGGAAGCTGCCAATTGTAAGGACATCGTTTGTATAGACGCATCATAATAAGTTACCAGCGCAACATAACCACCATTTACTTTAACGGGGCAAAGTTCAAGAAACTGGGCATAGTCGGGATCGCGCCAGTCACGGGCAAGTACCAAATTTCCATTGCCCCATTTGCTGCCATCCGGGCTTACTCTCCGGGCTATACTACGGAGGCCGCCACGCGGGTTATTGTCGTAGGTAATGATCCGGTCACCCGGCCTCAACTTAGGGTACGTCTTATAATAAGACATGTAAGACCCATCGGGTTCCCGGTAAACATAAGAAACATCTGCACCGCCACCTATGGAGGCCGCCACAGGTCCTTCCACAAGCTCCCAGCCCTTCCCATCTTTTGAACGGTACCGGTAAGTGCCCAGCTTTCTCTATGGTCCCGGAAGGTGACCTACTTTATTTGTCATTCCTGCAGCTTTCGGAGACCTCAGCACAAACATCTCATAAGGCCATTCTTTTTTGGTAGTGTCCACTATAACGGAAGCATACACCGCAGTTCCACCGGAATTAAGATCAAAAATAATATTGGTGCTGTCGTACCCCGGCCAACCAACAAAAGGGAGCATCGGGCGATACCAATTAACTCCGTCTTTACTTTCTAAATAAGTCAACCGGCGCAGGCTTTCATGCCGGGCTTCCAGTCCTTCATATCTTACTTCTGCCGGCGTTGAAACCTGCCAGGCCTTCCATAATCCATCAATAGGGTCATGGATAACTGTGCCATGCGCCATTATTCCGCCGGCATCCCAGGGCATAGCAGGGGTTATAAGCGGGTTGTGCTCATCAGGCACACCCTGTTCCACCCGCCAGGATACCAACCGGAAGGAATCAAAATTATCAGGCATCAACAGGGGAAGCTTATTCCCGTCTCCATAATTTACATTGTTGGAAGACAGCTTATTGCTTTGTCCTGATGCCACGATCCCGAAGAGAACAAGGGGTATATTTAAGCATAAAACAGCTGCTCTTTTCAATAAAAACTTCATAGATAAACAAGTTCGTTTGTAAATTGTTTTTCAAAACTACAATCTTTGCAATGCAAAGTTTGATACAAAACCGACAAAAAGAGATGCTATCTTTCTCATATCAATTTTTAAACATTCAGATCCGGCATGAAATGCATTGTTGCATTTTGCAGAACTTTAGTAAAGTGAGAATAAATTACAATAACCCCTATTATAATGTACTCATCTTCTCAAGCATCCGTAAACTGTAAACCATACAGTTGGGCCAAAATTTATCTTTACGGAACGGATATAGAAATGTGGGGATCTTTCCGTCTTCTTTCTGAGCATTTACAATGCTGTTAGCCAATGCAATTGCTTTGGCCCGGTAAAGCGGGTCGCCTGTAGCTTCATATGCTTTACAGAACATGAATACCATTTGGTCAGTACTTGCATCTATGGGCAGGTAGCAATGATATTGCTCTAATGCAGCAGGAGCATGCCATTCATTGGATAAGCCCCTCCTGTCATCATATATGTCAGGCTTTTCCCACACGATAAACTGGTCTTCGCAAAAGGCGATTAATTCTTTTGCTGATCTAATATGAGCACTATCTCTGTTTTTATTATCAAGGAGACGCATGGCAAACCACCCTGCTTCATAATGAGACAGGTTCTGATATTGGCTGTTTGCCCCAACATCTTCAAACTGTCCTGTCCAGTCGAATGTTTTTATAGGATTATCCATAATCCATTGGACAGCGGTTTCAATACTTGCTTGATATTGAGCCTGGCCATATTTATTTACTAAAACTGAAAGGAAATTGATGATGGTATTTGGAATGCAAAGTACCTGAGCTGCGGGTTTTCCGGTTATTTTGTTTACCCTGATATACCACGTACCGGAGGGCAATTGATTTTTAATGTATGTATCCGCAATATGGACAGCAGCCTTAAAATATTTTTTATCTTTTGTTCTGTCATAAAGATTGAGAAGAGTAGCGCCAGTCCATGAAGGCTCACTCATGAGTATTTCATTGCCGTAAATGCCTGCCGCCAATTGCGTTCCTTCATAAGTTTGAGAAAAATATGCCAGTGGTGATCCTTCCGGCTCTGCTTTTGCGATTAAATAATCGGCAGCTTTTCTGGCAATGATCAACGATGAATCATTCCCCGGAAAATATTTATTATAGAGTAACATGCCGTTAATAACACTCGCTACCACTTTAGCTGAATAGCAATAAAGAGGCATCTCCTTATGATCGGGTTTGCCGGTAGCATACCAGCTTTTTATATAGTTTTGATCGTATAAAAACCTCAGCCCGTTCAGCAATGCATCTTTATAAGAATATTTAGCTTCCGGGTATGGAGGGCAAAATACCGCCGCCTTATACAGCATTTTGTCCTTGACAAGGTAAACATATCCCTCTTTGCTGATACCTTCAATTGTAAGATAAATATTTCCGGTTGGCAATTGATCCCATATAGGAGCCAGCGATCGGGTGCCGCTGGAATCGGTAAATGAATAATATTTTTTATCAGTAAATGAAAAAGCGGAATACCGGTATTTTACCGGGGTTATTTCTCCCGGTTTTTTATTGCTGAAAGAAGGGGCATACTTGAACATCCTGGCTTTTTCATTCCAAAAAGGTTGCTTTCCCGGCACGCCGGGGCGGATCGGGGTTAAAGATTCATCCCGGCTTTGGCTGCAAAAAGCTTTGTTGTCAGCCTGCTTTTGCGCGAAAAGAGCAGGTGAAATAAAACTAAAAAGACCGATGAGGAATGTTTTCATCACAATAATGATTTCTATTTTCCAAATGATTTACACCATCAGCAGACGTATTGTAAACTGAGAAAAAGTGAAAATCAGCATAATCTATTTCCATTGATTATTGCGTAATATTTGCTTAATATCGGGAGTTTCTTATCTCGCCGATATGCGGTCTTCAACTATACGGATAAACATTTCGTTCATCAGATCTCATCAAAAGTATCTTCTTTGACACCCTGACGCTAATACAAAAGCTACAATAACCAATGCTATTTTATCTCCGGTCAGGTTCTACCAACCCTCATTAAAACAAAATTGATGATTCAGGCGTATTTCAAATTAACGAAGCAGGCGTGCCTGCAAAACCGGGATGGGGCTTTCCTTTTGCGCTCCTCTGGCACAAAAATGAGAAGCACAGGATATCAGCGGAGAACGGATTCATTGGTCTGACCCCAGGTAAATAAACTGACCATAATCCAGTGTCAGAGTAAGCCCGGAGCATTCTTCCATAAATTGTAAGCTCAGATTTATTTTATAAATAATTTTATGCCGTCTTTACTTATCCGGAATATTTTTTTTATCCCCGGTTACATTTTTCCAGTTCATTAAATACGACTTTAGCTCAGACCGTTTTTCCTGATCCGGCTTATCTTTTATCAGATTTTTAAGCTCATAAGGATCCTTTTCCAAATTGAACAATGCCTCATCTCCGACATCGGATAAAATGTATTTCCATTTATCTGTCACGACCATCCGATGGCCTGTACCCAACTCTCCCCCAACCCCTACACTTTCACTGACAATATATTTACGCAACTGTATTGAAGGATCAGAAAACAATGATCTTAAAGATTTTCCTTGCAGATAATCCGGTATGCTTTGCCCTGTCAGGTCGAGAATGGTTGGCAATATATCTACATTGGAAACAAGCGCATCAGAGTGAACGTGGGTTTTTCTAAGTTTATCCCAATAAATAAAAAACGGAATATGAACGGATTCTTCCTGCATGGTCAGTTTGTTTCCCAATCCATGATTACCCAAAAAATATCCATTGTCAGATAAAAAAATGATCACCGTGTTTTTTATGAGGTCTTTCGCCTTTAGTTGTGCCAATAACTCACCGATCTGAAAATCAAGATGGCTAATGGTTGCATAATACGCTTTTGTAAAGTCCCTAATAACTGCCGGTGAACGTGGCGGGCCTGCAGGTAAATTTTTATAATTATCTGTGTAGTCACAATCCCTGTAAAAATTTTCTCCTGGCAGCCCCTGATTATAGAAGCTTTCCAAAGGCGGCTTTTCAAGAAAATTTGTTTCAGAAGGGATATTTGTTTTGGAATAAAGATCAAGCCATTTCTGCGCCGGTTTAAGGGGAAGGTGAGGCTGCCTGGCAGCTAACCAAATTAAAAACGGTTTTTGACCAAATGTTGGTTCATTAATAAATTCATAGACATCCTGAAAGGTTCTTTTGTCATCAATATAATCAAAGGACTCTTCACCAAACTGAAATCCGTAATCTTTCGGGTCTCCAAGATGCGATTTTCCGCTGAAATAGTTTATATAACCCGCATCATTCAGAAAATCCGGCAATGTCCTGTATCTTCTTTCGCTAACAATATTCCTGATAAAAGCGTCTGTATTTAATGCAACCGTACCATTGGTTTGCGGATAGAGCCCGGTTAAAATGCTTGCTCTGCTTGCTGTACAAACGGGAGTAGAAGTATATGCACGGTTAAAAATAATGCCTTCATTAGCCAATTTATCCAGGTTAGGCGTTTTTACCAATATGTTATTATAGCCTATTGCACGATAGGTCTGATCATCTGTAAGAATGATCAAAAAGTTGGGCTTTATGGAGGCTTCCGCATATTTATTGCTTGCTTTCTTTCCATCATTCATTTTCTGTGATTCTGATTGAGGAATAAACAGAATGAACATGAAAGCAATCAGAAGCATATTGATCTTCATTGATTTTTTGTTTTAAACGGGCCAAAGCAAATACACAAAATATCTGCTTTTAAAGTCATCTATCTCAAGCGTATTTTTCTAAAAGCGTTTATACGGTCCATATTGTTACCCAATGTCGGACATAGCCATCCTCCTTCATCAAATTCATTCCACGCATAAACCAGTATTGTATTGGCTTCAGTAGCATTTTTGTGATTTTTTACCCAGGTTAACGCATTCCGGAGATTTTGGGCAATTTCTTCAGGCGTGCCGTCCATTGCCCATCCGTTGCTTTTATAATAGGTATTCCAGGACACAGACCTTTCAATTCTTGGCTTCGGACTCCATCCTGTAGTAACCCACGGAACCAACTGCTTTCCTGTTAATGAATATTTCTCCCATCCCGCCTCATCACTTTTCATGATCGTAGTGACATATGGCCCACCGCCGAACTGATCGCCTGATACATAATCATAGGTGCTTGCATAGCAACTGATTGCATCGGCGCCTATGCTATCAGCCGCCGCCGCTGCATTCCCCGGAGAAAACTCCATAGCAACTATGTAAGGTTCAGGAAACTGAGCAGCTCTGCACATATTCCTTATCCCAAGTGTAATTTTATTAAGTCCCGGAGAAGAAGATGAAAATATATAGATCAGCGGCCTATCATTAAAAACCTTTTGATAGTTAGACTCTTTAAATCTTTTCAAAAGCCATTTACCATCTCTCTCCAGATCAAAAGGGTTTGTACCCAGAATAACACACCAGTTAATATCATTTTTTAACGAGCTGGATAAATATAAATTCCTTGCGGTATCTAATCCGCTCCCGGGCGGATACCAGCAAAATGCCCAATAATCCAATCCGGCGTATCTTGCATAAGATATCTCCTGATCCATAATTTCCTGTGTAGCAGCCCTGCATTGTATTGAATCCCCGGAAACTTCTCTGGCATAAAAAGGCGCCCTGTAGTGATACTGCCGGGGACCAAGTGTGTACTCTATCTCTAAGCCTGCAGGATGTAAATCACCTACCCAGCCATCCCAACGGATAGCGCCAACCATCACTTTACCTCCATGTGGTGGTAATGAATCACTACTTTTTCCCGTGCAATTTCCCGATGACAGGAATATAATAAGACTGATGAGAGCTTTCATTTAGACTTAAATTTTTTAGCTGCACTTTAAAGCATCTCTAACACGATCTTAAAGATTGTTAGAAGAATGGATATATAAGAGGATGCCGGTTAATCGTACCTTCAAAATATTCCACAGCTATCATGAGCCAAAGACTTTACGGACTGCATTGAGATACTGCATTCCATGCTCTGTATCCGGCTCTATATAACTTCCTTCCACCCATTCATTCCAGGAATTTAATGTAACTATGCCCTCACTTTCGGGATGCTGATCTAACCAGGATTTAGTTTCCCGAAGAAACCGTTCCCATTTCTTTGGAGTATTATTGAGTGCCATTCCCATTGAATAATTTCTGGGTGAGCCATCCCACCCCATAGACACATGAGGGAAATACACAACGCCCAAACCCTTCAGTCTTTCATCAAATACCTTCATGGCTCTTTCTCCGTAATCGCTATAATCAACAGCAACAATTCCCGCATCAAGCGCATTTTTAAGAATTTCTTTTTCCGAATAATGTGTACCCTTCCCTTCAGGTTTTTTATCAATGTTAGTTTCCCGTTCTGCCGCCAAATCAGTTGTAAAACCAAAAGCCGGGCTTTTAGGGTTTTCCTTATTCTCTTCACTGTTTTTTACGAGCATAGGCCATAAGTGATGAACCCATGTGTACATTGTTGCGCTGTCCGCTTTTATTTCAGAAAGCAGATCATGAATAATTTTTAACTTATCTCCGGCACTTTCCGCATGAATTAGTTTTGGAATTTCGTTTGTTAATGTAGCTCCGCTATCAACAACATTCAGGTGCAAATCCGGGAAACCTGCTGCCTGCACTCTTGAACGAAAATCCTGCAAAGCATCCCGGGTTCCTGCAATACCACCCAGTCCCCGGATCAATTTATCAAGCCGGTAAATTGAAAAATAAGGACATCCTTTAATGAGCCAGTAATTAGGTTGTTTAAAATATGATTCAATTGCATCCTGTGTATGACGCCTGAAAGCCTGTGAGCCCACTTCTCCTTTACGCCATATCGGAGCATTGTTAAAGCTAACTCCCGTAGCAAAAGGATGGCAATCTATATAATCATGATTGGCCCACATCAATGAAAATTTTATCCTGTTGCGATTGGGGGCTTTTAAAAAGCCATCCTGTAAGGCCTTTTCTATCATCATTCCACCATTAATATTGTCGTCGTACCTGTACCAATCAAAAATAATTGAATCAATGCCCGCATCGGCCATTGCATTTATGCTGCGGGCCATTTCACGAGGGTCAGATTCATCTCTGTAACCCCATAGCGGTATTTTCGGTTGATAATGTCCTTCAAATTTAGGCGTTGCATGCTTTACAATTTCCCATTCTGTCCACCCCGTACCTTTTTTTGACTGGTGGTAAGCATCCTTATGGAAATTCGGCCAGTAATAAATTGCCACCGTATATTTTCGTTCATTACCGTTTGAAAAAAAATTCTGAAATGTCTCAGCAACAGGTTGTGGTACTAAAGCAATCCCGGAAGCCAATACACCGGCATTTCCTATAAAGCCCCGTCTTGTTAACTTAGTGATTTTCTTTTCCATATTTTATTTTTAGTTTGATCCTTTAGTATTGCAGCAATACCTGCACGGTCACTGATCTTATTGACCGCATCAGGCGCTTCTGTTATCTTATTTAATGAAAGAGCAGCTTCAGCATAATTTAAAATGCTGAACTTTCAATGAGCTCCTCATTATTAACACAAGGACCTTTCAGAAAACCTATTCCATAGCTGAATGATAACTTTTGTCCTTCCTGTAAAGTTTGCAATGGGGTGCACATCTCCATTCCAAGCTCCTTACGGCCGGGATGCCAAAAAAGGAAAAACCTCCGGAATGTATCCCGATCAAAATTCTGGCTGATACCATAATGCTTTGAATGATCATAGAAAGCAAAAGATGTACATGCTGTGTCGGTCCGTAAAAGGCGCTGGAATATGATTTCCCTGTCGAATTGCCAATCCAGGTTCCCCTGGTTCCAATCCGGGCTTTTGGTATAAACCGACACAAGTTTGGGATCTTCTGATCCTGATATGCGAAACAGGCAGGGGCGCTCACGAACCTCCCAACCGGATTTTTGTTGCCCGGCAGTATATTCGGTGGTGATGCGTATTTCATCTTTATCACCAGGCAACGATATTATCCTTTGCCAAACACTCCCATCTTTAAATTCCCTGGTTACAAAAACGCGGTTTTGGTGATAGCGCCATGTATTTTTTGTTTCCTTTGCGCTGGTTATGCCGGCTTCCTCCGCTTTAGGCTTATTGACCAGGCTATTCCCCGAAGGCTTATGTAACACTTGCGCAATGCGTCCTTTTTGTTCCGGGAAAACAAGAACGCTCCAGATCTTATTTTCAAGAAGAATTGCAGGCAATCCTTTCTTAACGGCTTCTATTTCATTTATATAATCAATCGTCAGCTTATTTTCTGCAACCCTGTTCATTGAAAACTTTTTGGTCAGCGATTTATATTGATCAAAAACCTGTTCGCTGACAAAAGGATCATCGTAGGTATAGCGTTCATTCTTATAAATCAGCGGGGCTGTAACCAACAGTGAGCGTAAAGCAGGTATCATCGACTTTTCCACCCTGTTACGGATGGTAATATCAGATGATGATTTTAATGCCTCCTGAAAGAAAGCATGAATTTTTTGGGAAACCTCAAAATCAAGCCCAACTTCCGAAGCTTTGGGGAAGCAATTGGGGTGTACCTCACGCTCCATGGCATTCCGGTGCAGGTAATGCAGATATTCTAAAATTGACGATGCAGCAGGACCATAATGCAAACGACAAAATTCCTCCACCAATTCCCAGCTTTCTTTTTCGGGATTCCACAGACATTGAGCCATTACATAATTCCGGAGATCGCTCATTTCAGCAGACAGTCCATTCCCTGCCGCCTGCATAAAAACTCCCTGGACACCATTTTCCTGAAAAAGACGGACATTCTTTCCGATCGTATTAAAATTAGGGAAGGGAAGATCATAGGCCGTAAAGTTGGTGTTGTAATTCCAGATGAGGATATTTTTACAAATATTTTTCCATCTATCCAAATCTTCACAAAATAATTTGTTACGGCTGCAGAGTGGATCATCAAGAGGGTGGAAAGTACAACATTCAATGCTGCACAGCATGATCTGAACATTCGGCAGGAGTGTCATGTATTTGGGAGGTTTCCGGCTGTACCAATACACCAATGTGCCAATTTTTACTCCCGGATGGGAAACAGCGATACTTTCAGCCACTGCATTTACCAAAGCTAAATGTGGCGCTCCCTCACTTTCCTCCTTTGCGCCTAATGCGCTGCAGAACGGGCATTCACAAATTGCATTATTATCCATTTGGCTTACGCTGATATTCGTGAGTGAAGGATCTGCATCAAGAACCTTACTAACGCCTTCCGTTATAATCCTGATGACCTCAGAATTGGTTGAGCATACCTGCGGCCCGCCGCCACCAACATCCAGCTTACGCACTCCATCCACCAGGGCAAAATATTCAGGATGTGTTTTACCATAAACAGAAACCGGCAAATAATCTAAGATCGAATGGGTGATCAGCCCCTGGCTGGTTTTGCCTCCAAGACGTTCCTCGCTGGAAATGGTATTGGCCCGGAGACGGACAGCAAATGCAGGATCATCAAAATTTTCCTGGTAATAGGGCCATCTGAAAAAAAATGAAGGTTCATAATTAAAATCAACGAAGGGGACCGGAACCTCGGAAGCGTCCGAAGGGATGTGCGTATGATCTTTTGTTAAAAACCGCACACCAATATACCGCTCAAAAAATTCATATACACCATACAGTGTGCCCCTGGGATGTGCACCTCCGATCAATAATAAGCCTTTACTCACTTTTATACGGAAGCCTTCCTCTCCCTTTGCCGGTATTTCAAAGTCAGAGAAGGGAGATTGCCGTACTGCGCTCTCACCTATATAAACTGCTTTTTTAACCCCCGGAACGGCGCCTGCTTTTAACTGAGCGCCGGTAATACTTTTAAATATCCTTTGGAACTCAGCGGCAGCATACTTTTCACACGGGCCCGCATCTCTATCTACCATAATATCCCAGCTTTTCATTTCCTTTA
>ENA-UOUJ01001862-UOUJ01001862.1-activated-sludge-metagenome-genome-assembly--contig:-NODE-1862-length-10335-cov-5.180837_pt1 | contig 10335 bp, 8 predicted proteins | sample MGYA00249839_ERZ747224 | MGnify/ENA primary metagenome ERZ747224 (study PRJEB28782, sample SAMN03220277) | activated sludge metagenome | biome: wastewater; feature: sewage sludge; material... | reverse complement strand
TGAGCAGGCTTGCGAACGGTGCGAAGCCGGTGCCGGTGGCGAGAAGAACGAGGCGTCGTCCTGGCCGCAGATACCCGTTAACGAGCGTGCCGGTGGGCTTCGGGCCGATGAGGATCTCGTCTCCCGGCCGAATGTGCTGAAGCCGTGAGGTCAGCGGACCGTCGGCGACCTTGATCGAAAAGAATTCGAGATTGTCGTCGTAGACGGCGCTCGCCATGCTGTAGGCGCGCAGGAGCGGGCGGCCGTCGACCTCGAGGCCGATCATCGTGAACTGGCCGCTCTCGAAGCGGAAGGCCGGCGAGCGGGTGGCTGTGAAGCTGAAAAGCGTATCGGTGTAGTGGGTGACATCGAGGATCGTCTCGACGAGCAGATTGCCGGCCTTCTTACGCGGAGCCGCGCTGGGCTGATCGAGAACGGACATGCTGGCTCCCCTTGCGTTATCTGGGCCTTTGCGGGCTTTCATGCATGGATTGGCACCGGGGGCAAGGACATACCCGGGGATGGCGTCCATGGCTTGACGGGGATCAAAGGATTTACGGGCGACGACGATAAGCCGCGCGGGCAATTTGCCCTCGCGGACATGCTCGATTTAGAACGGATCTAGCCTCGGAGAACGTTTCTCAGGCTGCGTCTGCCATGCGGTGCAAGGTCGGCATGTCGACGATTTCGAGACCCCGCGGCGTTTCTCTTACAGCGCCCTGAATTTTGAGGTTCAAAAGCGCGGCGCTCAGGTTCTCGATGCTCATGTCCAGACGTTCGGCGACGTAGCCGGCGGTGAGATCGTCGGAAATCAAATTCCCGTTTCGCCCCTCGCTTGCATTGAGGCCGGAAAGCGCGAGCAGCAGATTTGCGACGCGCGCAGTCGGCGTAATGGAAGCATGGCGAACGGTCTGCTCGCGCAGATAATCGAATTCCCGTTCCACTGCGGCGGTCATCCGAAATGAAAGCCGATCGTCGTGATCGAGCGCATCCTTGAGCTCGTCTTCGGATACGACGCTGACGACCGTGTCCACCATGGCCTGACCTGTGGTCGAATGTACATCGAGATGACCGAGGCCGATGATGTCGCCCGGGAACGCGAATTCGATCACTTCGTGCCGGCCGTCCGCCCAAAGCACGTAATGACAGATGGCACCGCGCTCTACGCGATAGAGCGTGCGTTCGTCCCCCGCCTGGAAGAGCATGACGCCCGTCGCCACGTTTTGGAGAACGTTGCCGGAATGAAGCGCGCCGGGATTGAGCTTTTCAAACCCGCCCCGCACATCTGCAAACTCTTCCGACCGGCACATGGTGGCCATCGCACGCTACTCCTTACTCAACCGGAATGTAAAAACCGGCCCTGCCTTATTCAAGTCATATTTGGCTTCACCGCCCGCGGGTAAACCTATCGATTGAAACGTAAAACTTCGTTCACGTCCGTCTGTTCCCGTCGTAACAACTCATTTACGTTTCGTGCGACGTTTTCGATCAGTTTGGTTTGTAGCCGGGCCCGACACCCCCCCTTTGCCCACCTTTACTCCATCCTTCGAGGAGCCTCCTTCGAAGGGCTCTAGGCGGCGGTCCGAGGCGTGTCTCGCAGGCTTTGTGACAGCCTAATCGTTTGATTTGTCTTTCCAGACGGCCTCCCGTAAGACCGCTTCTAACAATATGAAGGGCAGGGGACGGGGATGGCGGAGCAGGATCGGGCGCGTAGAGCCATCACGCCGCGCCGCGTACGAAAGCTTACGCTCGACAAAGATCTTGGAAAGATCGAGCGGCTCGAGCAGGTCACCCGATCGCTGACCCTGCGCTTTCTGGGGCCGGGCATCGCGCTCGTCTTTATAGTTTTTGCCGGTATTTTCGCGACGCTTCATATGGGGTCGGCGCCGAGCGGCGTGATAATCGTGGCGGCTGCCGTCATTGCGGCCTACATGGCGCTGACCATCGGGGCCAACGACGTGGCCAATAACGTCGGCCCAGCCGTCGGTGCGCGGGCGCTCACCATGACGGGCGCGCTGATTATCGCGGCCGTGTTCGAGAGCGCGGGGGCCCTGATCGCCGGTGGCGAGGTGGTCGAGACCATCTCGAAGGGGCTGGTCGATCCAGCCGCTGTGCCCGACAGCGGCGTTTTTATATGGATCATGATGTCGGCGCTCCTGGCGTCCGCGATCTGGGTGCACCTGGCCACACTTCTCAATGCCCCGGTGTCCACGACCCACGCCATCGTCGGAGGGGTGCTGGGCTCTGCTCTGGCGGCGATGGGGATGGAGCCGATCAACTGGCCGGTGCTGGGGGCTATCGCGGCAAGCTGGGTGATCTCCCCCTTGCTGGGCGGTCTGATCGCGGCTCTGCTGCTCGCTTTCATCAAAGTCATGATCATCTACCGGGAGGATAAGATCGCCGCGGCCCGGCGCTGGGTGCCGGTTCTCACGGCCGTCATGGCCGGGGTGTTCGGCGGGTATCTGGTGGTGAAGGGCCTGGGACGTGTCTGGAAGCCTGCTCCGGTTACGGTCGCGGTGCTTTCGCTGGCCGTATTTGCGCTTGTCTATGCGGTCGTGAAGCCGCTGATCCGCCGACAGTCAGAGGGCATGGAGAACCGCAACCAATCGCTACGGCGGCTGTTTCATCTGCCACTCATCTGCTCGGCCGCGCTTCTTTCCTTTGGCCATGGCGCCAACGACGTGGCCAACGCCGTGGGTCCTCTGGCCGCGATCCTTAATGCGGCCGACCAGGGATCGGTCAACTCTAACGTCGCGATCCCTCTGTGGGCGATGATGATCGGCGCCCTCGGGATCAGCCTTGGCCTCTTGCTGTTCGGTCCGCGCCTGATCCGTCTCGTCGGCGAGCAGATTACCAAGATGAACCCGATGCGGGCGTTCTGCGTCGCGCTTTCGGCGGCGATCACCGTGATCGTGGCTTCCTGGTTCGGTATGCCCGTCAGTTCCACCCACATCGCGGTGGGTGCGATTTTCGGTGTGGGTTTCTTCCGGGAATATTGGACGGTCCACAGTCGGCGACGCCGACACTTCGTTCGGGCGCATGGTGCCCGCCATGATGGTCACAAGCTCGCTCCGGTCGATCAGGAGGAGTTTCGCCGCAGGCGGCTTGTGCGCCGGTCCCATCTCATGACGATCGTGGCTGCCTGGGTCGTTACGGTTCCTGCAGCTGCAACGCTCTCTGCGCTGACGTTTTTGGCGATCCAATTCGCGCGCTGATCCGCCCTGGCGGTTTTCGAGTTCTCTCTGCAATTCTCATGGATTTCCGCCTCGGAGCCGCTTTGGATCTCCGTTAAACGCATTTGTGCGCGACTAAAGCGCCCGAAATGTCGGCTGAGTGCATATTTTTTAAGTATCCGACCGTACGTTTTTGTGGGTTAGGGGAGAAATTCGTCAGAATCACACGTCGGCATCGTTTCTGAACTATGTGTACTCAAACGCGAAGCGGCTACTGGCCGCAAATAGATGTGCTTATCGCGCGTGTTCGGGGGTGGATTGTCCCCGGACTGATCGTTGTGCTTGCCGCGCTTGCAGTCTTCAACCTCGCCGTTTTGATCGCAGCCGATTTCCACCCTTCTGTCTTCGCCATTTCTTTGCTCTGCATGCTCACCGTTTTCGTCGCGGCGGTTTCGGTTGCGTTTGCCAAGGACGAGACATCGCGCGCCGACCACTTCGAACGCGAGGCGAGTTCGTATCGCCACATGCTCGACGAGCATTTTCTCGTGTCGAAGATCGACGCGTCGGGTCGCTTTTGCGAAGCCAATCAGAACCTGCTGAACCGCACCGGCTATTCGAGCGACGAGTTCGCTCGCCGTGTGGTTGACGGAGGCGGGTCGGGGCTTTGCAATCTCGACCATCTTTCGGACATGTGGGCGACCGTTCGGCTCGGAAAAACATGGTCGGGCGAATACTGCGATGAGGGGAAGGATGGACAGCCGCTCTGGGTCAAGGCGATCTTCGTGCCCTGGCGCAACGCTCGCGGCGAACTGGAATGCCTGAGCACGATCGGTGTCGACGTGACCGAGCAGCGGAGCGCAGAGCAGGAGCTCAAGCGGGCGCACGCGCGTCTCGAGGCTTTCATCAAGCACGTGCCTGCGGCGGTCGCAATGTTCGACACCGAGATGCGCTATGTGGCGCATACGGATCACTGGCTGCACGACTATGGGCTCAAGGAAAAATCGCTCGTCGGGCGCAGTCACTACGACGTGTTTCCTGAGATTCCGCAGTGCTGGAAGGACAAGCATCGCCGGATCCTCGCAGGCGCTACGGAGAGCTGCGAGGAGGAGCGCTTCCAGCGGGCGGATGGATCGGAGAACATCCTGCGCTGGGAAGTGCGCCCGTGGTATTTGCCCGATCAGTCCGTGGGCGGGCTCATCATGCTCACGGAGGAAATCACAGAACGCAAGAAGATGCAGGACGATCTGTGGAAGCTCGTGAAGCTCGACAGCTTGACCGGCCTGCCGAACCGTCTCCTCTTTGGCGAAACGTTGCGGGATGCGATCGGAACGGCAGATGCGAATGGCGATCTCTTGGCCGTCACGCTGATCGATATCGACAACTTCAAAGAGATCAACGATACGCTGGGCCATGAGGCGGGTGACGAACTGTTGAAGATCGTGGCGCGACGCCTCGAAGATATGCTCGGCAGCACCGCCAACATCGCTCGCCTCGGGGGCGATGAATTTGCCGTGCTCATCGGCGGGCATCGTGAAATCGACGAGATCGAGGTGACGCTGGCACGGGTCAAACGGTTTCTAACCGAGCCCGTAAAAATTGCGGGGGCGATGCGGTTCTGCTCCACGAGCTTCGGTGTAACGGTCTATCCGCGCGATGCGCAGGAGCCTGGCGACCTGCTCAAGAATGCGGACCTTGCGCTTTATCGTGCGAAGAGCGTGGGGCGTGGACACATCGGCCAGTTTACGCCAGATCTGCGCGCTGCGATCAATCGCCGGGTCGAGATGCAGGAAGCTGCGCTCGAGGCATTGACGCGTGGAGAATTCGTTCTCTTCTTCCAGCCCATCATGCCTGCCGATCCGTCGGACCCGCCGTCGTTCGAAGCCCTTCTCAGGTGGCAGCATCCTGTGCATGGCCTGCTTACGCCAGGCTTCTTCGAAGAGGTTCTCGACGAGCCGCGCGTCGCGGCTGCCATCGGCGTGCGTGTCATCGATCTCGCGCTTGAACAGGTCGCGGCGTGGCAGGAGGAGGGGGTTGCTTTCGGCCGTGTGGCCGTCAACGTGACGTCGGCCGACTTTGCCTTCCGCTGCTTCGCGTCACATCTCAAGAGCCGTCTCGACCATTACAACGTGGCACCGGAGCGGATCTGCATCGAGGTGACGGAGCATGTCTTCCTCGGAAGCGGGACGCAACATGTCAGCGATGCGCTGCAGAGGCTTGCCGAACTTGGCGTTGAAATCGCGCTCGACGATTTCGGCACGGGCTACGCCTCGCTTTCGCACATCAAGGCGTATCCCATCGGCCGTCTCAAGATCGACCGGTCTTTCGTCACGGACATGGAAGAGAACAAGGACAGCCTGTCTATCGTCCAGGCTATCGTCCAGCTTGCGCGCAGCCTGGGCCTTTCCACCACCGCGGAGGGCGTGGAGAAAGAGGAGCAGGCGATCCTGCTCCGGAGCATGGGATGTGCGAGCCTGCAGGGCTATCACTTCTCGCGGCCGAAGCCGGCCGCAGAGCTCGGTCCTTTCCTTAAAAAGACGGCCGAGCACGGGTCGGTGACGGCCGCCTAATTCCGGCTAGCGACAGATCAGCACTGGCGTTGTGCTGTGAGTCAGCACCTTGTTCGCCTGGCTGCCGAGCAGGAAGCGCATGAGGCCGCGCCGGCCGTGCGAGGACATGACGATCAGATCGCACCCGAGCTTGTCGGCGGTCTCGATGATCCCTTCGGCCGGGAACTGATCTTTCACGTGCAGCGTGCTGCAGTCGACGCCCAGCGATTTGGCGTCCGTTTCCACAGCGGACAGAATGCGGTTTGCGTTTGCAACCACGCTCTCTTCGTAGTCCTTGATCGGAAACGCCATGGCAACCTCACCGGGCGCCACGGCAACCCAGGGCTCCGAGACATTGATTGCCGTCACCTTCGTCCCGAGCGCTTTGGCGATTGCGAGCCCTTGAGCGACGGCCTTTTGGGCGAGCTCCGAACCGTCGGTTGCGATCAGAATGTGTTTGTACATCTTTTCTGGCTCCAGGGCTGTCGTTCGAGGGCTTCGGTTTGAGGTGGCGGCTTACGACCAGCCGCAACCTTTATAGAGACGCGTTTCTTTGCCGGAAGTTGACGAAGATCAACGTTCGATCGGCGCATGCGGTTTTGGCTTGGCGTCGGCAATCGGCGCCTTGCGGATTCTATCGGACCCCCGCGCCGTATTTGCCGAACCGGGAAATGGTAGCTCCTTGATGCCATCCTCTCAATCGTGGCGGTCGGCGGGCCTTCGGTTTAAGGGTTGGCGGTTCGCTATGTCGACCCCAGATGTCGGGTTAGGCCGGACGCGGCCGGGAGTTGAGGTTTTCGTGCAGAAGCTCGCCTACATGACGATTGGAAGCGTTGCGACGCTCTTGGCGTTTCTCGGCGCTCTTCTGCCGGGATTGCCGACGACGCCGTTCCTCTTGGTCGCGCTTTGGGCGTTTGCCCGCTCCAGTGAGCGCCTGCTGGGTCTGCTCGAACGTACGCCCCTGCTCAGCACGGCGCTGGTTGAGGCGCGCCGGTTCGAGGAACGACGCACGATCCGGCGCGAGGTCAAGCTGTTTGCGCTGGCCTGCGCGTGGGGCTCTGTCCTGGTGATGGGTTTGGCCGTTGGCCTTTCCCGGCCGATCCTACTGGGCGCGGTCGCCGCGGCGGCCGTGGGGGGGACGATCGCGATGTGGTGGTTTCCAACCGAAAGGTGAGGTCTCTGGCTTGGACTGGGGGTGGGTTCAATTTTCCCTTGGCGCGCTGGGGCGAGACCCATTGTAGGCGGCGCAGCAATCGGGTAAACACGCCGCGCGGGGGCGGTCCGGTGGACTGGCCGATCCGTCTCGGCGTATGGCCCCGCAGGGCATCAAGCGCCAAAAGCTGCCGTAGCTCAGTGGTAGAGCACTCCCTTGGTAAGGGAGAGGTCGCAAGTTCAATCCTCGCCGGCAGCACCATTTTTTCTCGATAAATCAGAGTTCTATGTAGAAAAAGACCGGGGCGTGGAGAGCCACCCCGGCCTGGATGCTGCCTGTTACGGGAGCGAGGAACGATTAGCGCGCTTTGCTGTGCCGTGCTCAGCGGGCGGCGACGCGGCGCTCGACTTCCGACTTCGAGACTTCGCCGGCCTTGATGAGAGCGGTGACGCAGCGGTTCGAGAGGTTGTGGCCGTTGGCGCGCATGCACTTGCGGACGCCCGGGCTGCCGACGGCGTGCTGGCTGCAGTAGGAGTAGTAGTCGGAGGCGCAAGCCATCTTGACGCCGAGGCTGACGGCGGCGGCCTGCTGGGGAGCTGCGAGGGCGAGGACGGCTGCTGCAGCGGCGAGGGCGGTGCGGAAGGTCTTGGTCATCGGGGTCATGGCGATCTCTCCATCGTCCAGTGTGCGTTTCGATGGAGGGACTTTGCGCCATATGCCGCGCCGTCGCTGTTCCCGGAGGAACGGGGCGACAAAAAGCTGGATACTTTGAAATCCTGGGGCGGACCCGCTGATTGGCGATGCCTTGCGGCGGTCAGCCTGCCGCGGCGGGGGTAAGACCGACCATGCCCGGGAGACGCTGGCCGAGCTCGTCGAGCTCCGCCTTGTCGATCCGGAAGAACATATTGCGGGCCATGCGGCGGCGGAGATCCGCGTCGAGCTCACGGGTGAGCAGAATGACCGGGACGTCGCCCGGCGGGTAGAGCTGAGCGGCCCCCGTAACCTTGAAGTCCAGCACGTGCTCGTAGAAGCTCTGCCACTTGGTCTGTGTGGCGGCGATCAGGTGGCGGGCATCGAGCGCGACGCAGCCCATGATGCCGGCCCGGATGGCAGCGGCGTAAAGGCGGGCGCGATAGCGCGTGTTCGTGATCTCGGGATCGATAGAGAGACGCGACAGCTCGACGATGGGCCCCTTGGCGCTGGCCTTCAGGGCCTCGACTTCCGGATAAACCTTTTCGCACGGAATGGCCGGGCCTTCGGTGCCTGGAACGTAAAGGCTGATCCTCAGCGTGGCGATGCAGGCGCCACGGCGATACAAGGCGGCCACCAGGGTTGTGCCGAGATCGTCATAAGCGTCCGTGTAGATTTCGAACGGGGAAGGCTCGATCAAGCCCGCGTTCACGTATCCCCGATAGCGAAGAGCAAAGGCTTCGCGACGATTGTCCGTGCACGCATACCATGCCGTGCGAACGACCGAGTCCGATTGGTCCGCCTCGTTAAAAGCGGCCTCATGTTGAGCATGCGGCTTCACGTAAGCGTCCCAATTGCGTGACGAGGAGAGGATCCTGTTGCCAGATCCCTCAGTACCCCTGAACGTTTATCAGATAATTGAGTTCCTGTAAGGCGGCACGCTCTTTTCTTGAGACCAAATGTCACGGAGCTGATAAAAACGGCGTCCATCTGGCGACGGACGAACCTCGACCCCGGACGCTGGCCCTCGATTGGCATGGTCGCCTATGCAATGCGTGGTGGGCCCGCCAGGACTCGAACCTGGAACCAGGCGGTTATGAGCCGCCAGCTCTAACCATTGAGCTACGGGCCCGCCCTCTGCCGAATGGGACGAGGGGCGGACCTTCTATATCAGAGTTCGCGAGAGGTTCCAGCGCGCGTGCATGGGGTTATTCGGCCTTCATTCCTCCCTCATGCTTCCGTATGCGGGACCTCCGACACCTCAGGAGGAGCCCGCCCCATGCATCCGATGACGTCTTTCAAGCCCGCCGCCTTGTTGTCTGCCTTTCTCCTCCTTCTCCCGGCCAGCCCGATATTTGCTCAGGACAAGCCCATGGATCGTCTGATCACCGTATCTGCAACTGGCTATGCGTCGGCTGAACCCGATCGGGCGCGAATCTCCACTGGTATCACGGCCGATGCGGCAACTGCCCGGGAGGCGCTCGCGGCGAATACGGAAGCGATGAAGGCGGTGATCGCGGGGCTCAAGGAGAGCGGCATCGAGGCCAAGGATATCCAGACCAGTATGTTCAACGTCGAGCCGCGCTATACGCATCCACGCGACGGAACGGCGCCTGTGGTCGATGGCTATCGTGTCTCCAATCAGGTCGAAATCGTCGTGCGGGATCTCGCGTCTCTCGGCGGCCTTCTCGACAAGCTGGTGACGCTTGGAGCCAATCAGATGCACGGGCTTGGGTTCGAAGTCAGCGAGGCGGACACACTGAAGGATTCGGCGCGCAAGGAAGCGATTGCAAATGCACGCCGGCGCGCGGAGCTTCTGGCCGGTGCGGCGGGGGCCGAGGTCGGGGAGGTCGTGACGATCACCGAAGAGGTTCAGTTCGATGGACCGCGCCCGATGGCGATGCGGGCTTCTGTGGCCAAGGAAGCCGCGCCCATCGAGAGCGGTACGGCAACGCTTGAGGCGCGCGTCACGGTGACGTGGCGTCTGAAGTAGAACGCCTGAAATATGCGCCTTGCCGCGGCCCGGAGGACGTCCCTTCGGGCCGCATGCGTTTGTTGGCGCTCGTGCGAAGAATGGGCGCTAGTTCTTCCCGCTGGTCTTCGGCAGGCGTGCGATGAGGCTCGACGTATCCCATCGGCCCCCGCCGATATTCTGCACCTCGGCGTAGTAGCGGTCGACAAGCTCGGTGACGGCCAAGGTCGAGCCATTGCGCTTGGCTTCGGCGAGGCAGATCGCGAGGTCCTTGCGCATCCAGTCGACCGCGAAGCCGAAATCGAAACGGCGCTCGTGCATGCTTTGCCAGCGGTTCTCCATCTGCCAGGATTGGGCAGCCCCCTTCGAGATGGTGTCGATGACCGCGGCGACATCGAGCCCTGCATTCTCTGCGAAGGCGATGGCTTCAGAGAGACCCTGCAAGAGACCGCCGATCGCGATCTGGTTGACCATCTTCGCGAGCTGGCCGGAGCCGGCAGGGCCCATGAGGCGCACGGCTCTGGCGTAGTTGCGGATCACGGGATCGGCAGCATCGAAAGCCTTTGCGTCGCCGCCACACATCACAGTGAGCTGGCCCGCTTCAGCGCCTGCCTGGCCGCCGGAGACGGGCGCATCGACGAAGGCTAGTCCCTTGGCTCGGGCTGTATCGAACAATTCGCGTGCAACGTCGGCGGACGCCGTTGTGTGATCGACGAAGATCGCGCCGGGCCGCATCGTCGCGAACGCGCCATGCGGGCCGGTCGTGACCTCGCGCAGGTCATCGTCGTTTCCGACGCAGGCGAAGACGAAATCGGCATCTTT
>ENA-UOUJ01001861-UOUJ01001861.1-activated-sludge-metagenome-genome-assembly--contig:-NODE-1861-length-10339-cov-4.244846_pt1 | contig 10339 bp, 9 predicted proteins | sample MGYA00249839_ERZ747224 | MGnify/ENA primary metagenome ERZ747224 (study PRJEB28782, sample SAMN03220277) | activated sludge metagenome | biome: wastewater; feature: sewage sludge; material... | reverse complement strand
GGCAAGATTGCGCTCCGTCATCCGGAACGGAAACACCTGCACCTGAAACCGCGCCTGCCCGCCTCTGAGCGCCGCCGTGACGATCCGCCAGATCTCGTCGATCACCGGGTCCGTCATCGCATAGCAGCCGATGGAGCCGCACCCGCCGTGCACCATCAGGAACGAGCCCGTGCGTCCGTGCGACTGATCGAAGGTGTTAGGGTAGCCGAGGTTGAACGAGCGGTGCCAGGCGCTGTTCGGATTGAGCGCGCCCTGGTCCACCGTATAGAAGCCTTCGGGCGCCTGCCGGTCGCCCTCGCGCAGCTTCGGCCCAAGGCCCCCTGACCATTTGCAGATCGGATAGGTCGCAAAGCGGTGGAAGCGCCCGTCGCGCATCATCCAGAGCTCGAGCTCGAACTCGCGCTTGAAGATGCGCATGAAGATCGGGTTGCCGAGCGCGAGCCCGTGCGCGGCGAGCCGGCCGCTGAAATCGGCAAGGTCCGGCGTGCCGGGCAGCGTCATCCCGAAACTCGCGAATTCCATCCGAATGTGACGCTGAAAAGCGATCCACAGCCGCTCGGCTTCGACAGGGCGGACAAGGGCGAACACGGCACCCGAGATGACAACGGCGATAAGCGCGAGAACACCGAGGCGAAGGAGCGTGTAAAGACCACGCAGCGCGCCTGATGTGCGCCGTTTGGGTGCCGGATTGGACTGGGGTGTCTCGCCCACGGGCCGCGCTACGGAGGAACGAAGCCGAGTGCAGATGCGCCCGGCGGCATGCCGCGAGATTCACCGAGCGAGCCGGTCGTGGTCGAGGCGAAGATTGATTGTGACCGCGTGGCTTCGGCCGCAACGTCTCTCGCCACACGCGTGCGCGGGCCCGGCATCGTCAAGCGCTCGTTTGCAAGCTGCCACTCGGATGGACGCGGCGAGAATGGCGCGAGTTGAGGCCGCTTGAACCGCGGACAGGCCCCAGCGGGATCGAGTTGAACGCCTGGCTCGTAAAGCGCATTCACGACGTAGCGACGTTCGCACACCGCAATTGAAGGCGGCACGCGATGCACCTCGAAGAAGTCGTAGCCTTCCTTCATCGTGCGCCAGAAGCTGTACCACCGATGCTTCTTGAAGCGGTCGAGCTTCTCCTGCGTCATCCGGAACGGATAGGCATGCACCTCGAAGCTCTCCTGCCCGCCGCGCAGCGAGTCGCGCGCCAGAGCGTAGATTTCTTCCGCCAGCGCATCCGTCATCGCATAGCAGCCGGCCGACTTGCAGTCGCCGTGCACCATGAGCGCCTGCCCGGTGCGGCCGTGCGCGCGGTCATAGGCGTTGGGGAAGCCGAGGTTGAAGGCGAGATAATATTTCGAGTTCGGGTTCAGCTGGGTCTGAGAGACCGTATAGAAGCCCTCCGGCGCCTGCTTGTCGCCTTCCTTGAGCTTGGGCCCGAGTTCGCCCGACCAATTGCAGATCGGGTAAGTCTTGAAATGATAGTAGCGGCTGTCGTCGCGCATCTTCCAAACTTCGAGTTCGGATTCCTCTTTGAATATGCGGATGAAGATCGGCGCGCCGGGCTGCATGCCCTTCTGACCGATGAGGGCCACCGTCTCGGGCGAAAGCGGGTTCTCGGAATGATGGAGGATCTCGGGCATCGACGAGCACGCCGCGAGAAGCACGGCACTGAGCCCAGCCACGAGCTTTGGCGCGAGCCGCCTAAGCCTGCGCTGAAAACCTTCACTGCGATTGAGGACGCTTAAACGCACACGCTTTTTCCCCCTGGCGCATACGAAAGACCATCCGACCGAAACCGTAAAGATTTCATTAACGTTACGAATTCCTGTGAATTTTCAGCGCCGAGCCGCCAGAGTCAAGTGTCTCTGTGGAATACGGCACGCGTACGGCGCGAGCAGTGTTATCCCCTACAACTGACGGCCGATGGAAAGGAAGCGCTCGTGCCGCAGGCGTCGGATCTCGGTAGGCGATTTGCCCTCGAATTCCGTCAATGCCTTGGCGATGGCATCGCTGGCGGTTTGGATGGCCAGCGCCCGGTCCCGATGCGCGCCGCCAACAGGCTCGCGCACGATGACGTCGATCACGCCCAGCGTGTCGAGGTCCTGCGCCGTGATCTTCATATTCGTCGCCGCGTCGATGGCCTTGGCTGAGTCGCGCCAGAGGATGGAGGCGGCGGCCTCGGGCGAGGCGACCGTATAGATCGAGTGCTCCAGCATAAGGATGCGATTGGCTGTGGCGATGGCGACAGCACCACCCGATCCGCCTTCGCCGATCACGACAGCGATGATCGGCACGCCGATTTCGAGGCACTTGTCGGTGGAACGCGCGATGGCTTCGGCCTGTCCGCGCTCCTCCGCGCCGATGCCGGGATAGGCGCCGGCCGTATCCACAAGCGTGATCACGGGCAGGTTGAACTTGTCCGCCATCTCCATGAGGCGGACGGCTTTGCGGTAGCCCTCGGGCCGGGCCATGCCGAAATTGTGCCGGATGCGCCCCTCGGTATCCGAGCCCTTTTCGTGGCCGATGACGACAACCGGTTTGCCCCGGAAGCGCCCGAGACCGCCCATCACCGCCTCATCCTCGGAGAAATAGCGATCTCCTGCGAGCGGCGTGAAGTCGTCGATCAGCGCGGTGATGTAGTCGAGCGCGTGCGGCCGGTCCGGATGGCGGGCGACCTGTGTCTTCTGCCAAGGCGTGAGCTTGGCGTATGTATCGACGAGCGCGGCCTTGGCCTTTTGCTCAAGCTTCTTGATTTCTTCCGAGATGGAGACGCCTTCGCCGCCCTCGAGGATCTTGAGCTCCGTCACCTTGCTTTCGAGTTCCGCGATGGGCTTCTCGAAATCCAGATAGGTGCGGACGGTAACGGGGCGTTCGGACTGCGTACGTTCCAATTTGGCCTCATCCTGCCGCTTCGGGAAACGCGGCGTTCGTGGGGGGAGTGCGAGGATTTGGGCGCACGTTGGCCTTGCGTTTTCCTGCCTGTCAAGGCCCGTCCCGATCTTCGTAAACGCTGCCTCGCCCAACTGCCGTTTCACCCTGGGGAAAGTCCGAGGAGGGACGGATGACGGCCGGTCTAGAAACATAGGGGCGAGGACGGCCGCGGGGGTCGATCAAGGCGCCTTCTTTGCGAGCGGATGATGCTCGGTCACGAGCCGCTTCAGGCGCTCTTCGAGCACATGCGTGTAGATTTCGGTGGTCGAGATGTCGGCATGGCCGAGCAGGCTCTGGACAGCGCGAAGATCCGCACCCCGTTCCAAAAGATGGCTGGCAAACGCGTGACGCAGCACGTGGGGAGAAACCCGTTCGGGATCGAGACCGGCGCGCTCGGCCGTCTCCTTGAGGTCCTGGGCGAAGCGCTGCCGCGTCAGGTGCCCGGCTCCGCCACGAGAGGGAAACAGGTAGCGCGTCGCGATCATTGGCGCGACTCCGTCTTCAGGCGTGGAGCCCAGGGAGAGGTAGCGGTCGAGAGCTGCCCGTGCGCCGGCGTTGAGCGGGACGAGGCGCTCGCGCCCGCCCTTGCCGCGGATGGCGATCAAACGGGGATCCGCCTTGAGCACGGCGCGCGGCAGCGAGACCAGCTCGGAAACGCGCATGCCCGTGGCGTAAAGCATTTCGAGCAAGCAATGGTGGCGTAGAGCTCGGACGAGATCGCGCCCCTTGAGCCCGTCGGCCGCCCGCGCCGCGCTCTCGATCAGCCGATCCACCTCGTCGACCGAGAGCGTCTTCGGCAGGGGACGCCTTTTCGCAGGCGACTCCACGCCCGTGACCGGACTTTCGTCGACGACGCTTTCGGCCTCCAGGAACTTGTAGAGCTGGCGCACGGCTGAAAGCCGCCGCGCCCGCGAAGCAGGCTTGAGGCCTTCCGCAGAGAGCCCGTGCATATAGCGCGAAACGTCTGCCCGCGCGGTGCCGACGACGGATAGGTTATGGCCCGAAAGGAAGCGCAGGTAGTCGTCGAGGTCGCGACGATAGGCGTCGAGCGTGTTGGCGGCAGCACCCTTCTCTGCCGCCATCATTTCGAGAAATGCCGTGATGTGCCGCTGGTCGTCGCCGCTGGACATGGCCGCGGGCCTCACTGAGCCACGGCGCGTGGCCACGCCCCGAACAAGCCTTCGAATGCGAGCCGCCGGGCATCCGTTTCGAGACCGGCGCGCCGCAGCGCGCGAATGGCGTCGCCGAGAGCAATCACATGCGCTTGCTCCGCGCCACCAGGGCCGATGGTGCGCATCACAAGCAGCACCGTGCGGCCGAACTCCTTTTTGCGCGAGGCGTCCGCGAGATCCGTCAGCACACCCGTGTCCGGGAGGTGACCGCTTGCCGGCTGCGGCGCCTGGCTGGTCAAGTCCCATAAGGTTGGCGGGACGGTCATATCGAGCGCTTCGAGCACCGTGGTCAGGCGATGCAGCAGCGCCGGGCTCAGCCGGCCTTGCCGCGCAAGCGCCTCCACGGCGCCGAGATGACGCCCGCGATCCACGCCCGTCGTCGGCTCGGCGATGTCGGCAAGTGCCATCCAGTGAGCGTGGGTCTGGCTCGATGCGTCAGGGTTCCAGGTCCCGCTCGGCGCGGTAAGGCGCGCCCAGTTTCGGACCGTCTCGAAGTCGCCGCCCGCGAGGCTTACTTCGATGGCCGTCTCGGCAAACCATCCGAGATCGGGGTTCGGCCGGAGCTGTTGAACGGCGCCGGACATCACGGCGAGCGCGGGCCAGGTGAGCGCCGCGCGGCGGGCATGATCGAGAAACGCACGAACATGATGGGCCTTGTTCTCAGGCGCCGTTTCTTGCTCGACCGCTTTGAAAAGTCCCGCGCGCTCGGTAGCGTCTGCGTTCCCGCCAGTGCCCTGCGCGCGATAGAGTGGGGCCAGATCGCGCGGCGGTAGCGCGTTGAAGAGCGCGGCAGCCTCTCCGGCTTGAAGCCGCACGTCGGCGGGGCTACGCGGATCATGGGCCAGCGCGGCGAGAAGAGCGGGCGAAGAGGCTCGGATGAGAGCATCGCGCGGGAAACCGCCCTTGAGAGATGCGATCCGGTAATCGAGGGCGGTGAGCTTTTGGCCCGAAGAAAGCTCGGGTGCGAGCCCCGCCGTCACCCGGTCGAGCAGATCCACGCCCGGAAGCTCTCCAAGGTCCAGCCCGCGGATCAGGCGGGCCTGAAGGGCGGCCGCATCCATGTCTCCGCGCTGGGCGGCGCAATAGCCGGTAATGAGAAGGGCGTCCGCCTGGATCGGCTTTGGCAATTCGGCATGCGCTTGGGCCAAGCCACGCGCGAGATCGCATCCATGCTCGATGTTCCCGAGCCCGATTTCGTTTTTCGCCGCCAGCGTTGTGAGCAAAGGATCGCGCGTGGCAGCCGGGTCGCGTGCGAGCAGCGCTGCGGCCTCTGCAATTAGCCCCGATTGATCCAGCGCTTCGACGCGAAGCGCCGTGAAGCGGGCCTGGTTTGCGCCGTCGGCAGCCGGGGCGTCAGAGATGATGAGGCGGCGCCAAAGCGCATGCAGGGCGGGAGAGCGGGGCGGCAAAGCCAGCACGGAGATGGCCTCAGCGAGCTCCCCCGCAGAAAGCCCGCTCCAAAGCTCATGCGGAAGGCCGGAGCCGCCTTGCGACATGACGGGATTGAGCTCTTCCCGTTCGACGCCGGCAGCACCCCTCCACTGTTCTGCGACGCCGGCGGGCGGCGCCGCATCCTCTTTGGCGGCGTCAGAGCCGTCCGCTGGGCTTTCCGACGGTGTTTGCGATTGCCACGGCAACCATTGGGCAACACCGGTTTGCGGCGCGGTCGAACAGACCGATGCCGCCAGCAGCAACGGCAGGGCGTGTGCGCGGAAAGAGACGGTCATGGTGTCCGCACTTTGACTCCCGGCACGACCTTGACCACCTCGCTCTGCTCAGGCTCGAACTGCGTGGCGAAGAAGTAAAGGGTGCCGCAAACCACAGCGGCGATCGTGCCTGTGACGGTGAGAAAACGAAAAAGGCTCGGCATGAAAGGCGTTCGCCCCCCTCGGTAGGATCGCCAGTGGTGTGGCCTGAGGTGCGGCCCGTCGTGGCCTGCAGGGATACTCCGCCGACCGCCGGATTGTGAAAAGAAACGCGAAGGGTTTCAACTATGTTGGGCCTAAGGTGGCGCGATTATGACTGATTTGGCTAGAGCCAATGGCCGCCTGCTCCGTGTTTTGCGGCCCGGCCCTCGCATTCGGGCGTCTGTTTGCGCTAGACCATGATCGGTTCAGGCCCTATCAGCCTGAAGCGTGAATCATCGGTCTCACCAAAGAAATTAGAGCGTGATCAGTTTCTCTTGTATCGAGATCACGCTCTAATGGAGGTCGCCCCCGGCAATTCCGGGTGCTGGAGACACGATGCAGCAGGAGAAGGACATCGTCGAAACGGTCCGGACGGCGCTCGGGACGCGTTCGCTCGTGCTGGTCGGCCTTATGGGCTGCGGGAAGTCGTCCATCGGCCGACGGCTCGCGACCCGCCTCGCCCTGCCGTTCATCGATGCAGATGAGGAAATCGAGCGGGTGGCGCGCAAGTCCATCAGCGAGATCTTTAACGATCACGGCGAAGCGTTCTTCCGCGACAGGGAGGCCAAGGTCATCGCCCGCCTGCTTTCGGGCGGCCCTCAGGTGCTGGCCACTGGCGGCGGAGCCTTCATGACGGAGGAAACGCGCGCGCAGATCCGCGAAGCGGGCATTTCGATCTGGCTGCGCGCGGAGCTTCCGGTGCTCATGCGCCGTGTCGGCAAGCGCGATACGCGGCCGCTGCTCAAAGATACGGACCCCGAAGCGGTGATGCGGCGTCTGATGGACGCCCGCTATCCCGTTTACGCGGAAGCCGACATCACGGTCGAAAGCCGCGACGTTCCGCACGAGGCCATCGTCAGCGAGATCGTGAACGCTCTGACGCGGCACCCGGCATTGGCGCAAACGCCCCCGATCTGATAGGTCTGGGTCCCGTTTTTTGACACCAACACGCGAAACGAGAAGCTGCCCGATGCCGACCCTCGCCCATTCCATGGCCGCAACGACACGCGCCGCCCGTACGGTCGCCGTGCCGCTCGGAGGACGGTCCTATGACGTGCTGATCGGGCCTGATCTTTTGTCCGAGGCAGGGCGCCTGATTGTGGGCCGCCTCGGCAAAGCCAAGTGCGGGATCGTGACGGACGAGAACGTGGCGCGCCATCATCTTGCGACGCTGGAGGCGAGCCTGAAGGCCGAGGGCCGTCACAAGGGCTCCATCGTGCTTCCGCCTGGCGAGCCGACAAAAAGCTTCCGAGCGCTGGGACCGCTCTCCGAGCAACTGCTCGAAATGGGCCTTGAGCGCGGAGACCTCGTCGTTGCCTTCGGCGGCGGTGTGATCGGCGATCTCGCGGGCTTCGCAGCCGGTATCCTGCGCCGTGGTGTGCGCTTCGTGCAGATCCCGACGTCGCTTCTCGCGCAGGTGGACAGCTCCGTCGGCGGCAAGACGGGCATCAACACCCCCCAGGGCAAGAATCTCATCGGCATCTTCCACCAGCCCTCGCTCGTGATCGCCGACACGGATGTCTTGAAAACGCTGCCGCCGCGCGAAATGCGGGCTGGTTACGCGGAGATCGCCAAATACGGATTGCTTGGCGACGCGGGCTTTTTCACGTGGTTGGAAGCAGCCTACGAGGATCTGTTCGCCTATGAGCAGGAGACGCTCGTCACAGCCATCGAGACGAGCGTCAAGGCGAAGGCCGCCATTGTTGCACGCGACGAGCACGAGACCGGAGATCGTGCCCTTCTCAACCTCGGCCACACCTTCGGCCATGCCCTCGAAGCCTGGACAGGCTATTCGGATCGTCTGCTGCACGGCGAAGGTGTGTCGATCGGCATGTGCCTCGCGTTCCGTTTTTCGGAGGGCCTGGGCCATTGCCCGGCAGGCACGGCCGAGCGCGTCTCGCGCCATCTCGCGGCGGCGGGCCTGCCGACGAAGCTTTCCGACATCCCGGGAGACACGGCCGACGCCGACAATCTCGTGGCGCTGATGGGCCAGGACAAAAAGGTGCGCGACGGCACGCTGACGTTCATCCTCGCGCGCAACATCGGTGACGCGTTCATCGCGCACGATGTCCCGCCCGACAAGGTGCGCGATTTCCTGGCCCGCGAGATCGCGGGTTGAGCGCCGAGCGGATCGAGACGTTTCCAAGTCCTGCCGAAGTGCCACGCACGTCGAGTGCAAGCAACCTGAAGCCCGTCGGTTGAGACCATGCTGATCTTCGCGGCCGTCCTGTTCCTGCTGCTCTTATCTGCGCTGCTTTCGGCGTCGGAAGCCGTATTCACCGGCGCGTGCCGGGCGCGGCTGCACGCTCTCGAAGGGGAGAACGGCGAACGCGCGCGCCTTGTCAACGGCCTGCTCGAAAACCCGGAACGGATCGCCGGCACGGTCCTCCTGGCCAACACTCTCGTCAGAGTTCTGGCGGCTGCTCTGACGACGGCGCTTCTCGTGCGCCTCTACGGTGCGGCGGGTATCTTTTATGCGGCCGTTGCGATGACGATTGCGATCGTGATTTTCGCCGACGTGCTGCCCAAGACCTACGCTCTGGCGTATCCCGAGCGCACGGCCCGCCTGATCGCGCCGTTCATGCGTATCGTTGTGGCCGCGCTCGGTCCCATAACGACCGCAATCGCGTTTCTTGCGCGCGAGGCGCTGAAACTTGCACCGAACAAGGATGACGACGAGGCGAACAGTCTTGCGGCCCACCGCGAGATCCGCGGCGCTATCGAATTGCAGACTCTGGAAGGCGCCGTGGCGCGTACGGACGCGCACATGCTGGGCGGCGTGCTGGATCTCGGTGAGCTCGAAGTGTCCGACATCATGGTCCACCGTACCAAGATGCAGACCTTCGATGTGGCGGACGCACCCCGAGACATCATCGCCGAGGTGCTGCATTCGCAATATACGCGCGTCCCCATCTGGAAAGACGAGCCTGAAAACATCGTCGGCATCCTCAACACGAAGGATCTTCTCGGCGCGTTGGCCAAGGTCGACTGGGACGTCGAAAAAATCGACATCACGAGCATCGCCGCCACGCCCTGGTTCGTGCCAGACACCACGTCGCTCAAGGACCAGCTCAATCAGTTTCTGAAGAAGAAAGCGCAGATGGCGCTCGTCGTCGACGAGTACGGCGATGTGCAGGGATTGGTGACGCTTGAGGACATCCTCGAAGAGATCGTGGGCCAGATCACGGACGAGCACGACGCGACGGAGGTGCACATTCGTCCGCAGGCCGACGGCACCGTCAATGTGGACGGCACCGTACCGATCCGCGACTTGAACCGCCATATGGATTGGGATCTTCCGGACGACGAGGCCACCACCATTGCGGGCCTCGTTGTGCACGAGGCGCAGTTGATTCCTGAGCCCGGCCAGATGTTCACGTTTCACGGCTACCGGATGGAGATCCTGCGCCGCAGCCGCAACAAGATCACGGCCGTGCGTATCCAGAGACTCGCGGAGGGTGGACAGCAAACGCTTTCGCGTGCTGCCGTGCCCCCAGCAAGGCGAACGAATATTTAAGGTCCAGATTTAAGGGTGTTGCGCCAGGGCGGGCGTCACCGCGCCATAATCGCGAGCGACTGTCTGACGCGAACGATCCGCCGCAAGATTTTAGCGTACGCTCTCGCCAGGTGCGTAGGTCGAGAGCGCAAGCGCATGGATGCGCCCGCCCGCGATTTCTTCGGCGACGGCTTCGTTCACCATCCGATGGCGGCCCACGCGCGACACGCCCGTGAACTTGGGGGAGACGATGAGAATGCGAAAATGGCTCTCGCCCGTGCCCGGAGAGGACCTGTGGCCTGCGTGCAGCTCGCTCTCGTTGACGACATCGAGCCGCGTCGGCTCCAGCGCCACCATGAGCTTTTCTCGCAAACGTGCCTCGGCCGACATGAAGTAACCTCCGTGGAAATTGTGGGCTCTCAATCGCCCTGCGGCGTACTGCCCGTGCGTCCGTCTTGTGTGCCCGTGACCGCCAGACCATAATCCAGACCATGAAGCTCAATTCGAAATACTTCGATTCGATCAGGGTCGCGTCCAAGCGCGCGACCGATGAGAAGTCGCGCCAGAAGCATCCGCCCTGCGAGTGGAAGGGCTGCGGCCGCCCCGCGCCCCATCGCGCACCCAAGGGGCGGGGTCGCGACGGCGAGTATTTCGCGTTCTGCGTGGACCATGTGCGCGCATATAATGCGTCCTACAACTATTTCGACGGCATGAGCGACAATGAGGTCACGGATTTCCAGAAGGATGCCGTGACCGGCCATCGCCCAACCTGGAAGGTGGGCGCAAACTCCTGGGCCCACGGCACCAGCGACCGGATGTCGGGCGCCACGCCCGGCGGGGTCGGC
>ENA-UOUJ01001860-UOUJ01001860.1-activated-sludge-metagenome-genome-assembly--contig:-NODE-1860-length-10341-cov-4.805172_pt1 | contig 10341 bp, 10 predicted proteins | sample MGYA00249839_ERZ747224 | MGnify/ENA primary metagenome ERZ747224 (study PRJEB28782, sample SAMN03220277) | activated sludge metagenome | biome: wastewater; feature: sewage sludge; material... | reverse complement strand
TGGTAGATAAACTGCAACACCAGGAAACCAAAACACGCCAGATTGAAAATAAAATCAATCAACTGGCAGCCGCCAGTTCTGAAGCTGCACAACCTAAAGTTACCGCGAAATTCAGGGCTACAGGATTTATGATTGACGTGCAGAACAATTATTTGCTTACCAACGCACACGTAGTGAGAGAAGCGAAAAATCAACTGGTGGTTGAAAATAATAAAGGAGAGCAATACACAGCTACTTCTGTATACGTGAATTTTGAGAACGACCTGGCGGTGTTGAAAATTACAGATGAACGATTTAAGAAATTATCCCCTGCCCCTTACAGTATCAAGAAAAACCCGGCCGAATTAGGCGAACAGGTTTTTATGCTCGGTTTTCCTAAACAGGAAATTGTGTATGGTGAAGGATATGTAAGTGCCAAAAACGGTTATAAAATGGATACCATTTATTGTCAGTTGAACACTTCTGCCAACGAAGGCAGCAGCGGTTCTCCGGTGATTAATAAAAGTGGTGAACTGATCGGCATTATCTCCAGTATGGAAACAAACGCCGAAGGGGTTGTTTTTGCCATCAAATCGAAAAACATTTTTGCAGCTATTGATGCTATTAAAGATCTTGAAGGACATGCTAACATCAAAATTACCAGTCAGCCGGCACTAAAAGGTATTGACCGCGTACAGCAGATTAAGAAGGTGCAGGATTATGTTTTCATGGTGAAAGGAAATTAATTTTCACCACCCACATTACCAAAGTTTTTGCGGATACACTTTGTCTTCCAGTAATACATCCAAACTGGCTTTTACCATGGGGGCATCTTCCTTGTATGTTACTCCAAACCATTGTGCCGACGTTGGAATAACACGAATAGCACCACCGGCTTCTTTAATAAAATGATCCGCTACTATAGGTATAAAGAACTCCGCTTTTAACTGATCTCTGTTTTCTTCAATAAACGATTTAAATAATTTTTCGGTAATACTGAAAATGGAAGTGGGGAAACACCAAAAATTCATAGACACGCTGGATGTACCATCCACTGCTGTTTTACCCTGAGCATCTTCATAATACACCTGGTTGTTCTCAGGGAATATCTTGGTTCGTTCAGTAATAGAAATCAGATTTCCGGCAGCATCTACCTCACACACACCCCTGCTTACGGTTCCATGTTCACTTAGGGTTTTATCCAGTTGATAGCCTATGATAGCAGCTGTTGAATCGTTACAGGATTGTGTAAGGAAACTGAATGCTTTCTCAAAAGCATCCCTTCCATAAAAATCATCAGCGTTGATCACGGCAAATGGTGTGGTCACCGCATCTTTTGCGCACAATACAGCATGAGCCGTTCCCCAGGGTTTGGTTCTATCCGCAGGTACTCCACCATCAACAAATGCATCCATTTCCTGATATACATACTCTACATCTATTTTTCCGGATAACTTTGTGTTGAAATTGGCTTTAAAGGGTTCAGCAAAATCTTTTCTAATGATAAAGACTACCTTGCCGAAGCCTGCACGGATGGCATCGTAAATGGAATAGTCCATAATGGTTTCACCGGAAGGACCAAAACCTTCTGTTTGTTTCATACTTCCGTAGCGGCTGGCCATACCCGCTGCCAAAATCACTAAAGTAGGCTTCATATTATATTTTTAACCATTCAAATGTGAAGCGCAAAAATAAGGAAGTAGACCCGTATGTTTTTAAACATTTCACAACCTGTTGAATGCACACCCCTTGCTTTGAATAATGAGGGTGCAGCGGATATTGATATTTGGATTGCCCGGTTCGACCTCTTACATCCGGAAGTGTCGGGGAACAAATGGTACAAATTATATTACTTTTTAAAGGATGCCGCTGAAAAAAATGCAACATCCATTGTAACCTATGGAGGAGCATTTTCGAACCACCTGCTGGCCACGGCTGCCGCATGTTGTGCCCTACGCATTCCATGCAAAGGCATTGTACGTGGCGAAGCACCGGAAATCCTGTCTCCCATATTGAACAGGTGTGCAGAATGGGGCATGGATCTTGAATTTATATCCAGAGAATCCTTCAACACAATCAAGCATACTTTTGGTGTACACTCCGGTGAATATCATATCCCCGAAGGAGGATTTCATCTGCTTGGAGTGCAAGGAGCCGCACGAATGTGGGACGCTATACAACACTTGAAGCCCACACATATCATTACTGCAGTAGGTACAGCCACTACGTTTGCAGGCTTGCTTTCTGTGGCAGATGCATACGTGATTGCTGTTCCGGTTATTAAAAACATGACTGACATTCCCGAACGACTCATACAATTGAATGTTGATCTGAACAAAACACCGTTCGAAATATGGAGTGCATATCATTTGGGCGGATATGCAAAAACTACGCCTGCCCTATATGAGTTTATGAATACGATGCTTACCATCCATCAAATTCCTTTAGATAAAGTGTACACTGCCAAAATGATGTATGCGGTTCAGGAACGCATTCAACAAGGGTACTTTAAAAAAGGGCACCGTTTGGTTTGCTTACATACCGGCGGATTATATGGTAATTTACCGTTAGATCGAAGGGTGTAAGGAGGATACTTATCTTTGTGAAGCGCTGCTATGAAAAAACTGCAATTTCTTTTTTTACTTTTCACTTCCTCCATTGTACAGGGCCAGGATACCCTGCCGCGTTTTTCAGCAGTACAATCCGGCAATAGTATTTTAATCAGCTGGAAAAACAATATTTCAAAAAATATTGAGCACATCAGCATACAGCGTTCGTATGATAGCCTGAAACATTATAGTACGATTGGAAATGTTTTAAATCCCCTGGCGCCTGAAAATGGTTACACGGATTACAATCCACCATTTGTTCGGATGTATTACCGCGTATTCATTGCATTTTCTGACGGAACGTATATTATATCTACACCCGTTAAACCCATACAATTGCCACCTCCAACCCAGCCTGAACCTGAAAGCACGGTGTTTGATCCTGAAGTACCGGGAGAAACTCCTTTGAGCGACAGTACTAACACCACCAAGCCAGAGGAAACGGAAGTGCCAGATATATACCGGCCTACGAAGCGCGAACCCTGGCGTGTAGATCCGTTAGAACCCGGCAAACCCATCACCACACCGGGTTTGAAAGAAAAAGAACCCGAGGTAATAACGTATCCGAGTAAACGCATTTTTACTACCGGTAACGAACAGGTGGTTTTGATTTTGCCTGATGCCATCATCAAACAATACTCCGCTCGTTTTTATAATGCCGACGGAAGAATGATTTTTGAATTAAAACATCTTAAGGAAAATTACCTGATTCTTGAAAAAGTGTATTTCGGAAAATCGGGATGGTACACGTTTGAAATATACGACAGAGGCAAATTGATTGAGAAGAACAAACTCTTTGTTCCGCAGGATAAAAAGAAACAAAGTATTTTAAAGAGCAGGCCGTAGAGTGTTTACAGTCAATTCAAATACGGATTCAAAATGATGGAGTAATCTTTTTTTCACCATTTCATAATCTATCTTTTCACCTAATTCTTTTTCAATGGATGTAACCTGCTTATGCTGGATACCACAAGGAATGATGTGGTTAAAATAATTTAAATCCGTATTTACATTCAATGCAAAGCCGTGCATGGTCACCCAGCGGCTGCAACGTACTCCGATGGCACAGATTTTTCGTTCTTTACCTTTGATGTCGGGGTCTATCCAAACACCCGTTTCGCCCGCACTTCTGCTACCGGTTATTCCGAAATCAGCAATGGTTCTGATAATCACCTCTTCCAGGTTACGAAGATATCGCCCGATATCGGTGTACAATTTTTCAAGATCAAGAATTGGATAACCAACTACCTGCTGAAAGCCGTGAAAGGTGATATCGCCTCCACGGTTGGTGCGATGAAATTCAATACCGCGATTAGTCAGTTCAACCTCACTGAGTAACACATGACTGATATCTCCGCTTTTACCCAATGTGTATACCGGAGGATGTTCGCAAAAAAGCAAATAATGCTGAGTGCCCACCTTTTGTGCATCATACGGTTGCATTTGAGCACGTGCTTCCGTTTTACAATGCACATTCCGTTGTAACAGGTTTTCCTGATAATCCCATGCTTCGCGGTAAGGCATAAGGCCCAAGTCCTGAAAAATCACTTCTTGCATCCGCCCGAATGTTTTAATTTGCAAAATTAACGCTTTGCTTAAACATTATAGATGAATAATGAATTAGAGGATGAACTCCCGGAATCGGAATCGTGGTATGAAAAATTATCCCTTGTGATTGATAAGGGTCAGGAACCATTGCGTATAGATAAATTCTTGATGGCACGCATTGAAGGAGCTACAAGAAATAAAATTCAACAGGGAATTGAAAATGAAATGGTGCTGGTAAATGATCAGCCCGTGAAAAGCAATTACAAGGTAAAACCGGGCGACCGTATTGTGATTTTTGATGCACGACATCCGGAGAGCAGCCACATCACCCCTCAAAATATTCCACTGGATATTTTATATGAAGATCAGTCTATTCTTGTGATCAATAAACCGGTAGGATTGGTGGTACATCCCGGAAGTGGTAATCCTGACCGCACCTTACTGAATGCAGTAGCATGGCATATGCAACAGCAAAATCCTGAACTTAACGACCAATCGCTTCCCCGATATGGCATGGTGCACCGGATTGATAAAAATACCAGCGGTTTACTCGTGTTGGCGAAAACAACCAAAGCCATGAGTCATTTGGCCAAGCAGTTTTATGACCACACTGTTCATCGCCGATACTTTGCATTGGTTTGGGGAGATGTAACTGAAGAAGCGGGAACTGTAATAGCCCATGTGGGCAGGCATCAACGATTCAGAAAACTTTTTACCGCTTACCCTGAGGGAGATTATGGTAAAGATGCAATTACACATTACAAAGTGTTGGAGAGATTTAATTATGTAACCTTTATTGAGTGCAGGCTTGAAACCGGCAGAACCCATCAGATTCGTGTACATATGCAATACATCGGACATCCATTGTTTAACGATGATTTTTATGGAGGTGACCGGATAGTGAAAGGAACTGTATATACCAAATACAAACAGTTTGTAGAAAATTGTTTCAGAATTTGTCCGCGCCATGCACTGCATGCCGGAGAACTGGGTTTTGTGCATCCTGAAACGCAGGAAAAAATGATGTTCACTTTTCCGCTCCCGGATGACATTCAACAGGTAATAGAAAAATGGAGAACCTACAGCAAGGCAAAGTATTCGGGTGATTGATTGAAACTCCCATTATTATTCTGCGCTGAAATTAAACAGAGTGGCTGTAAACACACCCCGTTCCCTTTTTTTGGAAATCACCTTCCAGTTGCCGTTATATCGAATTAATCGGGGAACCATCCACATTTGAAAAGGTGTCATCACCACTTCCATCTGCACATTAAAATCATACACGCCTGCATCGTACTTTAAAGTGTAATTCCTTCCCATGATAGCCATATCCGTATCTCTGAACCAAGTAACCATTTCCTGAATAACCACATGTTGTTCACGTCCGGGAATGGCTTTTTGCCGGAATACATAACAATCACTTCCATTAAACCATTCATGGTCAATATCCATGGTGTAATCATCTGCCAACCTTTTACTAAACATGTTGGTTTTATTGCTCATGAAAGGAAGCCCACGGATACGCGTACCCGGGTTAAAGAATAGCATCTTCAACTGTTCCTTATGCTTTTCCATTCCCTTTTTTCCCGACACTGAAAAAGCGGCATCCCCAACAATGTTATCTTCACCGCAAATTTTTCCGGTTGTAAAGAACAACGAAGCATACATGGATAAAGTGTAGTAATTATAAGTGCTATCTTTTGTATAAATATCTCCGCTCACCGTTTCTTCTTCAACCTGCATGGTTCGGCAACCATTGTTTCTGATTTGAGTTGTTTTGCTTTCGAGATGCGCTTTAAGTTTGCCCTTTTTATCGAGCATTCGGATGTCATTCAGTGAAGTGTAGTTAAGTAACCGAAGGTTGCGGAACGCTTTGTAAAAACTGGTATCGTTTTGAATTCGTTGAATAAAAGAGGGCACGTCCAGTTTTTTGTGTAACACCACCTCAGATAAAGTAATGTAGTGATGTCCCACATGCAATGCGGTATCGGTTTGAGCGGCGAGCTTTTGCGCCAATGCACACATGAAAAAAAGAAAATATTTTTTCATAGTTCGGTGCCTGAAATACAGTTGGAATTACTTTACAAATTTCATTCTGTAATTCACCTGTATCTTTCCTTTGGAAATATCCTCCAGTTTCCTGCGCATCAGGGTGCGTTTGAGGGGTTTGATATAATCAATGAACAATTTACCTTCTATGTGGTCGTATTCATGCAGAATGATACGGGCAGTAATACCATTGAACGTTTTGGTTTGTTCGATGAAATTTTCATCGCGGAATGTAATGGTTACGGTTTCGTGCCGCATGATATCTTCCCGTATTTTCGGGATGCTCAGGCAACCTTCATTATAGCTCCACAAGGTACCGTCAACCGATTGAATTTTTGCATTGATGAATACACCCTTGTAACCGGGTGCATCAGGAAATTCTTCCATATCTCCTTCATCGTCGTTGGCAAACATCTGTTCACTATCCATGACAAACAAACGGATGGACCGGTCAATTTGAGGAGCGGCTAAACCTACACCATTGCTGTTATACATGGTTTCCCACATATCCGCAATCAACTGATCCAGACCTTCATACTGTTTGGAAATATCTTCACCCACTTTACGCAACACCGGTGAACCATAGGCAACAATCGGCAATATCATATCAATAAAATATATGCAAAGATACAAACCTACCGGCTGATACTTTCAAGATATTCCTGCAGCATGATGGTGGCGGCAATTTCATCTACTAATTTTTTATCCCTTCGGTCTTTTTTTTTCATACCCATTTCAATCATAGCACTTTTTGCCATGGCAGATGTATAGCGTTCATCCACCGGCACAACGGGAATATGTGGAAATTTCTTCTGCAATAAGCGAATGGCGCTTTTTGCCGGAGCGGTTCCGTGGGTATCGCTCCCATCCCAGTTTACCGGTAAACCAATGATGAATTTTTCTACTATTTCTCCACGGATATACTGCTCAATAAATGGGATGAGTTCTTTAGAATGGATGGTCGTTAATCCGGTTGCAATCATTTGCAAAGGATCCGTAACGGCAATGCCTGTTCGTTTTCCACCATAATCTATAGCCATGATTCTTGCCATCTTACAATTTAAAATATAAGTCTGTAATTACAAATGCAGCGAACACCACCGAAGCTATACCGTTGGCAGTCATGAATGCCAGATTCACCCGACTGAGATTACCTGCCGACACGATAGATTGTTGGTAAATCAACATCCCCGTAAAAACGGCTAATCCAATCAGATACCATCCTCCAAATCCACCAACCCAGTAGGCAACCAGTACACAAAGAGCAGAAAGGATATGCAGGCAACGAGACAACCTCAACGCATTGGGTGCGCCCAGCCATACCGGTATAGAATGTAGTTGATGGGTTTTATCGAACGTTTCATCCTGCAATGCATAAATGATATCAAAACCACTTACCCAAAAAAGAACGGCCAGCGAAAACAACAAAGGCAACCCCTGAAAACTTCCGGTTACAGCCAGATACGCACCAATGGGTGCTAAACTTAACCCTAGCCCCAATATCAGGTGGCAGAGTGGAGTGAATCGTTTTGTATAGCTGTAAAATAAAATGATAAAGAGGGCTACAGGTGATAAATAAAAACACAGCGGGTTGATAAACCATGTACAAACAACAAACAATATAGCACTCCCGATGGTAAAAGCCAGGGCCTGTGCGGGGCGAATAGCACCTGCCGGAATTTCACGAATGGCGGTACGCGGATTGAGTGCATCGAAACGACGATCGAGATAACGGTTAAAAGCCATGGCAGCACTGCGTGCAAACACCATGCAACCCAGCACCAGAAAAAACAATTTCAATAGTGTATACGTTTCCGTTATCACACCAGTTTTCATCCCCAGAAAAAAACCAATCAACGCAAACGGCAAGGCAAAAATGGTATGCGAGAATTTAATTAAGGAAAGATATTTTTGAACAGGAATCATGTGCATGCAAATTAAGGGGTAACAGCAGCCTGCATTCTGGTTCGGATGATTTCCCATAAAACCACGCCGGCAGCAGTAGCCACGTTGAGTGAGTGCTTCATGCCCAGTTGAGGGATTTCGATGCAACCGTCGCACAATTCAATGGTTGATTCTTCAACTCCTGTAACTTCATTTCCAAAGATTACCGCAATTTTATCATGGGCTTCCGGATTCCATTGTTCAAGCGATGTGCTGTGGGTAACCTGTTCAATTGCATATACATGGTAACCCAGCCTGCGCAAATCAGCGATAGCCATTGCTGCATGACTGAAATGTTTCCAGTGCACGGTATCTTCGGCACCGAGTGCAGTTTTTCTGATTTCTTTATGGGGCGGGAAAGCGGTGTAACCGGTAAGATAAACTGCTTCCAGTAAAAAAGCATCGGCAGTACGAAATAAACTTCCCACATTGTACGCACTGCGTACATTTTCGAACACCGCAATCACGGGCGTTTTTTCAGAACGCCTGAACTCTTCCACCGTTTTACGGTTTAAATCGGCCATGGATAATTTCTGACTCTTCATCTTGCGGTTAAGCTGTCTCTTTTTCTTTACGTTGGGGGCTACCCGCTTTTTTCTCAGCGAAATCCTTTGCTGCAGCTACAAGATGTACGAACAGCGGGTGCGGGTTTTCTACTGTACTTTTTAATTCCGGGTGATATTGCACACCAATAAAAAACGGATGATCTTGGATTTCTACAATTTCAACCAGTCCGTTTGCAGGGTTTTTTCCACTGGGAATCATACCGGCTTGTTCATATTGATGTAGGAATTCATTGTTAAACTCCCAGCGGTGGCGATGACGCTCGCTGATGGTAGTAGCGTTGTAAATCCGGTGGGCCAGTGATCCGTTTTGAATCACACAATCGTACGCACCCAGGCGCATGGTGCCGCCTTTTTTCTTCACTTTCTTTTGTTCCTCCATTAAAGCAATTACCGGATACTGAGTTTGTGGATTCATTTCGGTGGAGTGGGCATCTTTTAATCCTAAAACATTGCGTGCAAATTCAATCACTGCCATTTGCATACCCAGACAGATTCCGAAAAACGGCATTTTATTTTCACGGGCGTAGCGAACAGCACAAATCTTTCCTTCCACCCCTCTTGTTCCAAAACCGGGTGCCACCAGCAAACCGTCCAGATTGCTCAGCTTTGAAGCAACATTCTCATCTGTTAAGAATTCACTATGTACGTTTACAATCTGAACTTTACACTGGTTCATGGCACCGGCGTGAATAAATGCTTCGAGGATAGATTTGTAGGCATCCTGCAATTCAACATATTTACCAATTAAACCAATGTTTACTTTTGATTTAGGTTTATTCAGCTTATCCAAAAATGTATTCCATTTAGTTAAATCCGGTGCAGCATAGCCATTGATCTGTAATTTTTTCAACACAATTAAATCCAGCCCTTCCTGCAACATCTGCAGGGGCACTTCATAAATGGTACCTGCATCAATCGCTTCAACAACGGCATTCGGTTTCACATTGCAGAATTGGGCAATCTTCCTTTTAATATCATCGGTTAACGGATGTTCGGTACGGCAAACGATGATATCAGGACTCACCCCTTCCTGACTCAGCATCCGTACACTGTGTTGAGTAGGTTTGGTTTTAAGTTCCTTGGCTGCTTTCAAATAGGGAATGAGGGTGAGATGAACTACCAGAAAATCTTCTTCATCCAACTCCCATTGCAACTGGCGCACCGCTTCAATAAATGGTAAGCTTTCAATATCTCCTACCGTACCGCCGATTTCAGTAATGACAATATCATACTTGTTTCCTTCACCCAGCAATTTAATACGGCGTTTAATCTCATCCGTTATGTGCGGTACTACCTGAACCGTTTTACCCAGGTAATCGCCTTCGCGTTCTTTATTGATAACCGTTTGATAGATTCTTCCGGTAGTAACGTTATTGGCCTGTGAAGTAGGGATATTCAGGAAGCGCTCATAATGACCAAGATCCAGATCGGTTTCAGCTCCATCATCCGTAACATAACACTCTCCATGCTCATAGGGGTTCAGGGTTCCGGGGTCTACATTAATATAAGGGTCAAATTTTTGAATGGTTACTTTTAACCCCCGGCTTTGGAGGAGTTTTGCCAGAGAAGCGGCAATAATTCCTTTTCCTAAAGATGATGTTACACCGCCGGTAACAAAAATATACTTGGCCATTATATTGAAGAGT
>ENA-UOUJ01001859-UOUJ01001859.1-activated-sludge-metagenome-genome-assembly--contig:-NODE-1859-length-10345-cov-180.793683_pt1 | contig 10345 bp, 11 predicted proteins | sample MGYA00249839_ERZ747224 | MGnify/ENA primary metagenome ERZ747224 (study PRJEB28782, sample SAMN03220277) | activated sludge metagenome | biome: wastewater; feature: sewage sludge; material... | reverse complement strand
GATTCTTTTCATCCATGCATTATCAGGGATAACAAAAAGATCGTAAACAGGTTCTCAGCCACCATAACCCAGTAAACGAACGATAAGAATGGAAACAGAAGCTGGCAGTACTGCCAGCCACCAGGCACCCCAATTCAACGGAAAGGGAAAACTGATACGCGCCCGATCTCGTTCCAGGCCACGTTTTATGACTCTTGCCGCACGATCAGGCGGCCACAGAAAAGGCTTTGAACCCGGCATATCGTCACACATGGGTGACTTGACATACCCCGGCATGATGACATTGATCTTGATCCCCTCTCTTGCCAGCCAGCCACGCAGCGCCTCACCATACGCCTTGATACCTGCCTTACTGGCACAATACGCCGGTGTGACGGGCAAACCGAAATACGCAACCAGAGAACTGACAAAAGCGATCTGTCCGCTGCCACGCATTCGCATGGATGGAAGCACAGCATGCACAATAACCATTGCAGCCTTCAGATTGACATCCAGTAAGGCCTCCACCTCATCCAGCGGCTCAGATTCACCTGCAGAACCAACATGTGTATTCATACCCGCATTGATAATCACCAGATCGAGTGGCTCCAGCACTTTCAGCCCGTCTTGCAGAGCAACGGAATCGCGCAAATCCAGACATTGCATCAGGACATGCGCCCCTTTCAAACGGCAGCGTTCCGCCACTTCAGCCAGCTTTACCGCATTACGACCCTGCAAATGAAGTGTTACGCCATGTTGCGCATATATTTCTGCCAGTGCAGCACCAATCGCTCCCGTTGCACCGGTAATCAGGATATTTCGTCCACTTTTATCAGGTAGCCTGCTCATTTCCACGTATTTCCCGCCAGGACCAGAAAAGAATCATGCCAAAACCTACACATACAGTGAAATTCAACGGTATCAGGAAATAATTTCCTTTCTGAACAGCCGCCAGAATCGCCAGCATTTGATGATATATTCGTAAGGTATGAGTCCTCGTAAGGTTTTGAGTCATCTGGCGAAGTTGTAGGCATTCAGGAAGTTGTAGAGATGCTCTCGCAACTGTTGATGATTTTCGTAATGATATCGTTTGACAGTTGCTTCCTTGAGGGTACGGTTCATGTGCTCGATCTGGTCATTGGCATAGCTGATTTCCAGTACAGAAATCCAGACCTTGGCGGTGTTATGGGTGATATCGCAATCGACGGCAGGCAATGGACAGGTTGAGTATCTGCCGGGCACAGCCGGCACATAAGCGCACAAAACGCTGAATGCTATCCAAACTCTGTATGTTATTGAGTTGTGTGTGGAATCATGCAAATTGCAATTACAATTTGCATGATTAATTAAAACTACTTCACAAGTACTGTGATTAGAATTCGCATATAGTCATCAGCAAACCCAACCTTGCTTCAAACAGGCTTATTAATTACATCAATAGTTCTTCAAGATTCCCACCTGCTTCAAGGTGCTCTTTTATCCACCCGGGCTGACGCCCGCGCCCCGACCAGGTCCGATTACCTTTTTTATACAAAGGAGGAAAAATCATTTTTTTCTGCTTCTCACCAAAGCCTAAATCTTTCTCAGTGATGCCATATAGCTGAATCTTGACTTTGATATCCGCAATAATATCGGCTATCTCTTTCGCACGAATTTCATTTGCCTGCTTTTGCAATTTCCTGATTTCTTCCTGAATCTCGATATAAGTTAAGTTTTTCATTTTCGATAATTAAATTATTTTCTAATTTTTTCCTTGCAAGATTCTGTGACGTAATGACGAATAATGGAAGAGTATTCCGCCACGGAATACCCCGTTAGCAATGGCTTGCAGTTCTATACATTATTAACCTGTACACGGCAACTTCTTTAGTTTTGGAGCATTTCTATCCGCCACCCTATATAAATCTTCCGCAGAAGTAATGTCATACCATTCAATCTTTGCTTTGATATCGCTGGTAATAACAGATAGCTCTTCTTCGCGAACCATTCCGATCCGTTCTCAAAACTCTCCGATTTATCCCTGAATCATTACTCACTCCATTTGCAGCAATCTGTTCCAGTTCTCCTCATCCAGCAGACCGGCCGCCGCAGGCACAACAACAGCATCCCGATAACGCCACGCCAGATAATCGCGCTTTCTTTCCTGATAAGGCAACCCCTTGCCTTCGAGCTCCGGCAGATATTCCACCATCCAACGCAGACGCGAAAACCAGGCAAGCATTACGTAACGAATCACGCTCCATACCGAGAGCCCAGATTAACAGAGCTCTGGCATCAGGGGCAGAAGAACTGTGCTTGAGGGTTGGCAGCCACGCTCTCCGTACCACCCGTGGTGGTACCAGGTGAATGAATACTAAAATTGTCTTAACCAATGCTGCAGACGACTCCCAAAATCCTTCAGTGGCTTATCTGCCAGCAAACTATAACGCGCCAGAAAAAATCGATCCAACCGATTCCCCCAGACACCAAACTCTCTTCGCAAAATACGTGTGGCCTCGACGACATCCATCATCTCTTCATCACAGGAAGCAAAGCAAGAATCTCCTCTGCTGCCAAAGCAGCACCATTCATCTGTATCTCTGGCTTCTCAGCAGGGGTATCAGCCAGCATTTTCAGCAAATTTGCGACAGCCTCGCTGCGCTGTGTATCCGTCTCGCAAGGCGACACCACCGCTGGAATCAGCTCAGCCACCATCTGCGCGCGGTGCACCTGATCATCCGCCAACTTATCATTAGGCACCAGCAGCGCCGGAATACCCGACTGCACCAGCTCACAGCAACTGTTATAGCCAGCCGCCCCGACGAAAACATCAAAAGCACGGAGATACCGCGCAAGAGGATACACAGAAACAGATTTCACCCCGGATGGCAATTCAACATCGCGCACAGAAATCGGTGCCCGCGCCCATATCACCTGAAAGCCTGCTGCTGTAAACAACCGGATCAAACCATGGCCGATCCCGCTGACATCCTTGAGATTGCCCGGCCCAAGTGAAAAAAGGGCAAAACGCCCCTCTTCCGGCAAATTCAGTGCTTTGCGGGCCTGCTTTCTATCCAGTAACGCTTCAGACTCCAGCAAACATACCGGCGGCACCGTTACCCGTTTACCATCACCCTCAAGCGGTAACTCAGACTTCACTGCGCTAAGCTCACCCGGTTGAATAATCAGATCAAACAGATTTTCATCCACCGGCGCGTGCATTACATCTTCTTTAAGCAAGCCACGATTAGACCAAACCAGGGCTGATGTGCCATGCACTTTGCACGCGGCCAAAAATCCCTGGAACGGCCAGGTACCATCAAACACAATTACCTTTGGCTGTACCCGCTCCAGCATCAACCCAAAACGGAAAGTCAGCTCACTATTCCAGTGAAACGAAGCATTAGCCGACCAGAAATGAGAAACAAAATAATCCGCCTCAAACCCCATTTCCTCAATCATTTCAATAGCAGATGCCAGAGAAAAGAAAACAGGGCGTACCCGGGCCTTTCAACTGTTGCGCATACACCAGACAACGGTTCAGATGCCCCATACCGGAGCCATTAACGTTGAAAAACAGAATACTTGGTAACTTCGGAGATTTAAAACCCTGTACTGATCTTGTCACAAATCATTACCAAACAAATCCCGCGTATAAACCTTATCTTTCACATCATCGAGCTGTGCTGAACAGCGGTTGGCCACAATCACATCGCTCATCGCCTTGAATGCGGCCAAATCCCTGATCACACGGGATTTATAAAAATCCGGCGCATCCAGAACCGGCTCGTATACCACCACCTCGATTCCCTTGGCCTTAAGCCGCTTCATCACACCCTGCACACTGGAAGCACGGAAGTTATCACTACCAGCTTTCATCACCAGCCGATAGATTCCCACTACTTTGGGATTACGCCGCACAATGTCATCCGCCACAAAATCCTTGCGTGTGCGGTTAGCCTCCACAATGGCCTGCACCAGGTTTTGCGGTACCTGGGCATAATTGGCCAACAGCTGCTTGGCATCCTTGGGCAGGCAATAACCACCATAGCCAAAGCTGGGGTTGTTGTAATGGCCACCTATCCGCGGATCCAGCCCTACGCCTTCGATAATCTGGCGTGTATCCAATCCGTGCACAGCAGCATAAGTATCCAGCTCGTTAAAAAACGCCACACGCATTGCCAGATAAGTATTGGCAAACAACTTGATCGCCTCAGCCTCGGTGCTGTCAGTCAGCAACACGGGTACATCTTTTTTGATAGCGCCTTCACGCAGCAAATCAGCAAATACCTGAGCACGATCTGAGCACTCACCCACCACAATGCGGCTGGGGTGCAGGTTATCGTACAGCGCCTTACCTTCACGTAAAAACTCGGGCGAGAAGAAGATGTTGCCGCTACCCGTTTCTTCTCGCAAACGCCGGGTAAAACCCACTGGTACGGTGGACTTGATCACCATCACCGCCCGTGGGTTGATAGCTAACACATCACGCACCACAGACTCCACTGAGCGGGTATTGAAATAATTGGTCTGCGGATCGTAATCCGTGGGTGTGGCAATGATCACCCAATCCGCCTCGGCATAAGCCTGCTGCTTATCCTGCGTAGCACAAAAATTCAATGGCTTGTGCGCGAGAAAATTCTGAATCTCTGCATCTTCAATAGGAGACTGCCTGTTATTCAACAACTCCACCTTATGTGCATCAATATCCAATGCAGTCACTGCATGGTGCTGTGCCAACAGCATGGCATTGGAAAGACCGACGTAACCAGTTCCAGCGATAGTTATTTTTTTCATTTCAGTAAGTAGTAAATTGGTGAGTAGTGCGTGGCAACTTAATCAAATACCTCAGCTTCAATAAAAGACTTCCCTTTAGGGAACCTCTGAAAAACGTCGACGAGGCAGTCAGTTCAAGGCAAAAATCGGTGACGCAAGCAAAGCGTAGCGAACAGCCGTAAGGCTGGCCCGTAGGGCGAGGCGCTGGCGCCGAGTAAAAAGCGGAGTTTATACATAATAAATGAGCATTTTAAGCCGATTTTTAACGCAGAAATGGCAACGCAGGTAGTTTTTCAGAGGTTCCTTAGCACCTTTGGCAGACATCAACGGTACTATTTGCAGCTGCGGCCAGGTGATATTCAGAGTGGCATCGTTCCGGCAGATACAGCGTTCATACCCGGAAGCGTGAAAGTCGGCAGCCTTATAGAGGAAGTCTGCGCTCTCGCTGCGGCTTCTCAACCATCACGCTCCCTGTTTCCCACTTCCTGCTTTACAACACCCACTCTCCCGAATAATCATTGTAGATACTTTAGATCGGGAACCTATATAGTGTAGTCACATCTATTCAACCACTTCTCAAAACCTGCGTAGTAATTTTATCCTGCTGTGCTTCGATAATTTCTTCACCGTTATTTTTGGTAAATAGTAAACGGAGGGCAGACCACGATCTTCTGATAGGCTTGCAACTTTATTCTGACGAGAGCAGTTGTGCCGCGCCGCCCGCGATTGATCCTGCCGAATGTTTAATCTGCCCCCGTTTTTGTGATGTGGCGATCCAACGCCTCTGCAATCGACTGACTGGATTGCTTCACGCCGCTGGCGTTCGCAAAGATGGTTAATGGTTTGGCTCGAATTGCTTCGACGGCTGCGCTGTCTTGCTTTTTCATTTTTTTCTTTTTTGATACTAAACCTGATTCACGCCATCCACTGGCGATCTTATACTTCTCACAAAAACAAATGACACCAAATAATAATTTGGTATTTTGCATAAATTTGACATAATACATATTTATTATTACATTAACAGGAAAATACAATGCTGGTCGAGTTCCGCATCAAGAACTTCCACAGTCTGCGTGATGAGCAGGTGTTCAGTCTGGTTGCATCCAAAGACAAGACTTTGCAGGACACCAATACGCTGACAACCGGCATTAGTGCTGCTCCTCTCCTGTTGCGCAGTGCTGCAGTCTACGGTGCCAATGCCAGTGGTAAGTCCAACCTCATCAAAGCGCTGCAATACATGCGCGGCGTGGTGGCCGAGTCGGCGACTGTGATCCAGCCCGGCCAGAGCTTTGCCGTGCAACCTTTCCGTCTCGATGCCCAATCGGCCAACCAACCCAGCGAGTTCGAAATCACTTTCCTGCTCGATGGTGTGCGCTACCAGTACGGCTTTGCCATGACGGCGCAACGTATCGTCAGTGAGCATCTGCTGGTCTACAAGGCTTTCAAACCGCAGCGCTGGTTTACGCGTCAGTTTGATGCCGATATCAGCAAAGATGTATATGACTTCGGCCCGGGCCTGAAGGGACCAAAGAATGTATGGGAGGGTGCGACTCGCCCGAATTCGCTGTTTCTGTCGATGGCCGTGCAGCTCAATAGTGAGGCTTTGCGTCCGGTGTTTGACTGGTTCATCAACCATCTGATCATCTTTAACGAGCAGGCGCAGCTCAATCCGCAAATTTCCATCCAGAAGCTCAAGCAGGACGAGGGGCGCAAAGAAATCTGTAATTTCCTGTCTGCTGCTGACATCAGCATTGCCAACATCGATGTGGAAATCCGCAAAGTGCCCGGCCAGGCGGTGCATTTCGATCTGGTGGCTGGTAAAACCGAAGTGCGTACGGAAGAGGTGGAGGAGCACAGGTTGCGCTTTCACCACGTCACCGAACAAGAGCGAGCCATATTTGATTTGTCGGACGAATCCAATGGCACACGCAATCTGCTGTTTCTGGCCGGGCCTGTGCTGGATATCCTCAGCAAGGGGCTGACGCTGGTGATCGACGAGCTCGACACCAGCCTGCACACTTTGCTGGTGCGCAAGCTGGTGCGGCTGTTTCACTGTCCAGATATCAACACCGGTGGCGCGCAGTTAATTTTCACGACCCACGACACCTCGCTGCTGGATGCACCCGATCTGCTGCGACGCGATCAGATCTGGTTCGTCGAGAAAAATCGTGATCAGGCATCCAGTCTGGTAGCTTTGTCAGAATTCAGCCCGCGCAAAAATGAAGCATTGGAACGTGGCTATCTCATGGGACGTTACGGCGGCGTACCTTTCCTCAGCCCTACCCTTGGGAAAAAACACTGATGGCCCTCGACAACGCTCCTTCGGTGCGCCAGAAAAAGCAATTGGAGCGTAAGCAAGGACGACGTGCGAGCTATGATCGCATCCTGATTGTTTCCGAAGGCAGCAAGACAGAACCGAACTACTTCCGGGAAATCCGTGCTGCCTATCGTCTTCACACGGCCAACGTGGAAGTCCAGCCCAGCGAGTTGGGTACCGCGCCGATTCAGGTGGTGCAGTACGCCCAGGAATTATTCGAAAACGGCGATCGCCACAAAAGCATCCAGCGGTGCGCCTTCGAGCAGATCTACGCGGTCTTTGACCGGGACGACCACGGCAGCTATGACGATGCCTTGGCGCTGGCCGATCAGCTCAACGGCAAGCTCAGGAACGATGCCCGGCAGTCGGTCACATTTCAGACTATTACCTCGGTGCCCAATTTCGAGCTGTGGCTGCTGCTGCACTTTGAAGATATTCAAGCTCCGTTGCGCCGCGATGAAGTGATGCGCCGTCTGAAACGGCACATTCCTGACTATGTAAAAGGCAGCGACAACACGTTCACCATCACACGCGAGCACTTGGCCGTAGCCACTCAACGTGCCGAACAACTGGCTCAGCGATTTTCAGCACATACTGATCCTGAGCCGTTCACCGCCGTCGTGGATCTGGTCAAACTACTGACGACGTTGCGTGGCTGAATATCACGGGAACTGGTCAGTATTGGAATTAAAAAGCAAGGATTCCTTACATTGACGAGATGTTTGATACGCTTGCAAAAATGACAGCAGAAAATCAGCTGACCCTGCCAGAGCGTAACAGCAGCTGTTGGTGTCGATGAGTATTCCAGAATTAATTCAAGTGGTTGATTCTGATTTCTTTCCGGGGAGCGCCTACGCCTATGGCAACCTGTCGCGATGCATCATTCATGATATTTATTGATTTAATCAACGCTTTTCTAAAGACCGGCTCATGCAAGACAAGCCATGCTAATAACGTCTTTTTCCTATGGCCTGTAATTTCTTTAGCGTGCTCACCCAGATACTGTAGTAAAAAATGAGGGAAAAGATGAGATATAACTTTTTTCTCCACGTCGCACCCGATCCAGGCACTACTTCATGAACGACGGTTGAAGTTACCAGATAAAGAAGTAAAACATTGCTGATACGTTCAATGATCTCGTTAGTGAACAGCAGAAACATCATTCATCCTTTAACGATTTTGTACAAACGGGTAATTTCGCATAACTTCTCATATCAGTTATTGTTGAAATAGCAATATATTCTCCCGCTATTTACAGTTTTCATTTTTTATCAGGCCACTCTGTGAGATCCCGTCGGACAAAAAAATCGCTGGGAAAGGCGAAAACCAAAAGGATAAAACTCTGCCATGGCACCTGAAAAATCATCTGTATTGCCATTCCTGCGCTGGAAGTTGCGCTCAAAATGCTCATTTATCACGTCGTATAAACTCCACTTTCTCGCAGACTTTTGCTTCGAGCTGATTACTTCACTGACTTTCTTCAGAATTTCCCTGGTGCTGAAACGACTGTAACAACTGTTCAAACTGCGCCCCCACTTCAGGGTGCTTACGCGCCATAGCCAAGGTGGCTTCCAAATAGCCTATCTTGCTGCCACAGTCGTAACGCTGGCCTTTGTAACGATAGGCCAGCACCTGCTCTTCCTGCATCAACGCAGCAATACCGTCGGTCAACTGTATCTCGCTCCCGGTGCCTTTGCCCAATCGTATCAGGTGATGGAAAATGCGCGGGGTGAGTACATAACGTCCAACCACTGCCATGGTGGAAGGAGCTTCTTCCGGATCAGGTTTTTCCACAATGAACTGTACTGCTTCCAGATCATCACGAATCGGCTGGCTGGCCACTATGCCATAGCTGCGCGTATCTTCACGCGGCACCTGCTGCACACCCAGCACCGAGCACTTGTAGTACTCGTACACATCCACCATCTGGCGTATAACGACAGGATCACCTTCAAGTAAATCGTCAGCCAGTAACACAGCAAAAGGTTCATCACCCACCGCCGGCTGGGCGCATAGCACCGCGTGGCCCAGACCCAGTGCTTCAGACTGGCGGATATACACACACTTCATATCGTCGGGCAACAGGTTGCGCACGTACTGCAGCATCTCGGTTTTTCCCCGGCGCTCCAGCTCGGATTCCAGCTCATACGCTTTATCAAAATGATCTTCAATGCTGCGCTTGCTGCGACCCGTGACGAATATCATTTCGGTAATACCAGCAGCCCAGGCTTCTTCCACAGCATATTGTATGAGTGGCTTATCCACCACCGGCAGCATCTCCTTGGGGCTGGCCTTGGTGGCTGGTAAAAAACGAGTACCCAGCCCCGCCACCGGAAAAACCGCTTTACGAATTTTCATGCATCCCCCTTTTCCAGAAAACCAGTTGTAAAAACAACTTACATATCCTCCAAACAAATCTCACATATAAACCTGTCTACTATATCGCGTCTCGCGGAGGGGCTGATCAGAGATTCCCTGAGGAACCTCTGAAAAACTACCTGTGTTGCCATTTCTACGTTAAAAATCAGCTCAAAATGCTCATTTATTACGTATAAACTCCGCTTTTTACTCGGCGCCAGCGCCTCGCCCTACGGGCCAGCCTTACGGCTGTTCGCTACGCTTTGCTTGCGTCACCGATTTTTGCCTTGAACTGACTGCCTCGCCGACGTTTTTCAGATGCTCCCTGATTGAGCTTGTCACGCAACCCGTCAATCTACATGGTCGAGTATGATGCCTTCCAGCAGCTTCAGGATTCCAGCCAGCATCAGTGCAAACAGCAGTGTAACCAGGGTGTTATAGATACGCCGGGGCTCCATCGGATATTCAGGAAGGGTGGGGGCCTGCAGTACGGAAACTTTATCCAGCATGCGTGTGGCATCGATCCTGCCTTTTTCCAGTGCAGTGAGCGCCGCTTTATAAAGTTCTTGCGCAAAGGTAACTTCCATTTCCAGCCGCTGGAATTCTTCCATCGTGATATTCAGGGTTTTTCCTGTAGGATTGGCAAGTTTTGCTTTTTCATCGGTAATCTGCCGATCGATGGCCGCCAGGGATTGCCTGAGCATTACCAAATTGGGGTGATTACGATCCAGCGTCCTGGGTAAAGATGCCAGCTGCGTTTTGAGCTGAGCACGCTGCTCCTCCAGTTTGGCAATGAGGGTATTGAGGCTCTCCGCGGTTGCCTGGGGTGAAAGCAGCCCTTTCTTGTTCTGATAGGCCAGTAATTTCTGTCTTGCCTGCTAGATAGTGTAGTCATGAGATAAGAAATATGAGATCCTTTTAAGAAATTAAAGG
>ENA-UOUJ01001858-UOUJ01001858.1-activated-sludge-metagenome-genome-assembly--contig:-NODE-1858-length-10352-cov-3.884335_pt1 | contig 10352 bp, 9 predicted proteins | sample MGYA00249839_ERZ747224 | MGnify/ENA primary metagenome ERZ747224 (study PRJEB28782, sample SAMN03220277) | activated sludge metagenome | biome: wastewater; feature: sewage sludge; material... | reverse complement strand
CGATGCCGGCGCCGACCAGCGGATCGTAGTACTCGGTGCGCACGCCGTAGCGCGCGAGCATGCCGTCGCAGAAGGCCCGCATCGGGCCGTAGACCGAATCGGCGACCAGCATGTGATCGCCGGGCGACAGGTAAGTGAACAGCGCCGTCGTGATCGCCGACAGCCCCGACGGCATCAGCGCGGCCCGGCAATCATGGCCCGGCGCCTCGACTTCGGCCAGCGCGTCCATCAGCGCCATCGTCGTTGGCGTGCCGGCCGTGCCGTAGGTCGTGGCGTGGCGCTCGCCGCGCGCGGCCGCCCGGCCCGCCGATTCGGCCTGCGCCAGCGAATCGAACAACACCGTCGACGCCCGCGAAACCGGCAGGTTCGCCGTGGCCACCGACCTGGACAGGCGCCGCCCCGATTCGACGACGCGCGTGCGGCCGCTGTCGTCGCCGGCGCCCGGTCCGGCCGGGACGGGTTCGGACCAGGCGTTCGGGCTCGGGTCGGTCATCGGCGTCCGCTCACTTCTTCGTCAATGGGCAAGCCGAGTCTGCCAGCCTGCGAAAGGCCTGCTCGGCCGGCACCGTGGCCAGGATCTTGTAGTAGTCCCACGGATACTTCGACTCGCCGGGCGACTTGACCTCGACCAGGTACATGTCGTGGATCATCCGCCCGTTCGGCAGCAAGCGGCCGTTGCGCGAGAACATGTCTTCGACCGGCAGCTCGCGCATCTTCTCGAGCACCTTCTGCTGGTCCTTGCTGCCCACCGCCTGCACGGCCTTCAGGTAGTGCAGCACCCCGGAGTAGACGCCGGCCTGGGCCTCGCCGGGCATCTTGTTCATCCGATCGAAGAAGCGCTTCGCGAAGTCGCGGCTCTTGTCGTCCATGTCCCAGTAGTACGGAACCATGAACTGCAGTCCCTGCATGTCCTGCAAGCCGAGCGCGTGGATGTCGGTGATGAAGGTCAGCAGGCTCGTCATCCGGATGCCGCTGTCCTGCAGGCCGAACTCGCGCCCCTGCTTGATCCCGGTGATCGTATCGTTGCCGCCGCTGGCCAGTGCGACGACGTTGGCCTTCGATGCCTGCGCCTGCATCAGGAACGACGAGAAGTCCATCGTGCCCAGCGGGTGGCGCACCGACCCGACGATCGCGCCCTTGTGCTCGGCCACCGCCTCGCGCATCGCCTTTTCCATGCTGTGGCCATAGGCGTAGTCGGCGACCAGCAGGAACCACTTGTCGAGGCCGCGGCCGATCAGCGCCTGCGCCGCCGCCTGCGTCTGCGAGTAGGTGTCGAAAGTCCAGTGCAGGCCGGAACCGGTGCAGGAATCCTCGGTAAGCCGGTCGGTCGCAGCGCTCGCGTAGATCGCGATCTTGTTCTTCTCCTTGACCAGGTTGGCGACCGCCAGGGCGATCCCGGAGTTCGGCACGTCGAGGATCACGTCGACACCGTCGCGATCCAGCCATTGACGCGCGATGTTCAGGCCGACCTCGGGCTTGTGCTGATGATCGGCCGAGATCAGTTCGATCTTCTCGCCGAGCACCGAGCCGCCGAAGTCCTCGATCGCGAGCCGTGCGGCCTCGACCGAGCCTGCGCCCGACAGGTCGGAAAAGGTTCCGCTCATGTCGGTGAGCACGCCGAAGGTGACCTTTTCGGCAAGCGCGCCGCCGGCCGACGCCAGCCCGAGCACCAGGCAAGCCGCCGTCGCCAGGATCCTGCATTTCGGTTTCATTGCCATCTCCTCCTCGTTGTTCGAACACCCGATTCGATCGCGTGCCGCGATCAGGCCCGGTCCTGCGCTACGCCGCCGGCCGCTGCGCCGATGCGCGCCGCCAGCGTCTTCAGTTCGGCCAGCGACTCGGGATTCACGAGACCCGAAAGATCGCCGGTCGGCTCCTGCAGCAGCAGCGATCGCACGAGCCGGCGCATGATCTTCATCGTTCGCGTCTTCGGCAGATCGGCGACGAACAGCAGCTCGCCGGGCCGGAACGAAGAGCCGAGCGCCGCGACGACGGCTTCGCGCAGTTCGGCAGCGACCTCCGGCCCGGGCGCAACACCGCGGGCCGGCACGCAGACGCAGACGACCGTCGCGCCCTTGACCGGATCGGGCAGGCCGACGGCCGCCGCTTCGGCGAGCCGGCCGGTCGCCAGCAGCACGCCTTCGATTTCAGCCGGGCCCGTGCGCTTGCCGGCGATCTTGATCGTGTCGTCGGAACGGCCATGGATGTACCAGAAGCCGCGCGCGTCGATCGACGCGAAGTCGCCGTGCACCCACAGCCCGGGCAGCTTCGACCAGTAGCTCTCGATGTAGCGATCGGGATCGCGCCAGAAGCCGCGCGTGAGCCCGATCGACGGCGTGGTCAGCGCCAGCTCGCCGACTTCGCCGCTGCCCACCGGCCGCCCGGCCTCGTCGACGACGACCGCCCCCATGCCGGGGATCGGACCGGCGAATGCGCAAGGCTCGATGTCCGGGTGCAGCACGGTGCCGGCGACGATGCCCCCGCCGATCTCGGTGCCGCCCGAGTAGTTGAGCAAGGGCACCCGTTCGCGACCGATCTCCTTGCGGAACCAGCTCCAGGCTTCGGGCGTCCAGGGCTCGCCGGTCGCCGCGCTGACGCGCAAGCTGTCCAGTGCGTAGCGCCCGGCGGGATTGTCCGGCTGCTGCATGAACGCGCGGATCATCGTCGGCGCGACACCCAGATAGCTGATCCGGTAGTCCTGCACGAGCCGCCAGAGCCGCCCCGGCTCGGGATGGTCGGGCACCCCTTCGGCGAGCAGCATCGTGGCGCCGACCAGCGGCACCGCCACGGCCAGGATCGGGCCGGTCAGCCAGCCCATGTCGCTCATCCACAGCAGCCGGTCTTCGGGCCGCAGGTCGAGGACCAGCCCGAAATCGAGCGCGGCCTTCGTCATGAAGCCGCAGTGCGTGTGCACGGTGCCCTTGGGCTTGCCGGTGGTGCCCGAGGTATAGACGATCATTGCCGTCGTTTCGGCCGGCAGCTCGACCGGCGCCATCTCGGCGGCATCGGCAATCAGTTCGCGCCAGGCGCGATGGCGGCCAGTGGACTCGAAGCGGGCCTTGCCCGGCTCGCGCTCGACGACGATCACATGCTGCAGCGAAGGCACCGACCCGGCGGCCGCATCGATGGCGTCGAGCATCTCGATACGCTTGCCGCGTCGCCAGCTGAAGTCGGCCGTGACGACCGCCTTTGCCTCGGCGTCGGCCAGGCGCTCGGCGATCGCTTGCGGGCCGAAGCCCGAAAACATGGGCAGCGCGATCGCCCCGATACCGACGATCGCCAGGTAGGCGGCGATCGTCTCGGGCAGCATCGGCATGTAGAGCCCGACCACGTCGCCGCGGCCGACTCCGAGATCATGCAGGCCGCCCGACGCGCGACGCGACAGGCTCGCAAGCTCGCGATAGTCGAGCAGGCGGCGCTCGCCGTTCTCGCCCTCCCATTCGATCGCCGGGTGTTCGCCGCGCCCGGAAGCGATCGTGCGGTCCAGGCAGTTCCAGGCCAGGTTCGTCGTGCCGCCCAGGCACCACTGCGCCCATTGCGGGCCCTTCGAGACGTCGAGCAGTTGGTCGAACGGCCGGAAGAAGTGCAGCCGGTGGAAGGCCATGACCGCAGGCCAGAACCAGTCGGGGTCGGCGGCGGCGCGCTCGCACAGCGCCTCGTAGCTGGCAAGCCCGTGCTGCTCCAGGAAGCGGCCGAGCGGGCTGCCGGCCGCGGGGTCCCCGGCATGCCGGTCGGCAGGATCGTGCGCGAAGCCCGAAGCGCTGCCACTCATCCGAGGTCCTCGTCGATGTCGCAGACGACGATGCGTGCGATGAACGGGGTCATGTAGGCCTTCATCCGCTGGTGGGCGTCGGACACCTGGTAGGCGTCGTGGTCGGCGCTGCTGGCGAAGCTGCCGAAGACGGCCCAGTCGAGGCCCTCGCTGCGCGACGCGATGTTGCGGCGAAACTCGTAGCGATCCAGGTTCCGGGCCGTGCGGCGGATCTCGTCGGCGAATGCCTCGACACGATCGAGGAAGGCCTGGTCGGCGTCTGCCGTGAACGCCATCAGCACCACGTGATGGAACATCGGCGTTCTACTTCAGTTCCTTGCCGGCGAGGTCGCCGTCCAGGAACTTGTTGGGCCGCAGGAAGAAGGACAGCACCAGCGCCCCGTCCGGCGAGCGCGCGACGTGCCGGTTGCCCTTCGGTCGCCAGACGTAATTGCCGGCGCGCACCTCGCCTTCTTCGTCGACGATGCTGCCTTCGAGCACGAAGGTCTGCTCGATCTCCACGTGCTCGTGCAGGTCGAGCTGCGAGCCGGGCTCCCAGCGGAAAAGCGCCGTCAGCAGGCCGGTTTCGGGCTCCTCGAGCAGGATCTTCATTTCCACGCCGGGCGTCGGCGTCGGTTTCCAGGGCAGCGATTCGACGTCGACGTAGCGCGAATCGAGCGGGCCGAGTGCCGCTTCGCCCTGCAGGTTCGGGGTTCTTGCCATGCCGAAATCCTCCTCCTGGTTTTCGCCGTCAGCTTAATCCGGCGCGCTCGCGCGGGACAGCGCGCGGATGGCGCGAATGGAACGATGGACTCACCACTGCCCGAAGAACACGCCGGCCTGCTTGTGCCGGTTCGTGCCGGCCTCGACGAACGCGTGGCTCACCGAAGTCCGGCGCTTGCGGCGCGCGAACCAGTCGAGCAAGGTCTCGCGCAGTTCGCGCCGCACGGCGGCGCTGCTTTCGTCGCGCCCGAGATCGTGAAACTCCTCGGGATCGGCCTGCAGGTCGAACAGTTGCTCGGGCGCATCGAGCCAATGGACGTAGCGCCAGCGATCGGTGCGCACCGACCATGCGTAGCACCGGTCGACGGGGCGGCCGAGCCGAAGGCGTGCCGCCTTGAAGCTGTAGTCGAGTTCGGAGAAGACCGCGGGCTTGCGCGCCGCATCGCCGCCACGCAGCAAGGGCAGCAAGCTCATGCCTTCGATCCGGTGGGCGGGGATCTCGAGGCCCAGCGCATCGAGGACCGTCGGAGCCACGTCGACGCCTTCGACGAAGGCATCTTCGACGCTGCCGCGCCTGCCCCGTGCGGCCTCGTCGGGATCGCAGACGATGAAGGGCACGCGCTGCACCGTATCGTGGAACAGCTCCTTCTCGCCGAGCCAGTGATCGCCGAGGAAGTCGCCATGGTCGGACGTGAACACGACCAGCGTTTCGTCGAACAGTCCACGCCGGTCCATGAAGTCGAACAGACGGCCGAGCTCGTCGTCGAGCTGGTGGATCAGACCCTGGTAGGCCGGGCGCACGGTGCGGATGCACTCGTCCCTCTGGAAGCTGCGGCTCTCCTCGCTCTCGCGGTAGGCAGCCACGACCGGATGCTGGTCGCGCAGTTCAGCGTCGCTGCGAACGACCGGCAGGCATTGCTCGGGGGTATAGAGCGCGTGGTAAGGCGCAGGCGCCATGTACGGCCAGTGCGGCTTCACGTAGCTCAGGTGCAGCACCCAGGGCGTATCGCCCATCTGCTGCATGAAGCCGAGCGCCTGGTCGGTCATGTAGGCGGTTTCGGAGTGCTCGGCGCGCACGCGCGACGGCAGGTGGACATTGCGCATGTGCCAGCCGCTCACCACCTTGCCTTGCGCGTCGACGCCGGAGATCACGTAGTCGCTCCACGGGTCGACACTGTCGTAGCCGTGCCGGCGCAGGAACGCCGGGTAGCCGCTCTCGTCGCCGGGCGCGTGATGGCCGTCGTAGCGATCGATCTCCTCGAAGCCGCCGCGCGACAGCAGTTCGCCGAGTTCGGAGTCGCCTTCGATGCGCAGCCGCGACAGGCCGTCCTTGTCGACCATCACGTGCGTCTTGCCGGCCAGCACGAGCTTGCGACCCGCCCCACGCAGGTATTCGCCGAGCGTGACCTCGCCGATCGGCAGCGGAACGCGATTCCAGGTCGCGCCGTGGCTGCCCGGATACCGGCCGGTGTAGTAGCTCATCCGCGACGGGCCGCAGACGCCGCTGTTCACGAATGCGCGGTCGAAGCGCACGCCGCGCGCGGCCAGCGCGTCGATGTTCGGCGTCTTCAACCACGGATGGCCGTAGCAGCCCAGGTGGTCCCACCTGAGCTGGTCGCACATGATGAACAGGACGTTGCGAACGGCCCGTGTCATGGCTTGTAGCCCGATCGCCTGACGACCGGCTCCCACTGCGCATGGTAGGCCTTCAGCGCTTCGGCGGTCTGCGTGGCCGTCGACGACACCGGCACCATGTTCGCACCGACGAAGCGTTCGCGCAGCGTCTCGTCGCGCATCGTCTGCGCGACCGCCTCGGAAAGCCGGCGCACCTTGTCGGCCGGCATCGTGGCCGGCGCGAACAGCGTGTTCCAGCCGGTGGCCGTCAGGTCGATGCCGATCTCGCGAAAGGTCGGCACATCGGGCGAAGCCGGCGAACGCCGCTCGCCCGACACCGCCAGCATCCGGATCTTCTTGCCCGCATGCTGCGGTTCGATCGTGTCCAGCGTATCGACGGCCATCGGCACGTGACCGCCGATCAGGTCGGTCAGCACCGACGCCGAACCGCGATAACCGATCACCGGAGCCTCGACGCCGGTGCGCTCACCCAGCATCAGTGCAAAGAAGTGCGGCAGGCTGCCGGTCGCAGGAACCGCGATGCTGGCCTTCTCGGGATTGGCCTTCATCCAGGCGAGCAGGTGGCTGAACTCGCGCACCGGCACGGCTTCGCCGACGGCCACCGCGAACTCGTAGTTGGTCACCTGCGAGACCGGCACGTAGTCCTTGTCCGGGTCATAGCCGGCGTCGGGAAAGACCATCGGCGCCACGACCATGATCGCCGGGTTCGCGAGGATCAGCGTGTTCGAGTTCCCCTCGTTCCTGACCTGCTGGGCCGCAAGCCGGCCTCCGGCACCGGCCCGGTTCTCGACGACGACAGGTACGCCGATCCTGCTGGACAATCCGTCGGCCAGCAGGCGCGCCGCACGGTCGGACGAGCCACCCGGCCCGTAGGGCACGACGATCCTCAGCGTACCGCCCGCGAGCGGCTGGGCAACGGCGGTCGCAGCGCCGCCGATCAGGGCCATCGCAAACGCAACGGCGCGCAGGAATGCTGGCATCGGTCTCCTCCTGATGGTTGTTGGGAACGAGGATACCCGCGCCGGGCGAAGAGCGCGCGGCGGGTTTCAGCCGTCGAAGCGATCCGCATCGAAGGCCGCGTCCACCGGAACCTGCAGCGCCGTCGCGAGCTGGTTCGTCTTCGCCGCCAGCGCGATCACGCGCAGCAGGTCCGCATGCTGCTCGTCGCTCATCCCTTTGGCACGCGCCGCCGCCGTATGCGAGTGCACGCAATACGAGCAGCCGTTCGTCGCCGAAACAGCGATGTAGAGCAGCTCCTTGGTCAGCGGATCGAGTGCCGATGGCCCTGCCATCACGGCCTTGGCCTCGGCCCAGGTCCGTTCGAGCAGATCCGGATCGAAGGCGAGGTAGCGCCAGAAGTTGTTGACGAAGTCCGACTTGCGCGTCGCGCGGATGTCGTCGAAGACGGCGCGCACGCGCGGATCGGATTCGGGCTCGGAGCGGGTAGCGATCGTCGACATCGGAGATCTCCCTGGTTTCGCCCCCGGTTTCGTCGTTACCGGGAGCCCGGTTTCAGTCGATGCCCAGATACTTGTGGGTCTGCATGCTGAGCCGCCATTTCGGATGCGCGAGACACCAGTCGATCGCTGCGCGCGTGTTGCGCTCGCGCTCCGGGCCGTCCATCGGCTGCACGAAGAAGTGCTCGAAATCCAGCGATTCGAAGCGCCCGGGCATCGCTTCGACTTGCGGGTAGACGAGCTTCAGCTCGTTGCCGGCGCGCAGCACGATCGGCGCGTCGGCCTTCGGGCTCACGCAGATCCAGTCGAGCCCCTTGGGCGCCGGTTGCGTCCCGTTGGTCTCGACGGCCACCTCGAAGCCCTCGGCGTGAAAAGCCTCGACCAGCGGCTCGTCGAGCTGCAGCAACGGCTCGCCGCCGGTACAGACGACGTAGCGGCGACCCGAGTCATCGCCGTCCGGCCAGCGCGCGGCCACCGCTCGCGCCAGTTCGGCAGCCGACGCGAACTTGCCGCCGCCCTGCCCGTCGGTGCCGACGAAGTCGGTGTCGCAGAAGCGGCAGACCGCCCTGTCGCGATCCTGTTCGCGGCCGGTCCACAGGTTGCAGCCGGCAAAGCGGCAGAACACGGCCGGGCGGCCAGCCTGAGCGCCTTCGCCCTGCAGCGTGTAGAAGATTTCCTTGACGCTATAGCTCATCGGTCTCGTTGCGGTTCGCGAAGCGCGCGGTAGTCCGTCGGGCTCACAGCGGTAGCGCCGGGCCGTCGTCGCCCCAGGACAGGATCGCACCGCAGCCGCGTGTTTCGTACAGGTCGATCCGGTCGATCTGCGGCAGCATCGGGTGCGCGCGGCGCCTGATCCAGCGCGCCAGGCTCGCGGCGTCGTTGTCTTCGACGCCCGGCAGTTCGTACAGCGGCTGATGGTCGATCTCGCGAAACACCGGAGCGAACAGCGCCTTGACGTCGCCGAAGTCGACGGTCCAGCCGCGCACGAGGTCGAGCGGCGCGCACAGATGCAGCCGCAGCGTGTAGCTGTGGCCGTGGATGCGCCGGCGCGGATCCCCGTGGGGGGCGTGCATCAGCCGCACCGCGCTGTCCAGCCCGAAGTCCTTCCAGATCCGGTAGTGCCGGCCGTCGTAGTTCGCACCGCAGCTCGCGGTCTCGTAGACGGTGACCCAGGACAGCTCGGGCAGCAGCGGCTTCAGCCGCTCCCAGATCCAGCTCGCGATGCATTCGCTGGTCGGGTTCTCGAGCCCCGGAATGTCGTTGAGGCAGGCACGGTCGAACTGCGCATGCAGCGGCGCCCAGCAGTCGTCGAGGTGTTCGTAGTCGATCGACAGGTCGCGGGTGCCGAGATCCTGGTCGGCGTGCAGGATCACTTCGAAGCCATGACCGTGCATCCGGCCGCATTTGTGGCCGTCCGGCACCGCAGTGAGCTGGTGCGCAGCCTCGAAACGATAGCGCCGCCAGACATGCGCGTGGCCGCGGCGATCGAGGTCGACGCCGGAATGCGGCGTGCTCAGCACGCCGACCTGCGCGACCCCGGGTACGTCGATATGGCGGCCGACCCAGCGCGCGAGGTTCTCGTCGGTCGGCTGCGCCAGCAGATCGTTCAGCGAGCGGTAGTCCAGGGGCGCCACCGTCCGCTCGACCCGCTCGCGCAGCGAGTCGAGTTCGCCGCCTGGAAACGCCGCCCAGCCCGCCGGCAGCCGCGCGCGGACGCCGGCAACGAAGCCATGCCCATGAAGCCTGCGAGAGCGATGGCCTTCCGGCAGCGTCGACACCTGCCGGGCCGCCTCGAAGCTGCCAGCGGCGACGTGGAGCAGGTGTTCGGTCGGCTGTTTCTCTGTCATTCGCTCATTGTCCTGCCGCGCGGGCGGCAGCGTTCGTGAATCCACGGTCGCGTCAGCGCTCCGGTCAGCGCCGCAGCGCCGTGCCGGCCTCGGCGAGAATCTCGTAGGACCGCAGCCGCGCCGCCTGATCGTGGATCGCCGAGGCCACCATCAGCTCGTCGGCGCCCGTCTGCTCGACGAACGCCTGCAGTTCGCGCTGCAAGGTCTCCTTCGAACCCACGAACGAACAGACGAGCATCCGCGAAACCTGCGCCTTCTCGGCCGGCGACCAGTAGTCCTCGATGTCGTCGATCGGCGGCGAAAGCTGCCCGCGTCGATTGCGGATCATGTCGACGAAGCGCTGCTGGATGCTCGTGAACAGCCAGCGCGCCTCTTCGTCGGTCTCGGCGGCCACGACGTTGATCCCGGGCATCGCATAGGGCCGGTCGAGCTGCGCCGATGGCTGGAAGCGCTCGCGATAGACCTGGAACGCATGGTGAAGCGCGTCGGGCGCGAAATGCGAGGCGAACGAGTACGGCAGCCCCAGATGCGCGGCGAGCTGTGCGCCGTACAGGCTCGAGCCGAGGATCCACAGCGGCACCCGCAGGCCGGCGCCGGGCACCGCACGAATGCGCTGCCCCGGCTGCACCGGCTCGAAGTAGGCCTGCAGCTCGAGCACGTCGTTCGGGAACGTGTCGGCCGAGTGATGGTCGCGGCGCAGCGCGCGCATCGTCGCCTGGTCGGTGCCCGGCGCGCGGCCGAGCCCGAGATCGATGCGCCCGGGGTACAGCGACTCGAGCGTGCCGAACTGCTCGGCGATGACGAGCGGCGAATGGTTCGGCAACATCACGCCCCCGGCGCCCACGCGCATCGTCTTCGTGCCGCCGGCCACATGCCCGATCACCACCGAGGTGGCCGCGCTCGCGATGCCGGTCATGTTGTGATGCTCGGCCATCCAGT
>ENA-UOUJ01001857-UOUJ01001857.1-activated-sludge-metagenome-genome-assembly--contig:-NODE-1857-length-10354-cov-5.127488_pt1 | contig 10354 bp, 12 predicted proteins | sample MGYA00249839_ERZ747224 | MGnify/ENA primary metagenome ERZ747224 (study PRJEB28782, sample SAMN03220277) | activated sludge metagenome | biome: wastewater; feature: sewage sludge; material... | reverse complement strand
CAAGAACGGCGGCATTCTTTCCTACGTGCTGCGCAATCTGGCGGCGTAGGGGAAGGGCGTCGCGGGCGCCCTCCGTCAACGCGCGGGCTGGACCCACGATCTCAGAGACCCTATCAATCAAGAGGGCCCGCTCGGGCCCTCCGTGACGGCCGGGGCTTGGCCCCGGGTCCGCCAGTTTCTGCAGGGCGCCTCCGTGTCGAAGACTGTCCGTATGCTGCGTCGCCTCGTCGTTCCCGCCGCCGGGCTCGTTCTGCTCGCAACGGGGCTCGTCTCCGCGCAGCAACCCGTCCCCACACATGCGCTCTCTGCCGGACCGCCGCGCGCTGTGATCGAGCTTTTCACCAGCCAGGGCTGTGCGGATTGTCCGGCCGCCGACGCCTTGCTCAAGACGTTCGTCGACCGCGATGACATGGTCGCGCTGACGCTTCCCGTCGACTACTGGGACTATCTCGGCTGGAAGGATACGCTCGCCGGCCCGCGCAACGCGGAGCGGCAGCGGGCCTATGTCGAGAGGTTCGGCACCGGGACGGTGTTCACACCGCAAGCCGTCGTGAACGGCGCCATGGAGGTGCTCGGCTCCGACGCCAACGAGATCGACCGCGCCATCCGCGCCACCGAGACGGCGCTCTCGTCGAGCCGTATCCCGGTTCTCTTCTGGCATTTCGGCAATACGATCATCATCGAGACGGGCGGTGCTGCACCTGAGGCTGAGGCGCGCGAGGCGACGATCTGGCTCGCCGTCGTTCAGAGAAAGGTCGATGTCCCGGTCAAGAGCGGCGAGAACGCCGGCAAGACGCTCACCTATTATAACGTCGTGCGCGAGCTTACGCCGGTGGGAATCTGGAACGGCCGGCCCGCCACGATCCGGCTCGCACGCGCGGCGATCATGCGCCCAGAAACCGAAGATCTGATCGTGCTGATCCAGGAAGCGAACACCGGGCCTATCATCGGCGCGGCCCGCCTGATGGGAAATTAGACAGCGAAGCCTTCAGTCCGTCAGTCGCCCATCGTCAGCACGACCTTGCCTGCAGCTTCGCGGCGGTCGAGAACGCCGATGGCTTCGCGAATCTCGGCGAGCGGATAGAGCCCGTGAAGGCGGGGTTCGAGCTTCCCGGCTGCCACCCAATCGAGAACCTCGATCATGTTGGCGCGGTGGGATGCTGGATTGCGCCGCACGGATTCGCCCCAGAACACACCGATAGCCGCCGCACCCTTCAGCATCAGGAGATTGAGCGGCAGTTTCGGAATTTCTCCGGCCGCAAAGCCGACCACTAGGAATCGACCTTCCCAAGCGAGCGCGCGCACGGCGGGTTCCGCATAGCGGTCGCCCACACAATCGTAGACGACATCTACGCCGCGCCCGCCGGTCAGATCTTTCAGCGCCTGCTTGAGATCGGCCGTGTCGTAGTTGACGACCCCGTCCGCGCCCAGCGCTTTGCAAAGTTCAAGTTTATCGTCGGACGACGCGCACGCGATGACACGCGCGCCCATCAGCTTGGCGATCTCGATTGCCGCTTGGCCCGCACCGCCCGACGCGCCCAGCACGGCTACCGTTTCGCCCGGCTTCACATGTCCGCGGTCTTTCAAACCGTGGATCGCGGTTCCAAACGTGATGCTGACGCCCGAGGCCACGGCATCCGAGACGCCATCCGGGATCGGGATCAAGCTCTCGGCCGGCACGACCACCTTCTCGCGCGCGCCACCATATCCGACGGCGGCCGCGACACGGTCGCCCGCCGCAATGCCCGTGACGCCCGCTCCGAGGCTTTCCACAACGCCTGCGATTTCTCCGCCAGGGGAAAACGGCAACTCCGGCTTCGTCTGATATTTACCCCGTGTAATCAGCGTGTCGAAAAAGTTGAGGGCAGCCGCACGCACGCGTACGACCACCTCGCCGACGCCCGCTTCAGGCTCCGCAATCTCCTCCACGCTCACGGCGTCCGGGCCGTCGAGGGTCTTGCAAAGGGCCGCCTTCATGTGTGACCTCCCGGGACACAATTTCCGACAGCCCTCCTAGCGGGAGACGCTACGCAAAGCGAGCCCCTTCATGACCTCATCCAACTGGCCCCCTAAAGCGCGCGGCTATTTCGCCATCGGCGCCGAGCGTTCCTCGAAGGCACTCAATCTCGGCAACCTGATGCGATCAGCGCATGCCTTCGGGGCAAGCTTCACCTTCACCATCGGCGCGCAGTATCAGGCGCTGGAGGCGCGCGCCGACACGTCCAAGGGCCACTGGCATCTGCCCCACTACAACTGGGAAAACCCGGCCGACATGATTCTACCCAAGGGGTGCCGGCTGGTCGGCATCGAGCTCATCGACGAGGCCGTCGATTTGCCGAGCTTCCGCCACCCTCTTCAGGCTGCCTACGTTCTGGGGCCGGAGCGTGGCTCGCTTTCGGATGCCCTGCTTGAGCGCTGCGACTTCACCGTCAAGATCCCGACCAGCTTCTGTGTCAACGTCGCGATGGCTGGGGCGATCGTGATGTACGATCGCGTCAAAAGCCTCGCGCCGTTCGCGGCGCGGCCCATCTCGGAAGGGGGTCCGCAAGGAGACGCCGGTTCCGCCCGTCCGGATCAACACCGGCGGGGGCGGTCTGGTGGGTGACAGGGCGGCCTCGCTGCCCGTATAAGAAGCCGATTTTGCCAGTTTGAGAGAATCGTTGATTATCGCATGATGGCACTTCGTTCGATCCCGACTCTTTTCTGTTCCGCCGCAGCCCTTCTCTGGGCGACGCCGCTCGCTGCGCAAAGCGCAGACGGCGCCGTCGAAAAAGGGCGCTATGGGCAATGGATTGTCCATCAAAGTGCGGGAGACGATCCCAAGATCTGCTTTGCGGCGTCTCAACCGCAGACCAAAGAGCCAGCCGGCGCAAACCGCTCCGCTATCGTGTTCTATGTCTCCGCTTGGCCGAAGGACGGCATCAAGTCGGAGGTTTCGATCAAGCTCGGCTATCCTATCCGTCCGGACAGTCCGGTTGCCGTAGAGGTGGGATCGGACGAGTTTCAGCTCTTCGCCAAAGACGATCGCGCTTACGTTGCGGACGCCACCGACGAGCTGAAGCTCATCGAGGCCCTGAAAAAGGGTTCGGCCGTGGTCGTGAAGGCCACCTCCGCACGCGGAACCCAGACCACAGATACCTACTCGCTGCAGGGCATTACGAAGGCGCTGCAGGAGATGGCGAGCGCCTGTCCATAATCGTCGCTCACGGGGCCTGTTCGGCCAGCGCAATACGCCGGGCTGGATGGACGTTTTTTATGCACGCGTGCGCTCGGGATTGCGGAGTTGCACGTAAAGCGCGCCTTCCCCGCCGTGCGATATCGCCGCCGATGTGTAGCTCACCACGATGGCCCGCAACTCCGGCTCTGTTAGCCACATCGGCACGTTCTTACGAAGAACGCCGCGCTCCACCGTGCCGAAGCCGTAATCTGCTTCCTCGCGCTCCCGTCGCGAACCGCCCTTGCCGGTAATCACCAGTACCCAGCGCAGTCCGCGCCGAAAGGACGAGAACAGGAAGCGCGTAAGTGCAGCGTGCGCTTCATGCTGGCGCATGCCATGGAGATCAATCCGCGCTTCGATTTCAAAGCGGCCTTGACGGAGTTTGCGCGCGGCCTTGCGGTCGAAGACGTTGAGGGCCGGTGTCGTCGGCAAAGGCTTCGGTATTGCTGTGCTCGTCGGCGGTGGAGCCGGCGGCGCTTTGAGCGCGGATTTTTTGCCGGGCTTGCCGTCCGGTTTGAGTTCGAACGGGGGAACGCCGTCCAGGTTTTCCGCACCAGGGATGTGGCGGCTTTTCTTGCCCGGGATCGGCTTCAATGACGCAGCCATGTAGTCCCAAAGGGCTTCGTCTTCCTTCGAGAGATGCCGGCGGCGGGGCGGCTGTTGGGGCGGCTTCTTTCCCATCCTTGTCACGCGTCGCGCGGGAGAAGGACGAAGAACCGCCCGGTATGCTTGGTGGAACCGGCGAGCCGCCCGGCGTCTTCGCCCGATCCGAAATAGATGTCGCCCCGCTCCGGCCCGCGAATGGCAGAGCCGACGTCCTGTGCGATCATCAGGCGTTCGAAGCTACGTTCCCCCCCCGGTTTCAACGTTGGGGCCGACACGTAGATCGGCGTGCCGAGCGCGTGATAGCCGGTATCGACCGCTAGGCTTCGCCCATCCGATAGTCCTGTGCCCAGCGCACCAAGGGGCGCGTCCGCTTCGCTGCCAAGCGCGCGGAAGAACACGAACGACTTGTTCTGTTGCATCACGGACCGCGCCTCGTCGGGATGCGCCGTCAGCCACACCTTGAGAGCGCCGAGCGACATTTCCTCGGCCGACATGGCGCCGTTATCGATCAGGTAGCGCCCGATCGACGTGTAGGGGTGCCCGTTCTTGCCGTCGTAGGTGATGCGAACGCTTTGACCATCGGAGAAGCGGACCCGCCCTGAACCCTGCACGTGCAGAAAGAACGCATCTACAGGATCTTCGAGCCAGATAAGTTCGAGGCCCTGTCCGGCCAACGCACCCTCTTCGATCTCGGCGCGCGTTGCATAGGGTTCGACGCCCGAAGCTGTCTTGCGCGCGTGGGTCGGGGCTTCGGCCAGCGCGCCACGTTCCGCTTCTCCCACGAGGTTCACGAGATCGGGCGGGCGGCGGTAGACGGGAACACGAAAAGCACCGCCCGCTTGCCGGGCTGCATCGAGCACGGGTTCGTAATAGCCTGTGAGAAGGCCTGGGGTGCTTTTGTGCTCGACGCGATGCGGCACGAACGCCTGCTCGAAGAACGCGCGCGCCGCGTCGCGTGTCGCGATGTCTGCCAACTTGGATAGGGCGAGGTCGGCCGCCGCGACGAGGGCTGCGCCGGCCGCTTTCGTTTTGCCTGACGCGCGCGCGGCTGCATCTCGCAATGCCGGAGCCGATCTCACGAACGCCTGAAAGGCCGCCAGGTGATCTTCGTCGCGCCAGCCCGGAAGCTCCGCAAACGGAACGGGCGAGAAGGCCGCCGCAAGGCTCACCGGCTCAGACGTGGGGGCTCCAAGTGGCATCGGGCGGGACGCGGTAAGGCGGCAGGATCAGTTTGGCGATTGCGTGCCGACCAGCTTCCAGTTGAGGTTCCGGCGCGCCTCCTTGGTGGAGATGTCACGCGAGAACGTCCAGATGTCGGTCACATCCTTCACGCGTGAATCATCGCCTTCGATGATTTCGCCGGACTTGTCGCGCGTGGCGCTGATGAGCTGGCTCACGAAGCGCACGGTAATGCTGGCGACGCCCTTGGAGCTGACTTCCGCTTCCAGGATGTCCGCCTTGTTGATGCCGACGAAGCTCTGGTCGATGACGAGGTTCTGCTGCTCGCGCTCCGAAATCGCGCGGCTAAAGCTATCCAGAACATCCGCGCTCAAGAGATCGCGCAGAACGCGCCGATTGCCTTCCGCGAACGCTGTCACAATCATTTCGTACGCCTGTTTCGCGCCGCGGAGGAAGGTGTCGGGCTCGAACTTGCTGTCGAGGCGAAGAATATCCATCAGACGGGTAGCGAGCTGCGTATCCGCGCCCGCGAACGCCTTGATGCGCTCTTCGACCTCAGCCACCGAAACGGTGGTCTCCGCAGGCTCCGGCTGGCGGCCGCGCTGGGGCAGGGCGACAACCTTGTCGGACTGCGCGCCGGCAACCTGTTTGCTCATCGCCTCGCGCTTGCGGTCGATACGGGTCTCGTCCTCTTCCGTCCGCCGGCCAAGGAGGCTCCTCAGCTTGATGATCGCCACAACGGCGACGACGAGAGACAGAAGCGTCAGAAGATTGATTTCGCCATCCATGTCTTGGCAGCTTTCCCGGCAACGCCCCGAAAACGGGCTCTTGCCCTGATGTAAGATCGCTAATGAGGTCCGTCTAGGCGCAGAACCCCGTTGCGGTGAGAGCTCCCGCACTTCAGAGGCACGCCGATCATGACGTGCAACTTAGGCTACAACGCGAAGGATGCCAAACATTCTTAGGGGCGGAAGGGGCCAAGATGCGGTCATAAAACGGGATATTGGCTGATTGCAGCGGCCACCCCGGCGTGATAGCAGCTTGGCCGACCGGGCCGGAGGCTTTGCAGCCGAAACTGCGCGCGGGACCCTGGGGAGGGTCGCCGAGAGCGACCGCACAAGAGATAACGAGAGCTCGCTGACCATGGCAGAAGACACAAAGCCGACGCAGAAAGCCGAAGCCGGCACCAACTCCAACGAGGTGGCCGTCGAGGCGCAGATCGTCGGGCAGTTCATCAAGGATCTCTCTTTCGAGAATCCGAGCCTTGGCAAGCTGCTCGAAGGGCCGGCCGAACCGCCCAGCATCAAGCTCGAAATCAACGTCGCTGCCAAAAAGCTCAAGCAGGAGGACTTTTTCGAGAGCGTGATCGACTTCAAGGCCGTCGCCTCCAATAAGGACGGCACGATCTACGATCTCGAAGTGCTCTATGCAGGCCTCTTCCGCATCAAAAATATGCCGGAAGCCGCACTTGAGCCGTTCCTGCTGGTCAACTGCCCGACCCTGACCTTCCCGTTCCTGCGCCGGCTCGTGGCCGACATCACGCGCGAAGGCGGCTTTCCTCCGCTGCTGCTCGATCCGATCGATTTCGGACAGCTTTTCATGCGCCGGAAGCAAGATATGGCGGCGGCGGCCAACTCGAAGCCCAACTGATCCTGGGGTCTCGTTGAACGTTAGACCGATGATTTACGCTTCGGACTTTCTCTGCGCTGCCGATTCACGCCGCGCCGGGTAGGCGGCGCGGCGATCGGAGCGACGAGGTCCGAAGCGATCATGGTCACTTTGGCGAGACCGATGATTTACGCTTCGGACTGATAGGGTCCGAAGCGATCATGGTCTAGGCAGCATTATCCGTTTCTTCGGAAACGAGATAACGATTCCACAGTGCGTTTTCGCCCAGCGTCTGGACAAAAGCGCGATGGGCCTCGATCTCGGCGGCGGACAGCCGCGGGGCGAGGGCTGTCGGGCGCGCGTTTGGCTTTGCCGGACCGCTGAGGCGGGCGTCGCGCGTGCCTGACCCACGGTTGGAACCCAGACCGAGGGTCGCCTGCCGTTCGCCCAGAAGCTCGACATACACCTCCGCCAGCAGCAGCGAGTCCATCAACGCGCCGTGCTTGATACGCTTCGAGTTGTCGATGCCGTAGCGTTTGCAGAGCGCATCGAGACTGTTCGGCCCCGCAGGATGCTTGCGGCGCGCGAGTTGAAGCGTATCGATGACGCGGCTCATGGCGATGGGGCCGAGCTTCAGCCGCTCCAACTCCGCATTAAGGAAGCCAACGTCGAACGTCGCGTTGTGAATGACGAGCGTGTCGCCGGCGATGAATTCGAGGAAATCGCCCGCAACTTCCGCGAACAACGGCTTGTCGAGCAAGAACTGCGTGGACAGTCCGTGAACGGCTTCGGCTTCCGCCGGCACCGAACGCTCTGGGTTGATGAACTTGTGAAACTCGCGTCCTGTCGGGATGCGGTTCACGATTTCGATGCAACCGATTTCGATCAGCCGATCGCCCTTGCGGGGGTCGAGGCCGGTCGTTTCCGTGTCGAGGACAATTTCGCGGAGCATCGTGTTCCGGTGCGTTCTATGAGCTTTGCCAGTGCCGTGCGTAAGCTTCGGCCCGCTTCGATTTCAGCGAATCGAGGATAGCATCGACAGCGGCTTCACTGTCGGCGAGCGAGCCGCCGGTATCCACAACGAAGTCGGCGCGCTGGCGTTTTTCCGCATCCGGCGTTTGCCGCGCGAGCAACCCGTCGAGTTTTTCCGGCGTCATTCCCGGCCGCGCGAGAACGCGCGAGCGCTGAACATCCGAGGCTGCGGAGACGACGACGACCGCATCGACTTGCTTGTCGCGGCCCGTTTCGAACAGGAGCGGGACCTCGAGCACGGCGGCGGCCACTCCGCTTTCGTGCGCGTCATTCAAGAACCGCTTTTCTGCGGCGCGCACCATGGGATGAATGATCGCTTCGAGTTTGCGGAATCGGGTTTCGTCGTTGTTCAACGTCGCTGCGAGACGTACCCGGTCGACGCTGCCGTCCTGTGTCGTGCCGGGAAATGCGGCTTCAACGGCGGCTGTCGCCTCTCCCGCATAAAGCCTGTGCACTTCAGCATCCGCGTCGAACACGGGGATGCCGCGGCGGCGAAACATCTCCGCAATCGTCGACTTCCCCATGCCGATGGAGCCGGTGAGGCCGACGACGATCATCGCGCACCTTCGATGTCGGCGGCGATTTTTTCGTAAAGTTCGTCCGTCACCTCGGGACGCACGCCGAACCACTTTTCGAAGCCCGGCACGGCCTGGTGCAGCAACATGCCGAGCCCATCTACTGTCCGCAGGCCATGGCGGCGTGCATCGCGGATAAGCGGTGTTTCGAGTGGCACGTAAACGATGTCGGAGACGATGCAATCGGGATGGAAATCCGTGAAATCGATGTCGAGCGAGCCTTCGCCCTTGAGGCCGACAGCCGTCGTGTTGACCAGAACCGCGCTTTCTGTTGCGGCGCGCGAGCGCTGCTCCCACGGAAAAACTTTGACGCGTGGGGCGAAGTCGGCGGCGAGGGCTTCGGCGCGTTCGGCCGACCGATTGAACAGACGGATTTCGGACACGCCCGCTTCCAGAAATCCATGCACGATGGCGCGTGCCGCACCGCCTGCACCGAGAATGGAAACCGGCGCATCGCGGCGGTTCCAGTCCTCCTCCTGGAGCGAAAGATAGGTCATATAGCCATAGGTATCGGTGTTGGCCGCGCAGAGACGCGATCCTTCGAGCCACAGCGTGTTCGCCGCACCGACGGCCACAGCCGATGCATCTCGTTCGTCCGCGATGCGGAAAGCTGCTTCCTTATGAGGAATGGTGACATTGCAGCCGGCGAATCCCGCATGTGCCAAACCGCGCAGGAATGACTCGATGTTATCCGGCCGTACCGCTTCCTTGGTATACGTGCCCTCGATGCGATAGTGATCGAGCCAATAGCCGTGAATCGCGGGAGAGCGCGAATGCTCGATCGGCCAGCCGATGACACATGCTCGTTTTCCGGGCCGCTTCATGCCTCAAGCGCTCCTCGCCGTACAAGCTCGCTAACCAGCGGCAGCAATGGCATTCCGAGGATCGTCGCATGATCGCCCTCGACAGCCGCGAACAGTTGAATGGCCGGTCCTTCGATCTGATAGGCGCCGACCGACGTTAGAACGACGTCACCTACGCGCGCGAGATAAGCGTCGAGGGCCGCATCGGAGAACGCGCGCATCGTGAGATTGGCATCGGCGGTGGCATGCCAAACCGTTTCGCCGTTGGCGGCCAGCGCAACAGCGGAATGGAGCGTATGTGTCTTCCCACGCAACGCGACGAGGGACGCGCGCGCGTCGTGCATATCGCGCGGCTTTTCGAACAGACGGCCCTCGAATGAGAGCACCTGATCCGCACCGATGACGAGCGCATCTTCGCGTTGTGCGCTGACGGCTTTCGCTTTTTCCTCGGCGAGCGCGAGTGCGATGCGCGCGTGCGGAACGGTCGGGTTGTCGGCAAGCAAGCGGTCGCGGATGGCCGCTTCGTCCACGTCCGCCGGGGAAACGTCCACAGCGATCCCGGCGGCTTCCAGCATCGCGTGGCGCGTGGCGCTGCCAGACGCAAGGACAAGACGAGATGCATTACCCGTCATGGCCGGATCCGCCTGCGGTTTCGGCATTCTCCGCCTCGGGGCATTCTTCCGCCTCTTTATCCTGCATGAGGCGGATGATGGTGGCTGCCGTCTCTTCCACCGAGCGGCGCGTGACGTCGATCACCGGCCAGCCGTGTTTTGCGCAAAGCTTCCGCGTGATCGCAATCTCAGCCGCGATCCGGCTGCGGTCGACATAGTCATCAAGGTCCCGGTCGCCGATCAGAAGCGCGCGGTTGCGCCGTACTTCCGCGATCCGGTCCGGGCTCGCGATCAGACACGCTACAAATGCGGAATGATCTCCCGCGATTTCTTCAGGAAACGGGAGGCCCGGCACGATGGGCACGTTTGCCGTCTTGTATCCGCGCTGAGCGAGATAAATGCTCGTTGGCGTCTTCGACGTGCGCGAAATGCCGAGCAGGACGATGTCGGCTTCGTTCAGATTGTCCGGCAGGCGTCCGTCGTCGTGCGCCATCGAGAAGTTCAAGGCGTCGATGCGGCGGAAGTAGTCGGCATCGAGCACGTGCTGGCCTGCAACCGTCGGCGTCTGCGGCGCGCCGAGGTAGGATTCGAACACCTGCATGATCGGTTGCAGCACCGCATAGCACGGCACCTTCAGCTCCTTACAGCGCTGCTCGATCTCCGCGATCAGGTCCGTGTTGACGATCGTATAGAGCACGATGCCCGGCGCCTGCTCGATCTCCT
>ENA-UOUJ01001855-UOUJ01001855.1-activated-sludge-metagenome-genome-assembly--contig:-NODE-1855-length-10363-cov-3.356228_pt1 | contig 10363 bp, 10 predicted proteins | sample MGYA00249839_ERZ747224 | MGnify/ENA primary metagenome ERZ747224 (study PRJEB28782, sample SAMN03220277) | activated sludge metagenome | biome: wastewater; feature: sewage sludge; material... | reverse complement strand
CATCCTGCGCGGAGTTCAGATCCTGGAACAATGCCAGCTCCTTACCCGTTCGGCATGAACTGAATAAGAACAGAAGAGCAATGGAGAAGAAGAACGGTAACTTATACATATATGATGTATGTTTAAAGAATTTAGTATCGGTGAAAAGTGGAGCATTTACCTAATATAATTAAAAAACATTTGTTACCCTGGTGATAATTTACACAGCTTCGCCTGCTCAGTCCCATTTTAATGTTACTGACATTCAAAGCAATAACGCAGGTTTAGCATCAAATATGTGGATACTGCCCATATCTTTTAAGAGTTTATAGAAAAATAAGTGGAAAGACAGGAGCAGGCTTTTCGTTGGGGTCTCAAAAAAATGTATTTTGCATTAACCCATATATGGATACTGGCTGCATAACTATCAGAGGCGCAAAGATAGAGCTACTTTTCAAACCTCATATTATATTCGCTAGAATTTATTATATATCAACATCATAGAAGAGAAATCGCAAGTGTTTCTCAGAAGTACAGAGGGGGGATATAGATATAAAAAGAACCTGTTATGTTCATTTACAAAAAAATAATATAAGTAATAGCATAAAAAATAGCGTTGGGTATAAATTTGTGTTTATTAAAGCCCGGGATTAAAAGGAATAAAACAATTTAGCAACCTGATCGGGTTCCGCAAAACTTTAGCAACAAATAATATTGAGTTGGAATCGCATCATTTTTCAGCTGCCAATACGTTAAGAATGTTAATCTTATACGTGTCTTGCTTTGGGACTCAGAAGGCGAAGCTGTGGTTAATATATTAAATATAGTTTATAATTATGTTCTCGGTTGTAATACCTTTATACAATAAAGAAAAAAGCATTAAAAATACCATTTGGACGGTTATGGACCAAACGGTTACAGATTTTGAATTGTTGGTTGTCAATGATGGCTCTACCGATAACAGCCGCGAGATTGTGGCAAATATAAAGGATGACAGGATCAAAATTGTGGACAAACTTAACGGCGGTATATCAAGTAGTCGAAATGAGGGCATACTGCTGGCCAGGTATGACTATATTGCATTTTTGGATGCGGATGATCTTTGGGAACCGGATTTCCTGGAAACAATAAATAAATTAATCACTGATTATCCGGATGCGGATTGTTATGCAACCGGATATGCATGTAAATATAATAATACTACATTAAATGTGTTTGGTGCGCCCAAACGCGGAATAATCCGGAATTTTTTTAAACAGGTGTACAAAGCACCCGTGATGCATTCTTCGTCTGTATGTGTAAAGAAAAGCACTTTTGATAAAGTTGGATACTTCAACACCACTATCCGGCGGGGAGAAGATTATGATATGTGGGGCCGGTTGGGCAGAGCAACCAGCATAGCAGCAACCCCGGAAGCTAAAGTATGGTACAGGCTGGATGCGGAAAACAGCGCTATGACGGAGCTTCACAGGCCCCAGGCACTATGGCTTTATAATATTCCGCCGGAAAGTTATAAGGATAAAGATCAAAAAAGGTATTATAAAAGGTTTGTACATCGCCAGGTTTTGGAATACCTTATTAAAGGCAAATTAAAGTGGGCCGTTCAAATTGCTTTTCATAACAGAAAAATAGCAAACTGGTATTCATATCTTTTCATTCCCCAAAGCATCCAGTTTCGCCAGCTTGTAAGCTGGACAAAGCTCCAGGTTAGGCGATTTTTGAGAAAGGTGAAGGGGTTTTCTTCCGGATAGTATATTATAGTGATAACGATATACATAGCTCTAACTGTTTTTCTATATTTTTGCTGGCGGCAAGCCTTGAATGTTAGACGCACCGTTACTTTTCCACCCTCGCCCTTCTATGATTATAAGAACTAAACAAACTAAGATGAGGAAAATTGCTATTGCCGGAGCCGGCGGGTTTTCGAAAGAGATATATCTGACTATAAATGATATTAACAAAATTGAGGAGAAATGGGAATTCATAGGTTTTTTTGACGACAATGTTCCTAAAGGAAAGTTTTTTATGGACTTCAGAGTGCTTGGCAATATGAATGACCTGAATCAGGCACGGGAGGAGATAGATGTGATCATAGCTGCCGGTAAGTCGCATAATATCATTTCTATATTAAAAAAGCTTTATTCTGATAAGTTAACTTTTCCAAATCTTTTCCATCCTTCATGTCAGTTCTTACATTTTAAATCCCTGGTTATTGGTGTTGGTAATATTCTTCAGCCGTATTCATCTTTGTCTGCCGACAATAAAATTGGTAATTATAATGTTTTTAATGCGGGTGTAAGAGTAGGACATGATACTGTTATCGGTAATTATAATACATTTGCCACTTCAACTCTTATTTCAGGCGGGGTGGAGATAGGAGATCAAAACGATTTTGGCATGAATTCCGGTATCCTGCAATATAAAAAAGTAGGAAACGGAAATGTGATAGCACCCATGTCTGTTTTATTTAAAAGCATTAAGGACAGCGGGCATTATATGGGGATTCCTGCTATGTCTACAGGAATGTGAGCAATCCAATCTGAGATTGTTAACTTTATTGAATAATAAATAAGACAGAATACAACAATTTCAACACGCAAGTTAATTAATATGGATAAAAATCAGTTTTTACAATCTTTTGCAGAACAATTTGACGAGACCGACCCCTCTGCTTTTACCATGAACGCAAAATTTAAGGAAATGGATGAATGGAGTTCAATGGTTGCTCTGATGATTATTGCTATGGTGGATGAAAATTATAATAAAAAGATTACAGGCGCCGACCTTAGAGAGACAGATACCATTGAGCAGTTGTTTGAAAGAGTGGCTGCAAAATAGAACAGAATGTCAAAATTTCGAAACTGATTGCATGGAAGTAAGATTTCCGTTTTCACTTGAAGGTAAAACCATTCTGGTAACCGGAGCTTCGTCGGGTATTGGCTTAAGTGTTTGCAGGGCGGTGGTAGCTTCCGGTGGTAGCGTAATAGGAGTTGCCAGAAGAGAGGATTGTCTTAAGGAAATGGAGAACGAGCTAGGTGCGGGAAATGCGTCTTACATTAAAGCTGATTTATCCTTAGATGCTGATATTGAAGACATAACACTGAGAATGCCCGAGGTAAACGGGCTTGTATATGCTGCCGGGATAACAAGACTGGCTCCGCTGAAGTTCATTAAACGCCACGACCTTGAAGAGGTAATGAATGTCAATTATTTTTCAATGGTTTTATTGCTTGCTCAGGTAGTGCGCCATAAAAAGATCAAAAGAAACGCAAATTCTTCTGTTGTACTGATTTCCTCGGTAGCTCAGCAGGTGGGAACAAAATCGTCGTTATTGTATACAGGAAGCAAAGGGGCTATGTCTGCGGGCAGCAGAGTTATTGCCAATGAGCTTTCCTCACAAAAGATAAGAGTTAATACCATAGAGCCGGGTATGGTACAAACTGCTATGGCTTCGGAAATGGAAGATATGCTTTCAAAAGAAGTGGTTGAAAAGGACATGAAACAATATCCACTCGGCTATGGCATTCCTGAAGACGTGGCAAACGCCGCGGTTTTTTTATTGTCTGATGCTTCACGATGGATGACCGGTCAGTCTATTACGCTTGACGGGGGAAGGTACAAACTACTTGATTAATTTTTATATGGCTTTACTTCATAATAAACACGTAGCTGTAAAAGGCATTAGCGCTTGCGTGCCGGGGAATAGCATTAAAAACGCAGATAATACGTTTTTTTCGTTGAACGAAATCAATGCATTTATCAATAATGTGGGCGTAGAAGAGTTAAGGGTATCAGAAACAGAAGTGTGCACTTCAGATTTGTGTGTTGCGGCTGCCCAAAAATTGCTTGAGGAACTTGACGTGGATAAAAATGACATTGGTATTCTTGTATTTGTTTCACAATCCCCGGATTATTATTTTTTGCCCAATACGGCATGTATCATTCAGGATAAGTTACAGTTAAATAAAGAAACACTGGCTTTCGACGTGCCATTGGGATGCAGCGGTTATGTGTACGGATTAAATTTAATTGCTTCTTATTTATCATCAGGGCAGATGAAAAAGGGACTTTTACTGGTTGGCGATACTGCATCAAAAATTCCCAATCCAAGAGATAAAAGCAGTAGTATGTTATTTGGAGATGCGGGTACGGCAACGATTATGGAGTATGATGAAAGATCTGAAGGGATTTATTTTCATATGGCTACCGATGGATCGGGCTATAAAGCCATTATTGTGCCCGAAGGAGGCTTTCGAAATCGCTTTTCAAACAAATCTTTGACGGAATATAAAAACGATGAGGGATTGATCAGAACCCCTAATAGCTTACATCTGGACGGGTTTGATGTTTTTTCCTTTGGCATAAGCGAAGCACCCAAAACCTGTAAAAAATTGATGGAGCATCTGAATATCACAAATAATGATATTGATTATGCCGTTTTTCACCAGGCCAACAGAATGATGAATGAAAAAATCCGGAAAAAATTAAGTCTTCCGGAAAATAAAGTTCCTTATTCACTTAAGCATTTTGGAAATACCAGTTCCGCATCTATACCGCTTACAATGGTTACTGAAATGAGAGAAGATTTACGGAAAAAAACAAACCGTCTGCTGCTTTGCGGTTTTGGAGTCGGACTATCGTGGGGTACTGCTTATACTACATTTAACAATATCATTGTTCCCGAGCTAATTGAAATATAAGAGAGAATAAATTATATGTCTGGTAATTCATTTGCGTCTATATCGGCTGTTTCGTATTATTTGCCATCAGGTTCTTTAACCAACGAGCAGCTTAGTAAGGCTTTCCCCGAATGGAGTGTAGATAAAATTATGCAAAAGGTGGGGATATCTACCCGGCGGATTGCAGCGAAAGATGAATTTACTTCTGATTTAGCGGTGGCCGCAGCACAGCGTCTTTTTGAAGAGTATAATTTACGCGGTGATGATATAGACTATCTGATATTATGTACACAGAGCCCCGACTATTTTTTACCTACTACTGCCTGCCTGGTGCACGATAGATTGAAGTTATCTTCAGCAGCAGGAGCTATAGACATTAACCAGGGTTGCTCCGGTTTCATATACGGAATCAGCCTTGCCAGGGGACTCATTGCGGCAGGTGATGTTAAGAATGTGCTGTTTATTACGGCAGAAACATACAGTCGTTTTCTGCATCCTGATGATAAGGGGAACAGGTCAATTTTTGGAGATGCAGCAGCGGCGGTATTGGTATCGGCTGATCCCGCCGGCGGAAAGATTGGGAGAGTAATACTTGGAACAGACGGCGGGGGCGCTAAAAATCTTATTGTAAAAAACGGGGCGGTACGATTTCCTAAAACAGATGTTCAGACCATGCGGGAAGATGAAGATGGGAATCTGTTTAATGATAATTACCTTTATATGAATGGTACTGAAATTTTTAATTTCACACTGGAATCTGTACCTGCTCTTGTAAAAGATACCCTGGAAAGAAACCTGCTGCATCAGGAAGACATTGATCTGTATATTTTCCACCAGGCAAATAAATTTATGCTTGATTACCTTCGTAAAAAGATCAGGATTCCTCAGGAAAACTTTTTTATGAGTATGGAGCATTCCGGCAATACGGTTTCATCAACAATTCCTATTGCCATGAAGCGTGCTTTATTGGAAGGAAAAATAAAAAAAGGCTCAAAGGTGCTGGTTGCCGGCTTTGGAGTTGGATATTCCTGGGGAGGTACTGTATTACAGTTTTGATCTGTCTATCGCTTTTATGAAGCAATTATTCCTGATTTAATTCGTTTTTGCGATACAAAATGCATTGGCATTAGTATGTACAAATTGTTTTTAAAAAGACTGTTTGATTTTTTTATTGCAACTGCAGCTTTTGTTTTTGCTTTTCCCGTTTTTATGATTATAATGATCTGGCTGGTTTTTGTGAACAAAGGCAAACCTTTTTTTCTGCAAAAGAGACCCGGAAAAGGAGAAAGGATATTTAAGGTGATCAAGTTTAAGACAATGACAGATGAAAAGGATGAAAATGGAAATTTACTGCCTGATCATTTACGGATGACTGCCATAGGCCGCTTTGTAAGAAAAACTTCTCTTGATGAAATTCCCCAGCTTTTAAATGTTATAAAGGGTGATATGAGTCTTATTGGCCCGCGACCTTTATTGGTATCTTATTTACCCCTCTATAATGAAGAACAAAAACGGCGACACAAAATAAAACCAGGCATTACCGGCTGGGCGCAGGTAAACGGGCGAAACGCCATCAGTTGGGAACAAAAATTTAATTACGATGTATGGTATGTAGACAACTATAGCTTTTTGCTGGATATAAAGATCATTTTTTTGACCATATTTAAAGTATACAGGAGAGAAGGTATCAATGCCGAAGATACAATACCCATGCGCCCTTTTGCAGGAACGCCGAAAAGAACGTAAATGTGTTGTGTAAATCATACTTTCGAAATAGCTGTTTATTATTATATGCGACATATTAAGAAGGGATTGCAGGTTTAAAAAAAAATGTCTATTTTTATCTGATATCGCGATAAACCCTAATGTTTACTCAAAGCTTTCATTGTTCCCTCTGTAGCTCGAGTTGATGAAGCGTTCAGTTATGGTCCCATTTTTTATGAATAACCGGTGATATTGTTCTAACTTATTTTTATATTATCAGGATGATAATTAAACGGTTGATTTATATACCCTATTACCTTATCAGAACCAAATGGAATTTGTTTTTCAGGTATTCCGGGTTTGTTAAAAAGAAAAAGAAAATCTCTTATTTCCGCTTATATAAGGATGTTATATATACAATGCTGAAGCATAATGCTTCCCCCCTTGATTATTTTTCTTTCAGGTTTTACGATTTGCCGGAAGAAGAATGGGACAACTACCCTTGCACCGGGTTTATGTATGAATACCAGTTAAAGATGAACCCCAAAGACCAGCGAATGGTTTTGCATGACAAAATAAATTTTTTGACATTATTTAATGATTTTTCCGGAAGAAAGTGGACCACACTTGCTACACTTAAGAGCAATAAACAATTTGCTATCCAATTCCTGAGAGAGGCCGGAGAAAAGCTGGTTCTTAAAAACTCAACCGGCGGAGCTGGTAAGCAGGTTGAGGTGATAGCGATCCCTTCCGATATTCCTGAATCTGTAATTAAAATAATGGAAGCCAATCATTTTGATTTGGCAGAGCATTATGTTGTTCAGCACGACGCATTAATGAAGTTATCACCAAGTGCTTTGAATACGATAAGAATAGTTACTCAATATCTGGACGGAAGAGCAATTATATTGTTAGCATTTTTAAGAATCAGTGTTAATTCCAGTGTGGACAACCTCTCTGTGGGACATTATGGAGTTAATTTTGGTGCTGCAATAGATATAGAAACAGGGGTGATTTATGGGCCGGGTGTATACCTGGATATTACAAAACCGGATGTATATTACCACCCTGTTACACACACACCTATTATTGGATTTGAAATTCCCCACTGGGGAAAATGCAAAGAGATTGTAATTAAGGCCGCAATGCTGACTCCCGGAAACCGTTCCATAGGATGGGATGTTGCAGTTACCAATGAAGGTGCGGTATTAATTGAAGGAAATCACAACTGGAACTTATTAAGCATGTCGCCGGGGCAAAGGGGATATAAAAAAGAATTTTTGCAATATTCATCTATGATATAACCATATGGATCGTTAATGTTGAAGTTAAAAGTTACTTTTTGGAGACTATAGTGATGGATAAAACATTTGTAAAAAAAATTTTAGTAACGGGTGTTGGCGGGCCTACACCTCGTTCTTTTGTACGCGCTGTTAAATATTTTGGTGGTGCGCATAAAAGTTCGTTTGAATTTATAGGAGTAGATTCAAATCCTTTAGCCTATGGTCTTTATGACAGGGATTTATTTGAAAAATCTTTTGTGGTACCTCGGGCAGATGCTGAACAATACTGGGATGTAATGAATGCGGTTGTAGAAGAAAATGCAATTGACGCTGCCATAGTTTTACCGGAAACTGAAGTGTTGGAGTGGTCCAGAAACCATAGTAAATTAAAAAGGACGATAAAGCTTCATTTGCCCGATTACAGACTGGCAAAAGAACTGGTAAATAAATATCAATTACATACTCTTCTGAATGGTACCGAATATGTACCGTGCTTTTTAAAGTTAAAACCCGAATATTATTCTTTTGATAACTTAAAAAATGAGCTGGGTGGGACGTTTTGGGTCCGAAGTACTGAAGGTTCCAGTGGGCTGGGGTCTTTAAAGATAGAGAGTCCTCACGTATTGACTCAATGGATTACAATGAATCCCGACGTTTCAGAATTTATTGCAACCGAGTATTTACCGGGACGCAATATGGCATGTAAACTTCTTTACTTTAATGATAAATTATTGGCTAGCGCGTGTGCTGAAAGGGTAAAATATATCATGGCAAAAACAGCACCGTCCGGTATAACAGGTAACACGTCATTCGGGCGTTTGTTAAATGAACCCCGGCTGGTTGATATTTCTGCTGACGCATTGAATGTAATTTCAAAGAAAATTGGCACAGGTCTCAATGGAATATTTACTGTTGATTACAAAGAAGATGTAAATGGTAAACCTAAAATAACAGAAATTAATATCAGGCATGTGGCCTTTACCTCTTCCATAGCCGCCGGCGGAGCCAACTTACCTTTAGATACATTACTCGTGCTGTTTGACGAAGAAAGCAGATATTCAAAGGCAACTCATTATACTTTTAAGGAACCATATGTTTTTCTCAGGGATGTAGATGCCTACCCCATTGTTATGAAAGAATCTGATCTGCTAAAATAGGGTATACTCATTTATGAGGTTGGAGTATTTTAAATCACTAAATGGGCTTAGAGCAATCGCCGCATTCATGGTGATCACAGCTCATTTTTTTAGTCTGGAGAATTCTTTCAATTCAGTATTGTTTTATAAAATAGTCAAGTTTGGGAGTTCCGGGGTTTCGCTTTTTTTTGTGTTATCCGGATTTGTAATTACGCGAATTTTACTTAACTCTATAAACAGCAACAGTTATTTTAAAGCATTTTATATAAGAAGAATATTACGCATCTTCCCTCTTTACTACCTGGCACTGGTATGCTATTATTATTTGCCCCATTTATTGAGTTCACTTTATCACTATTCTCCCTTCTTTGACAGGCAGATTTATTACTACATTTATCTTCAGAATTTTGGGAGGACTTTTAATTGGAATTCATCGGGCCCCATTCATTTCTGGACACTTTCTGTTGAGGAACATTTCTATCTTTTATGGCCTGCCGTAGTATATTTTGGGTACCGATTCAAACAGAGATGGTTGGTATATATCAGTGGCGTACTATTGTTATTGCCGCTGTTGCTCCGGTATTATATGCTTTCCTTAGGGCACATGATTGACTTTTTTACTTTTACGAGGCTTGACCAGCTGGTTTTGGGCGGCGTTTTGGCTATTTTGGAGCGAAGAAAACTTCTAAGCAGAAAATATGAAAGGGGGTACCTGATTAGCATGATAATTGGCATTTCGTTTTTTATTTTGTGTATTTTTTTCAATGATTTTTACCAGGATGTTTTTAAACACAGCGCCCTGGGTATATTCTATTTTAGCATAATTGGACTGTGTGTGATATATGAGGATGAGGTTATGCAATATTTGGGAACAATAAGTTATGGTATATATGTATGGCATGTTTTGTCAGTTGACGTGATTGAAAATTACCTTGCAACGCATTGGATAATTTTGGATTTTCTTCTGATTATAATATTTACCATTGGTATTTCTTCTGTCAGTTATTGGCTTGTAGAAAAACCTTTTTTAAACCTTAAACGTTTTTTTTCCTACGGATAAAGAATATTTGCACATGACGTGGTTAGTATAGAAAATCATTTATCTAAATAATCAAATACAATGCATTCTAAAGTATGGCTTTCTTCGCCCCATATGGGTGGTAATGAAAGGAAATTTGTTAATGAAGCTTTTGATACAAACTGGGTGGCGCCGCTCGGGCCGCACGTAAACGGACTTGAAAAAGATATTGCAGGATTTCTTTTGCCTGAAAATGAAAATGATATTCATGTAGCGGCACTAAGCTCCGGCACAGCGGCTATTCATTTGGGTTTGATATTGCTTGATGTTAAGCCCGGCGATGAAGTGATCTGCCAGAGCATGACTTTTTCGGCATCCGCTAATCCCATTGCATACCAGGGCGCAACGCCGGTGTTTATTGACAGTGAACCCGATACATGGAACATGTCGCCGGAATTTCTGGAACAAGCGATCAAAGACAGGATCGCCAAAGGAAAGAAGCCGAAAGCCGTTATTCCTGTTCATTTATATGGCATGCCAGCAAAAATGAATGAAATCATGGCC
>ENA-UOUJ01001854-UOUJ01001854.1-activated-sludge-metagenome-genome-assembly--contig:-NODE-1854-length-10366-cov-6.129570_pt1 | contig 10366 bp, 9 predicted proteins | sample MGYA00249839_ERZ747224 | MGnify/ENA primary metagenome ERZ747224 (study PRJEB28782, sample SAMN03220277) | activated sludge metagenome | biome: wastewater; feature: sewage sludge; material... | reverse complement strand
GGACAGTCACCTGACCTGGCTAGGCTCGCGAAGGCCGGCCCATTACGGCATCTAGCTTGCACATGGAACCAAACTCACCTACGCTAACGTGGGCTTCCTAGCAAGGCTTCAATGCCGAATTTGGTAAATCTATGCAAGCTGATGCACACAGGGCACACAGGAAAGACGAGACGGAGACGCAATTCCTGCGCCGCTGCGCGGGCCGCTGGCTCAAACAGAAGCGTGAGGAACGCAATCTTTCGCAGCGTCAGATCGCGGAGCTTCTGGGAATAGAGTATTACACCTTTATCTCCCAGCTTGAGACGGGGAGAGGTCGGATTCCGGCTGAGCGATATGTCGACTGGGCAAACGCACTGGACATGCCGCCCCGGGATTTCGTCTACGTCCTAATGCGATTTTATGATCCCATCACTTTCGCGCTCCTGTTTCCGGGGGCAGAAGATGATGGCTTGGTCGAAAGCCTCGCATAGGGGGGGCGAATGGTTGAGGTCATCGGTTTCTTTTCCGCTACGCGGCCGCCTTCCAAGAAGGGCTGGTCAAATCAGGATCTGGGCGAGCTCTATCGGGTTGAGGGAGCGCTGCTGCAGGCGGGTCTGCGCATCGAGACCGAAAGCGGCGTTTCGGACGAGGGCGACCCATGGTTTGCTTTCTGTCATGGTGACAACGGGGAGTTGATCATCCACTTCGCCCGCATAGACGGCTACTACGTTGTCGTAGCTCCGGCATTGCCGAAGCCTCTCAGAGGAGCGGATCTCAGCTCGATCGTCCGCCAGTTTATCGCTGAGAACCCGGTTTCGCTCCCCGTGCTTGAAGCCAGCCAGCGTGGCAACGTTCTTTTCCATCCGGCTGCCCTGTTGACGATATTCGTTGCCACGATCCTCTTCATGAATTCACCGAGTGAGGGTCTTGCTGCGGGGAGTGAGTGGGTCACAGGCAGTGAAGAAGCCGCATCGCTGGTAGCGTCGCACGAGTTGCCGGACGGGCTTGGGCAGGACGATAGTCGGCACCGGGCCAGCGAGAAAACGGCGATACTTTTGATGGCGGCCGCGATTGCAGCTGACATAGCCCTCCAGCAGGAGGACCACGCCGTGGAGAATGCGAAGCCCGCCGTCGGAGGAAGCGCCTCTCTCGTGCATTTCTTTGGTCAGGAAGGCGGGACAGGCGCCGGCATTCATGATTGGTTGGATCTTTCCGATGCCTTTTTTGTGCCCGTACACGAAACGAGCAAGGAGCAGGCTCTGCCCTCTGCTTCCGAAGATATCTCCCTTCCAGACGACTTCGCTCTGAAGATAGGGACGAGTGGAGCGAACCTGAAGATCGGGACGAACGAAATTAAGGAGTATCAGGTTGCCCTTTCACTTTCGGGCGACGAGACGCTTCTTTTGCCCACAGAGCATCTGACAACTGACCAAGTCGCCGGCGTAACGCTGGCGGTTGTGGTGTGGGGGTGGCCACAGAAGCCCTTGACCGAATTTCCAGCGACCGAATCTCCAGCGCAAGGACCCGTTCAGGCCGTTCAAGAACCTGTCCAGGTTGCTCTCCCGCACGAGGCGGCCGGGACGGCGCGCGGTTGGATCGAGGAAAAGATCCGAGCCGATGGTCTCAGGCTGATAATTCTGGATTCCGAGCAGGCGCCCGGCGTCGCCGACGTGGTCGATATGGATGTGCTTGTAGAAACCGCAGATGCCGTCGAGGTCGAGGCCGACTCTCGCCCGGTCTTCGATGAACTCGCTAGGCAGGCAGTCCTGCACTTCTTGGATTCAGACGATGACATTGCAATGGTTGGCAGTGCCCACGGGTCCATTATCATCTTTGACCAGTCAGATCTTGCTTCCGGGGAGGCTCTGGCACATAAGACTTGGGTGTACGAGGAGACTACGACCATCAGCATCGTAGGCCATGCCGACACGATCGTGGACGCCATGGGTCTTGCCGCCTAGCATCGCGACGGACCGACGTATCCCGGACATCAGTCGAGAACGGGCTGGAGCAGAGCAGTTTTCGTTTGCTACGTATGGAATTTACTGTATAGCTCTGTTGGCCACACGAGTCGACGCGAGGAGATTGTCGTAGAAGTTTCGGGGTAAGATCGCTTTGACGGGATGCTGCGGCGGCGCGGCGTCAAATGGAATCCGCGGCGGTCCGATTAACCGGAATTCTTCCATCGCCACCTTACCTCTCGCGAGTACTCCTTGGTGATCGTGCCGCTCGATTGGTGGCGGGTCAAACGAATGACTGTCGAGCTTTTCATTGAAGCTCGGCGGTGCTGGACTCCATCACAGGGGAAAACCCAATGTCATTTCAATTCGATGCATCCTACTATCTAAACAACAACCTAGACGTGCGCCTAGCGGTCGAGTTGGGCCAGATCGCGAGTCCTCTTGCGCACTACAATCAGTTCGGCTGGAGCGAAGGGCGCGATCCGAACGCCAATTTTGACACCTCGTATTATATTGCTGCGAATCCGGAGGTGGCGGACGCGGTGAGGGCTGGTGACTTTGAAAGCCCGCTGCAGCACTTCCAGCTGTACGGTGCGAGCGAGGGTCGTGCGCCGAACGAGGCTGCAGCTGAGTTGATCGCACTCTTTGACGAGGCCGGCTATCTCGCCGCCAATCCCGATGTCGCCGCCGCCATTCCCGGAAGCTTCGCGAACGGCCTTGAACACTACCAGCTCTATGGTCAGTTCGAAGACCGTCCTGGCGTACCCGTGCTTCCCGGAGACTTCGAGCTCACCACGAGTGCTGATATTTTTACGGGTGGCGATAATAATGATGTCTTCAATGCGCCTCTCAATGTGGGCATCGATGGACTCGTCGCAGTCCAGACCTTGCAGGGTCAAGACGTGCTGGACGGTGGCGGAGGTGACAATACGTTAGTTGCTGAGCTTAACGGCACCGGCACCACTGCCAATCCGCGCCTCTCAAATATCCAGACTCTTGAATTGACCTCGGTCCAGGGTGTCGTTTTTGGAATTGGTGGACCTGGTGAACTCGATCTCAGTCGGGCGACCGGTGTTGAGGAGGTCTGGAACATTGACTCGCGCAACGATCTCAATGTTTTGAGTGTAACCGCGCCGGTCTTGATCGGCCTTGATGGCGTTCGGGGTGGTACGGAATTTTACGTCGAGTATGACGCTGACGTCGTGTTTGAGACGCAAGACGTTGTCGCCAACAATGTTGGCTCTCCCGGATCTGGGCCGGTCGATCTTAATATTTGGATGGGCAATCTGGAGGATCTCACGACGCTGAATCTTGAGGTATCCAACGGCGTCTATATGGTCCTTGGGGAAGATGCGAATTGGATGGAGAACTTTAACATATCCGGTTCGGGTGTCCTGCAGCTGGAAGGCGATGATGACTTCCCCCGTCTCGTCAACCTCGACTCGACCCAGTACACTGGCGATCTGGACCTTGACGTCAGCGGTAGCGCTGTTCTCGAGAGCGTTGCGACCGGTGACGCTAACGATCGCGTGGTTGTCAATAATCTGGCTGTCGACGGTAACCTCTCGGTCGACATGGGCGGCGGCGAGAATACGCTTGCTATCAACCTCCATGGCGGTGGCATTCTCAACCACAATGAGATCAGCAATCTCGACTTCACGGGCGGCGTTACAAACGTTCAGACCCTTGAATTCGTCGACAATGTTGTCTTCTTCAACGACGGTGCGCTTGACCTCGATGGCTTCGATGTGCCTCCGGCTACGATCCAGTTTGTTGGGTTCGACGGCAATGGCAACGACTTCACCATCTCGAATGCCGGTCCTGACCTGCTTCTGACGGCCTCCGATGAGTTTGAGATGGACGGTGGCGAACTGACGGTCGACGGCGTCGTTCACCTTACGGTAGAAAGCACTGGCACTGGCGATTCTGACGTTCGCCTTGATAACAACGTTAGTGGCGATGTGCTTGAGTCGTTGACGGTCAACGCTGCCGACGATGCAGAGGTTGAACTTAATTCGCCGGACGAATTGGCGGCGCTCAGGGACGTTTCTGTCAGCGCGGTGGGCGATGACGCTGAACTCAGGATCTACGGTAACTCCGGCACGGCGGAGGTGCACGGGGTTAGGCAGGTCGAGCAGATCGTGGTGGATGTGTCTCCTTCTGGTTTTCCGACCTTCACTGCTGCGGGAACCGTGGTCTTCAACAGCAGTGGACTGAATGATGGTTTGCCGAGCGGTGTGGTTTCCACGAGCTACAGCGCTGGCACCTTCTTCACCGATGCCGACGCGGCCGCTGATATTGCTGCGGATTTGGATGCTCGTCCAGAGCTGTCCGCCTCGACTGGCTTGTTCAGCAACGTGATCAACGTTGAATGGGCTGACTTTGGACCGCAGTCCGGCTTGGCGGTGTTCAGTCAGAATGCGACCTCCGGGTCGATTAATTCGATCGCGCCCAGCACTGTGACCGATGGCGTCGACCCGATCGCCATGGTTGCTGGAACTGGTTATGAGTCTCTCGAAACTGTGTCCCTTGACGCAGCCGACGACGCCACGGCGGATCTGCACGACGTGTACGGTCACTTTACCTTGACGGTGACCGCGGGTAACGAAGCGGATGTCCACCTCTACAATACCGAGGCGACGTCGGTCTCCGTGACTGCGGGAACCTTCGCGGACGTGGAAATTGGTGGCGACACCATCGGTGCGAGTAGCCTGACAACGGTAACTGTGGATGCGAATACCGCTGATGTCACTCTCGGTACTGGCGATACTGATTCGAACGGGTTCGCTATCGGCAATGACTTCAGCAGCTTCACAACGCTCGATGTTTCATCGGTGATTGAGAACGTCAACGTGGATACCTCTACAGCTGACTTCCAACAGGCAGCCGGCCAGTTTGTCACCTACAATATCGGCGCGACGCAGGATGGTACTAATGCGATTGATGTGAACTTTACTAGCAATGAAGCCCGCGAGGTGTTCAGCTTCGTCGGTGACGACATCGGGGAGGTCCAAGTCAACGACTTCACTGCCGGCAATGACCCGGTAGCCGGTGACCGTATTGATCTGTCGCAGTTCAGCAACATCACCAGCGCCGGTGATCTTATCTTTACCGACGTGGCTGGTGATCTGGTCGTCACCGATCTGGGTGGGGACGATTTCGGCGGTTCCATCACGCTGACCGGTCTGGCTGGTCAGGCGGATGATGTTGCAAGCTTCAACATCATCTACGCCTGATTGTAGGGATCTGCGATAGGAAAGGGGGGCGAAAGCCCCCCTTTCCTCTTGAAGGAAAGATAAGATGTTTGCTAACGCCGTGCCGCTCAGGTTCGCGGAGCACTACAATCTCAAGGTGCTGGAGACAAACGACTACTCTTACGCGCGGGGCGAGGTGCTTGCGCCCATCGTCTTCGATGAGATGGCTGACATCGCGCGGGAATATCCGATCGTCTTCCCCGACAACGGCAGCGGGCTACCCGCCGCCCTTCTCGGACTTGAGGCGGATCAGAATGCCTATCTTGCCGATGACGGCCACTGGCAGGCAACCTACATTCCGTCCCATATCCGTCGTTATCCCTTCGCCTTCACGGAGGCCCCCGGCGATACCGAGGCCAACCGCTTCACCATCGTGTTTGAAGCAAATGCACCGCATTTCCGCGATACTAACGGCCATCCTGTCTTCACGGCTGATGGCCAGTTGAGCGAACATATGAAGCGCCGTGTCGCGCTGCTTGAGGAAATCCAGAAAAAACTCCCGCTCACGCAACGTCTTGTTTCTGATATCGACGCTGCCGGTCTGCTGGTCGAGCGCGTGGTGTGTATCCGCAAGCCTCACGGGGAGGAGCACCGCGTAAAGGGGCTCCGCATCGTCGACGAGAAGAAGCTCAACGCCATGCCGCATGAGCAGTTCGCCACATTACGTGACAAGGGCGCATTGCCACTTGTGTATGCCCATTTTTTATCCTGGGCCAATTTCCGGCAGGGACCGCTTGGCGGTAAATATCCACAATCAGCGCAAGAATCCAGCTATGAGGATTTCAACCTTCTTTTCGAAAGCGATACGTTGGACCTCTCGGGTATTGAATGAGGTTTCGATCTCCTAAAACTAGAGCCTCAGTTTCATAAAAACTGCAATACCTATCAACAAGCGAGGAAAGCTATGAATGAGAATACCTCCGTCACTATTGATGGAAAGGAATACTTAGTAGACGGACTGTCTGACCAAGCTAAGGCACAGGTTATCAACCTCCGGGTGGTTGATGAGGAAATCAGGAAGATCGAGCAACAACTGGCTATCTACAGGACGGCGCGAGGAGCCTATGCAAGGGCGCTGAAAGGCGAACTTAATAAGGCTACGGCGGGACACTGAACTGGTTCCGTATGCGCGGAGATGATTGGTTATGACGTAAAGTGTAGCGGGTGTAAAAGTCCGTTTGCGAATTTATATGCGGGTAGGCATTCAGCCATGGCGACGTCGATTATGGCGTGAGGAACGTTCAATTAGCCCTGTAGCTGCGACGAGACGCCGATGACGGGTTGGTCCTCATCCCGAGCGAAGGTGCGCTCGACCGAGCCTGTCGGCGGGCGGGGACGCTGCGAAGGAGGCTTCGGTGTGTCTTGAGGTGCTAGGGCTGTTGCAGGTGGATCAAATTCAAGTATGAAAATTACAAAAACAGATCCATCTGTTAATATTCTTATGGCTACATATAACGGAGAATCTTACCTAGATGAACAATTAACAACGATATACAATCAAGATATAAGAAATTTGAATATCATTATTTCAGATGACGACTCTGTTGATAGAACAAATTTAATTCTACACAAATGGAAATTGAGATGGAACAAAGGGAAGTTTATTGTCTTGAGTGGACCTAGGAGAGGCTACTCAGAAAATTTTCGCTCTTTACTTTGTAGATCCAATATTGATGCCGATTATACCGCATTCTGTGATCAGGATGATGTCTGGCATGAGAGAAAGTTAAGTGTAGCTATAGAAGCGATCGAAGGATGCGGAAAGGCGCGCCCGGGGCTCTATTGCTCTAGGACAATGCTCGTCAATGAGGTTGGCGCACCAATCGGACTCTCTCCAGAGTTTCGTCGCCCGCCCTCGTTTAAAAACGCCATCGTGCAGAGCATCGGCGGCGGAAACACGATGGTCCTCAACAAGACGGCTTTTGAACTCGCGGCAGAGAGTGCTCGCCGCACCGGTTTCGTCAGTCACGACTGGTGGTGCTATATGCTCATTACTGGCGCGGGAGGATTGGTCGTCTATGATCCCAACCCCCACATTGGCTACAGACAACATGCGACCAATCTCATTGGAAAGAATACCGGCACGTTGGCGAGAGTAAAGCGGATCAAGCGGTTGCTTGAAGGGCGGCTCGGGAAATGGAATGATCAAAATCTGGCCGCGCTTCAGGCGTGCGAAGATCTTCTCACCGATGAGGCAAGGCATGTAATCATGGAGTTTTCCAATATCCGTTCCAAGAACCTGAAAGTGCGCATCGCATCTCTGCATCGTTCCGGATTATACCGACAATCAAAGCTAGGAACCATAGCTCTTCTCGTCTCGGTAATTCTAGGAAAACTATAGTTTCTTCAAAAGGAGATTCCTTGAAGGGTATTATTCTTGCCGGAGGCAGCGGCACACGGCTTTATCCGGTCACTGTTCCGATTTCCAAGCAGCTGCTGCCCATTTACGACAAGCCGATGATTTACTATCCGCTGGGCGTGCTGATGATTTCGGGCATAACCGATATCCTGATTATCACTACCCCCCGCGACATGCCTGCCTTCCGGGCTCTCCTGGGCGACGGTAGTCAGTTCGGCATCTCGCTTTCCTATGCGGAGCAGCCGCAGCCCAACGGGCTTGCAGAGGCCTTCATCATCGGTCGAGACTTTGTCGGCGCTGACTCGGTCGCGTTGATCCTCGGCGACAATATCTTCTACGGTGCGGGCCTGTCCCAACTCTGCCGCCAAGCGGGTGCGAGAAAGAATGGCGCTACCGTATTCGCCTACCGTGTCGATGACCCGAGTCGCTATGGAGTGGCCTCGTTCAACGGTGAGACCGGCGTCGTGCATTCCATCGAGGAGAAACCGGCCCAACCTAAATCGAACTGGGCTGTGACCGGACTGTACTTCTACGACAATGATGTTCTGGACATCGCTCGGAACATCAAGCCCTCCGCACGCGGGGAACTGGAGATCACCGACGTCAACAACGCCTATCTCGCCAGCGGCACGCTGCATATCGCTCGGCTTGGGCGCGGTTATGCCTGGCTCGACACGGGAACGCATGACAGCCTGCATGAAGCGTCCTCCTTTGTGCGCACGATCGAACATCGCCAGGGGGTCAAGGTCATGTGCCCCGAAGAGATCGGCTTTGAGCTCGGTTATCTGAGCGCCGATCAGGTGATAGCGACGGCAGAAAGGCTCGGCGCGACGGAGTATGCGGGTTACCTTCGCCGCAGAGTCAGGGAAGCGGTCAATGGTTGAAATTCGTCGCCTGGCGCTTGACGGTGTGCTTGAAATCCGTCCGTCAAAGTTCGGCGATGCGCGAGGTTTCTTTTCCGAGACCTATAACCGTCAGCGATTGGTAGCAGCCGGTGTGGAACTCGATTTCGTCCAGGACAACCACTCTTTTTCCGCTGCACAAGGTACGCTGAGGGGGTTGCATTATCAATTGCCGCCCAGGGCACAGGACAAGTTGATCCGGGTTGTCAAAGGCCGTATCTTCGACGTCGCTGTGGATATCCGCAAGGGTTCTCCCACTTTCGCATGCTGGATCGGGCTCGAGATTTCTGCCCAAGCGTGGAACCAGTTTCTGGTGCCAGTTGGCTTCGCTCACGGCTTTGTCACGCTAGAGCCCGACACCGAGGTTATATACAAGGTGACGGACAACTACTCGCCGGATCATGAACGATCAATCCGGTTCGACGATCCCCGGATCGGCATCGAATGGCCAGTTGAGGCGAGTAGGATCCTGCTTTCGGCAAAGGACGAAGTCGCTCCGCTTCTGGCGAATGCGGATGTCTTTGAGCTCAACTGACCTGGGAACTGCTCATGCGCATTCTTGTTACCGGTGGCGCGGGCTTCATAGGATCGGCCGTGTGCCGTCATCTCGTGGCGGGCCGAGCTGATCGGCTAATCAATGTCGATAAGCTCACCTATGCCGGAGACCTGCGAGCGCTATCGTCGGTGGAGAATGACCCTCGCTACGCTTTCAGAAAAGCCGACATCTGCGACAGCGACGCGATGCTGGAAATCATGCGGGCCGAGCGGATAGAGGCGCTGATGCATCTTGCCGCCGAAAGCCATGTCGACCGCTCGATCGATGGCCCCGAGGCGTTCGTGGAGACCAATGTCGTCGGCACCTACAGGCTGCTGAACGCCGCCCTTACCTACTGGCGCGAGCTGGCGTCGGCCGACCAGGAGCGGTTCCGCTTCCATCATATCTCGACGGACGAGGTGTTCGGGGAGCTGCCCTTCGACAGCGGTGTCTTCACCGAAGAGACCGCCTACGCGCCCTCGTCGCCCTATTCGGCCTCCAAGGCCGCATCGGACCATTTCGTACGCGCCTGGCACGAGACCTACGGCCTGCCGGTGGTGCTGTCCAACTGCTCCAACAATTACGGCCCGTACCACTTTCCCGAGAAGCTCATTCCGCTGGTCATCCTCAACGCCCTCGATGAAAAACCGCTGCCGGTCTATGGAGCGGGCGCGAACGTGCGCGACTGGCTCCATGTCGAGGATCATGTGCGCGCGCTGGAACTGGTGCTGACGAAGGGCAAGGTCGGCGAAAGCTACAATGTCGGCGGCCGGGCCGAACGCAGCAATCTGGCGGTGGTGGAAAGCATCTGCGACCTCCTCGACGAGAAGCGGCCCCGTGCCGGCGGCGCGAGATACCGCGAGCTGATCACCTTCGTCACCGACAGGCCGGGGCATGACCGGCGCTATGCTATCGATCCGTCCAAGATCGAGCAGGACTTGGGCTGGTCCGCGCGCGAGACCTTCGAGAGCGGGCTTGCCGGGACCATCGACTGGTACCTCGCCAACGAATGGTGGTGGGGACCGATCCGCCGTGAGCGCTATGGCGGGCAACGTCTCGGCGAAACGCGGAAAGGCGCGGCGTGAGACTCGTTGTCACCGGCCGTGAGGGGCAGGTTGCCAGAAGCCTGATCGAACGGTCCCGCGGACGGGCCGATGTCGAGGTTGTGACTGTCGGCCGGCCGGCTCTCTTCCTGGAAGATCCCGCGACGGTGTTGCCGGCGCTTCAGGCCGCTGCCCCGGATATGGTCGTATCCGCTGCCGCCTACACCGCCGTCGACAAGGCGGAGGACGAGCCCGACTTGGCCTTCGCGATAAACGCCGCCGGAGCCGGCCACGTCGCCGCGGCGGCGGCCGTGCTTGGCGTTCCAGTGATTC
>ENA-UOUJ01001853-UOUJ01001853.1-activated-sludge-metagenome-genome-assembly--contig:-NODE-1853-length-10377-cov-5.619647_pt1 | contig 10377 bp, 8 predicted proteins | sample MGYA00249839_ERZ747224 | MGnify/ENA primary metagenome ERZ747224 (study PRJEB28782, sample SAMN03220277) | activated sludge metagenome | biome: wastewater; feature: sewage sludge; material... | reverse complement strand
CGCGCCACTGCCGAGGGCTATCTGCAAGAGGGCAACTATTGGTGGAACAGCGGTGTCTTCGTGCTGCGGGCATCGGTGTGGCTGAATGCGCTGCGGTTATGCCGACCTGACATCTTCGGGGCATGCGAATTGGCCTGGAACAAGGGCGCTGCAGACCTGTCATTCTTGCGGGTGGATGCCGAAGCCTTTGCCGCTTGCCCCAGCGATTCGATTGACTACGCAGTGATGGAGCGCCTGAGCGGAGCGCAGGCGGTCGCAGGCTTGCCGCAGGGAGTGGTGCTGCCACTGTCCGCGGGCTGGTCCGATGTGGGGGCTTGGGATGCGCTGTGGCAGATATTGCCCAAGGACGAGGCCGGCAACGTGAGCCAGGGGCGGGTCTTGTTGCACGGCAGCGGCAATACCCTGGCCTATTCCTCGGGGCGCCTTGTGGCCTGCGTGGGCGTGCAGGGCCTGGTGGTGGTGGAGACGCCGGACGCCGTGCTAGTCGTCGATCAACGCCACACACAGGATGTCAAGAAGATAGTCGATGCCTTGAAGCGTGACGGTTGTGCCGAAGGCATGCTGCATCGCAAGGTGTATCGCCCCTGGGGCTGGTACGACGGCGTGGACGCCGGCGAGCGCTTTCAGGTCAAGCGCATCATGGTCAAGCCTGGTGGCAAGCTATCGCTGCAGATGCACCACCATCGCGCCGAGCACTGGGTCGTGGTGCGCGGCACGGCGCGCGTGACCAAGGGCGACGAGGTGTTTCTGCTGACCGAGAATCAGTCCACCTATATCCCCCTGGGTGTGACGCACCGCCTGGAAAACCCGGGCCATGTGGATCTCGAAATGATCGAGGTGCAGTCCGGCTCCTACCTGGGGGAGGACGACATCGTGCGCCTGGGGGATGTGTATGGGCGTTGATCAGATCCATGCGCTAAGACCAAAAAGTTTGGCGTAGCTGAAGGCGCCTCCTGTTTTTTCAGTATTTACGTGCTGCGGCCATCCACGGTATGCTGCAGCGAGGTTTGGTGAAATCAAGTGTTAAATTTGTATCGGAGTTGTGCAATGCGTGAATTCGTTTCGAGGCTCTTGGGTTCTGTGGGCCGCGCGGCGGCTGTATTTGCCGTGGCTGCCGCCGCTGCTGGTTGTGCGGGTACGGGCAACTACCCTGTGGCGCCCGCCAAGGCGTCCAGCCCGGATTACAACTACATCGTTGGCCCAGGGGATACCCTGAACATCATCGTCTGGCGTAATCCTGATTTGTCCCTATCGGTGCCAGTACGCCCCGATGGCCAGGTTTCCCTGCCGCTGATTGATGGCTTGCAGGCGCAGGGCAAGAATTCCGCCCAGATTGCGCGTGATATCGAAAAAGAGTTGGCCAAGTATGTGCGTGATCCCGTGGTCACCGTGATCGTGACCACCTTTGTTGGTCCCTACAGCGAACAGATCCGCGTAGTCGGTGAGGCGGCCAAGCCACAGTTTTTGCCCTACAAACAGAAAATGACTGTGCTGGACGTGATGATCGCTGTTGGTGGATTGACCGATTTTGCGGATGGCAACGGCGCGACCCTGGTTCGTGCAGCGGAGGACAACAAGCGGTACAAGGTTCGTTTGCACGATCTGGTCAAGCGCGGCGACATTGGTGCCAACGTGGAAGTGCTTCCCGGCGACATTCTCATCATTCCTCAAGGGTGGTTTTAACTAGTGTGCTCACCTGTGAGTAGTTTGGAGTGCTGGTTGGTTAAGGGGATGGAATGGACGAGCTTCTAAGTCAGATCACTACCGCTGCGCGTGGTATGTGGGTCTATCGCCGGATGGCGATGCTGACTGTTTGGGTGGTTGGCGCAATAGGTGCGGGCGTGGTGCTCACCATGCCCGACTATTACCAGGCATCTGCGCGTGTCTTCGTGGACACCCAATCCATCCTGCGTCCGCTCATGACAGGTATTGCGGTGCAGCCGAACATCGAGCAGCAAGTGTCGATGCTGAGCCGCACGCTGATCAATCGCCCAACGGTAGAGAGATTGGTGCGTATGGCCGACCTGGATCTGGGATCGACGTCCAAGGCGTCAACGGACGCTGTTGTGGATGCAGTCACACAATCAATCAAGATCCAGTCCACTGGCCGTGACAATCTCTACACCCTGACCTACCGCGATCAGAGCCCGGAGAAAGCGCAGCTTGTTGTCAAATCTCTGCTGACTATTTTCGTGGAGTCCAGCCTGGGGGCGACGCGGCAGGATTCAGACAGTGCACGCCGATTTCTGGATGAGCAGATCAAGAACTATGAGGCCAAACTGACGGAGGCAGAGGGGCGACTCAAGGCATTCAAACTTCGCAACATAGAAATGCAGTCTGAAAGTGGTCTGGATTCAGCGGGCCGCGCTTCCCAGATTGAAAATACCTTGAGTCAAGCCCGGCTTGAATTGCGTGAGGCGGAAAGTGCAAGGGCTGCCGCGGGACGTCAGTTGGATGAGATGCGTGCTCAAACCGCAAAATCATTGGCTGGCCCGGCGCCCGACGTACAGACACCTGAGCTCGATACACGTCTCTTGGCGCAAAAACAAAACTTGGATGCATTGCTCCAGCGTTATACCGAAGGTCACCCTGATGTCGTTCGGACGCGGAGTTTGATTGCAGATCTCGAGGGACAAAAGCGCAAAGAAATTGAAATCTTGCGGAGCAAACTTCAACAAACGGGAGCTGTTTCGGTTGCCCAAACTAACCCGGCCGCCGTAGAGCTGAGTCGTATCTATTCGACCGCTGAAGTGCAGGTGGCATCCCTGCGTGCCAGAGTGGTTGAATATGAGGCACGCGCTCACCGCATTCACGAGCAACTGAAAGTGGCTCCGCAGCTTGAAGCAGAATTGGCACAGCTCAACCGAGATTATCAGATACATCAGAAAAACTATGCCGATCTAGTGGCGCGCCGGGAATCCGCTCTTATGTCAGGCAAATTGGAAAATACTTCCAATGTGGCGGAATTTCGCGTTATCGACCCCCCGCGCTCAGCGCCAAAACCTGTTGCGCCTAATCGACTATTGTTAATGCCGGTTTCGCTCTTGGCGGCTGTAGCGGCGGGGCTGGGTATGGCATTTGTCATGAGTCAAATCAGGCCAGTATTCTTTGATGGTGCAACCTTGCGTCAGGTAACCCAGCTTCCGTTATTGGGGGTGGTTGGATTGATTCCCAATGAGGAACAACGCCGGCGTGAGTCGCGCAGTTTGAAGCGCTTTATTATGGCGAGCGTTGCATTTTTGCTGCTTTACGCGGGTGGCATGGCTGCATTGTCCATTCATTTGGGCACCTTGGGGTGATAAATAATCATGACCAGCTCTATTGAAAAAGCGGCACAGCGACTCGAGCAATTGCGCAAGGCTGGAGTGGCTTTGCCTGGCGAAAAGATTAGGTCTGTGGAAACGCCGACATTTGATGCGGTGTCGTCTTCAAACCATCTACCGCAGCCTGTAGTGGTTTCAGGTGATGACGTGCATGCGGCGACGCATCCTAAGGCGCTCTCGAAAGTTGTGCAGTTAGATTTGACAGCCCTGAGTGCGAGTGGTTTTGTAACTCAAAATTCGCCGCGATCGGTAACGACAGATCAGTATCGTGTTATCAAGCGACCGCTGTTGGATAATGCCACAGGTAAAGGCGCGTCATTGGTGGCCAACGGTAACCTGATCATGGTAACCAGCGCCCTACCGGGGGAAGGTAAAAGTTTTACGGCTATCAATCTGGCGATGAGCCTGGCGATGGAGCTGGATCACACCGTCATGTTGGTGGATGCCGATGTGACACGCCCCACCGTGATGTCCAAGCTGGGCTTGCCCCCAGCCGCTGGCTTGCTAGATGTGCTGAGGGGAGAAAAGGTAGAACTATCCGACGTGCTTTTGCGAACCAACGTGGATGGGCTTAGTTTGCTGCCGGCGGGGTTGCCGCACGATCGAGCGACTGAGTTGCTCGCTAGTGACGCCATGACCAGCTTGTTGGATGAAATGAGCAAACGTTATAGCGATCGCATCATTATTTTTGATTCGCCGCCACTTTTGCTAACTACCGAGGCGCGGGTGTTGGCCAATCATATGGGTCAGGTTGTTGTTGTTGTTCGCGCGGAAAAAACTCTCCAATCCGAAGTGGAGCACGCGCTGTCCACTATCGAGACCTGCCCCATTAAGCTCATGGTACTGAATCAAGTGCGTAGTTCGGGCTTGGGTGCATATGGCTATGGCTATGGCTACGGTCACGGCGATGGGCGCGCAGCAGAAAAGCGCATGCCTGCGGCAGCCGCAGTATAAGAAACGAGGGTGTCGGATATGTACCTACTACGCCATGGCTTGGCACGAGTTTCTGCTGCGGGCTGTGCTGCGTCGCTGTTGGCAGTAGTTCCTGGGTTGGCCGCAGCGCAGATTTCTGATAGCGTTCAAAATCAGCAAGCCGGCATGGGGTCTGCGCAGCCGTCTGCAATTGCGACTGACGGATCGACAGATAATACCGCAGAGCAGAAAAATAAGCACTATCCTGGGCGGCGTCAATCCGGTATGAATTTCGAACCGCGCGTTACCGTGCAACATACAGTTACAAATAATGCGCAGCTAAATAATAAAAACCTTAGTGACCAGGTGACAGAGGTAATGCCAGGTTTTAGTTTGATAGGTGACACGGCACGTTTCAAAGGATTTGTTGACTATACGCTTCGCGCCGCGAATTATGCCCGTGACACTGCGTCGGATAAAATCTGGCATAGCCTCTTCGCGAAAGGAACAGTGGAGGCAGTCGAAAGTCATGCATTTGTGGATTTTGATGCAAGGGCCACCTTGCAGCCAATATCTGCTTTTGGACCATCAGGAGGTAATAATCCTGCAAACGCCAATTTGACTCAAACCACTTCATATCGTATTTCACCCTATTTAAGAGGGCATCTTGATAACGGTTTGAACTATGAAGCCCGGTATGGAATAACAGATACAAGCTATGACACTGCTGCGCGTACAGATGTGTCAATGCATGACTGGCTTCTCCATTTTGGTAGGCAACCGGCGGGGCAGTTGTTATCATGGGGGGTTGATGCAACCCAACAAAATGCAGATTATTCCAGTGGCCGCAACATAGATACTACTTCGTTGCGTGGCAATTTGGGTTATATGCCAATTTCTCAGTTGCGACTCATGGCGATAGGTGGGTTTGAGTCTACCAATCAAATATCACCTACGCGTGAGTCAAATAATATTTTTGGTTTTGGTTTTGATTGGCGTCCGTCAGATCGGACGAGTATATATTTTGAGCGAGAAAAGCGCTATTTTGGTGAGTCACATAATGCCGTTGCGCAGTACCGAACGGCACGAACGGTATGGAGGTATACAGACAAAAGGGCGGTGGTGAATGGTTTGGATGCCCAGCGTGGCTCGCTGGGGTCGTTGTTCGATTTGCTCGACGGATTTTATACGCGAACTGAGCCTAATGCTATTCGGCGCATGCAGCTGGTTCAGGCGGAAATTGCACGCATGGGATTGCCTGCAGATACCCAGATATTTCAGGATTTTTTGACTTCATCGAGTACGCTGCAGCGAATGCAACAGCTGTCATTGGCATTGCTAGGGCAACGCAGCACTTTGACTATGTTGGCAATGCGCTCTGATACCCGTTTACTCCAAAACTCGCTGCAACTTGGGGATGATTTCAATAACGACCGAAATATTCGACAGCGCGGCTGGAGCTTAACGTTGGGTCACCGTTTGACGCCGAATTCAAGTATTACGGCGAGTTTTGGGGAGACGCGTAGCATAGGGTCTGACTCCGGATTGAAAACACGCACGCGTCCATTTGTATTAGGTTGGAATTTCTTGGCAGCCCGGCATACAAATGTCGGTATTCAAATGCGCCGAGTACTTTCTGACGGAAATGTCAGTAGATATGGCGAATCGGCTATCACGGGATTTATTGCACACCGGTTTTGATTCATGTATGAAGCGTTTTATGGGCTGACTAGCAAGCCTTTTCAGCTTAATCCTGATCCTAGTTTCTATTTTAGTAGCAAACAGCATCAACGTGCACGGGCATATCTCGAGTACGGTATTATGTGCTGCGAAGGATTCATCGTAATCACGGGAGAAGTAGGAGCAGGAAAAACCACTATTGTTCGTGGATTGCTTGAAAGTCTCGATCCTGACTCTGTAGTGGCAGCGAATCTGGTCAGCACGCAGTTGGGGGCCGACGACACACTGCGGCTAGTAGGGGCGGCATTTGGTGTCCATGTGCATGGGGTGTCGAAGGGCGATTTATTGATGTCATTGGAAGCTTTCTTCGTGACTCAAACGCTCAAGGGCAAACGCTGCCTTCTTGTGGTCGATGAAGCGCAAAACCTCCAGCCTCAAGCAGTGGAAGAGTTGCGCATGCTATCCAATTTCCAGAACGGCCAGGATGCGTTGCTACAGACCTTCCTTGTGGGGCAACCCGAGTTCCGTGAAATTTTGCAAAGTCCCAGTATGTTGCAATTGCGTCAGCGTGTGATTGCTACCTGCCACCTTGGGCCGCTGGATGCAGGGGAGACGCGAGAATATATATTGCATCGACTGAAGTGTGCTGGTTCATCTGATAAACCAACATTTGATGATGAGATATTTGAAGCGGTTTATAAGTTTGCGGGTGGAGTGCCGCGCAGAATTAATACTCTGATGGATCGTATCTTGCTGCATGGATTCCTTGCAGATAGATCGCATATTGATATGGAGCTGGTGAATGAAATCATTCAGGAGATTCAATCGGAGATGCAAGTTCCTCCAAAGAGCTTGCCTCCATGGGATATGCCATTAAGGGCTGCGGCAGATGCTGCCGTACACACTGGGGCAGCAGCCTGTGACGACGATCTGGATGCACTTGAATTTGATGCTGAATTGGCTGATGGCATTTCAGAGCATCTTGTGCATATGACTTCCGAGCAGCTGCGTGCGCATTTGTTGCGCATAGAGCATAGTGTATTGCGTCAGGAGCGAGTGAGTCTTGAAATATTGATGAATTTGCAAAAGCTGGTGGCTGCAAGCCGGCGGCCCCATTTCGATAATGCATCGGGCAAGAGTTCGTAAGATGATGACGCATAATACGAATGCCATCACAAATGCGCTGACGATTGATGTCGAAGACTACTTTCAAGTGTCGGCATTTGCCCCTCATATTGAACGCAGCAAATGGGATGAGCGGGAGTGCAGGGTTGAGCGCAATGTTGATCAAATTTTAAAATTGCTGGCGGAACATGATGTACGGGCTACTTTTTTCACCTTGGGGTGGGTTGCGCAGAGATATCCAGGGTTGATACGCAGAATCGTTGATGAGGGGCACGAACTGGCCAGTCATGGGTATGGCCATGAACGTGTGAGTGATTTGTGTGAAGCTGATTTTTTCAACGATATCTATCGTTCCAAGGCTTTGCTGGAGGATATTGGAGGCGTTCAGGTTCAAGGTTATCGCGCCCCCAGTTTCTCGATAAATTCAAAAAATTTATGGGCGCTTGATACCTTGCAGCGTGCTGGTTATCGCTATAGTTCAAGCATTTATCCAATTCAGCATGATCATTATGGCATGCCGGATGCTCCGCGATTTGCGCACGAGATTCGTGACGGATTGATGGAGGTGCCGCCAACGACCTTGCGCATGTTCAAGCGTAATCTTCCATCGAGTGGCGGCGGTTATTTTCGTTTATTCCCTTATTCTTTGTCGCGTTGGATGCTGCGCCAGGTTAATCGCAAGGATGGTTTGCCTGCCGTGTTCTATTTTCATCCTTGGGAGATAGATGTAAATCAACCGCGCGTGCAAGGTATCGGTTTCAAGACACGTTTTAGGCATTATGTGAACATTGGCCGTATGGAACGGCGTCTGGGGCAGTTGCTGCAAGACTTCCGTTGGGGACGCATGGATCATATTTTTTTACCTCAGTCAGTGCGGAAGGCTCCCCTTGCTTGATGTCGTTACTTCGCCTACTGTCAACAGGCTTGATCGGAGCAATGCAGCCGATGTTGCGCGGTGGGATGCATTTGTTCTGGCCTGCCCTCAGGCGACCTTTTTTCATCGTTCTGGCTGGCAGGTTCTCATTGAAGACCTGTTTCGTCACGGCACCTATTACCTTTATGCCGAAAGCGGAGGTGTTATCCGCGGGGTGCTGCCGCTGGGGTATGTCAAGAGTCGCTTGTTTGGCAAATCGCTAACCAGTTTGCCGTTTTCCGTCTACGGCGGCGTGGCAGCACTCGACGAGGAGGCGGCCATGGCCCTTGAGCTGGAGGCCCAGCAGCTGGCCCAGAGCCTCGGCGTAGATCACCTGGAGTTGCGCAATGTGCAGCGACGTCATGCGGACTGGCCCATGCAGGATCTGTACGTGACTTTTCGCAAGCCCATTGCCGCGACCGAAGAAGACAACCTGTTGGCCATTCCGCGCAAGCAGCGGGCCATGGTGCGAAAAGGTATCAAGAATGGTTTGACGTCGCATATTGATACCACGGCAGATCGGTTTTTTGCGCTGTACGCCGACAACGTGCATCGCCACGGCACACCCGCGCTGCCGAAGGCTTATTTCAATCAGCTGCTGCGCGTTTTTGGGTCTGACTGTGAGGTGCTAACCGTTTGTGCACCCGATGGTCGTCCGGTCAGCAGTGTGCTGAGTTTTTATTTCCGCGATGAAGTGTTGCCGTACTACGCCGGTGACGCAGAAGCCGCGCGTGAGCTGGCGGCCAATGATTTCAAGTATTGGGAGCTGATGCGGCGCGCTTGCGCGCGTGGCCTGAAGGTGTTTGATTACGGGCGCAGTAAGCTGGACACGGGCTCGTATGCCTTCAAGAAAAACTGGGGTTTCGAGCCCACGCCATTGCACTATGAGTATCAGCTATACAAAACTGATGCCGTGCCGCAAAACAACCCCTCCAATACCAAGTACCGGTTGCTGATTGCCACCTGGCGCCGCATGCCGATCCAGCTGGCCAATTGGCTGGGGCCCAAGATTGTGCGCAACCTTGGATAATTTTTCGTACGTATAGCTGCCGTGAGCAATATTCTTTATTTGGTGCATAGGCTGCCTTATCCGCCCAACAAGGGGGACAAGGTGCGCTCTTACCACCTGCTGCGCCATCTGCAGAAGAACCATAGGGTGTTTCTGGGCACCTTCATCGACGATCCCGACGATGTGCAGCACCTGCCCGTTTTGCAGACCATGTGCAAGGATTTGCATGTGGAACACATTGAACCGCGCAGCGCCAAGATCAAGAGCCTGGGCGGCTTGTTGACGGGCGAGCCGCTGACACTGACCTATTACAGAAACGCGGGCATGCGGCGGTGGGTGCAGCAGATTGCGGCCGAGCACAAGTTGCAGGCATGCGTTGTCTTTTCATCCGCCATGGCCCAGTATGCGCAGCCGCTGCTGCCAGAAGTGCCCATGCTGGTCGATTTTGTCGATGTGGACTCTGCCAAGTGGACGCAGTATGCGCCCGCGCATCGCTGGCCTCTGTCCATGTTGTACCGGCGCGAGGGGAGGCGCTTGCTGGCCTATGAGCGCGCGGTAGCGGGGCAGGCGCACTGCTCATACTTTGTGACACCGAATGAGGCCGCCTTGTTTGTGTCGCAGGCGCCGGAGCGCGAGGGCCGCGTCCAATCCATGGGCAATGGCGTGGATTGCGATTTTTTCAAACCCGACGCACGGTTTTCCAGCCCCTTTGAAGAAGGCGAGCAGGCCTTGGTGTTTACCGGGGCCATGGACTACTGGCCGAATATCGACGGTGTGAGCTGGTTCGTGGCCGACATGCTGCCGCGCCTGATCGAGCGGCATCCCAGGCTGCGTTTTTATATCGTGGGTCGCAGCCCCTCGCAGCAGGTGAAGGCCTTGGCAGGCCCGCATGTGACCGTCACGGGAACCGTGCCCGACGTGCGGCCCTATCTGCAACATGCCAGCGTCGTGGTGGCCCCGCTGCGCGTGGCGCGTGGTATTCAGAACAAGATCCTTGAGGCCATGGCCATGCAGCAACCCGTGGTCACCGTCAGCAGCTGCGCCGATGCCATTGGCGCAAGCGCGCAGCAGGGTCTGCTGCGCGCGGATGCCCCCGAAGACTTCGTGGCTGCATTGCAGGAGCTGTTGGCGTCGCCGGACAACAGGGCGTTGTTGGGCAGGCGCGCCCGGCATTACGTGGAGCACGAATGCAGCTGGCAGGCGCACTTGAAGAAAATTGATCACGATCTGACCAGCACGGTTGCCATGCCGGTCGCAAGCGCAACTGCATGACAGGTTCGATATGACGGCTAGCAAGCCATTGATACCCGCCTATTGGCACCGCCCCCTTGCCGCGTACGCGCTGCTGCTGGTGGTGATTCTGGCCGCCTATTGGCATTCGGCCTGGGGCATGGCCATGACCTGGACGCGCTCCG
>ENA-UOUJ01001852-UOUJ01001852.1-activated-sludge-metagenome-genome-assembly--contig:-NODE-1852-length-10388-cov-4.794639_pt1 | contig 10388 bp, 8 predicted proteins | sample MGYA00249839_ERZ747224 | MGnify/ENA primary metagenome ERZ747224 (study PRJEB28782, sample SAMN03220277) | activated sludge metagenome | biome: wastewater; feature: sewage sludge; material... | reverse complement strand
CCCTTGCTGCGCTGGCGCCAAAGGTGGCTAAAATCGTACAAACCGTTAAAGGCGCTACTGCCCCACAAATTGAACAAACCATTGGTCTGGCACAAATCAATATCACCTACGATCGTGCCAAATTAGCCTCTTACGGTATGAATATTGAAGACGTGAACAGCACTGTCAGTACTGCCTTTGCGGGGAAATCGGCAGGAGTAGTTTTTGAAAATGAACGAAAATTCGACTTAGTGGCAAGACTCGACAGCGTCCACCGAAATTCTATAGAAGACGTGAGTAATTTATTTATCTCTACACCCGAAGGCATTCAAATACCCATTTCACAGGTAGCCAAAGTAACCTTTGCTGAAGGCCCTTCGCAAATAAGCAGAGAAGACGGCAAACGCCGAATCGTAGTCGGTTTCAATGTAAGAAACAGAGACGTAGAAACGGTTGTAGAAGAAATAACTGAAAAATTAGCGAAGGTTCATTTATTACCTACCGGCTACTTTTATACTTTTGGAGGCTCCTTCGAAAACCTGAAGGAGGGCGCAGCCAGATTGCGAATAGTAGTACCCATCGCATTAGCGCTCATCTTTTTAATGCTGTATCTTAGTTTTGGGTCGGCAAAAGAGAGCCTGCTGATTTTTACGGCTATCCCAATGAGTGCAATCGGAGGCGTTTTTGCGTTGTTAATCAGAGGCATGCCGTTCAGCATTTCGGCCGGTGTAGGATTCATTGCATTATTTGGCGTGGCGGTTCTCAATGGTATTGTACTCATCAGCACCTTTAACGATTTGAAAAAAGAGGGTGTTAATAATATACTGCAAAGGGTAATTAGAGGCACAGGTATCAGGCTTCGCCCGGTGTTGATGACTGCGGCGGTAGCATCACTCGGGTTTTTGCCTATGGCATTATCTCAGGGAAGCGGCGCCGAAGTACAAAGGCCGCTTGCTACCGTGGTAATCGGCGGATTGATAACCGCAACCATTCTAACCCTCTTTGTGCTGCCTCTGCTCTATATCATTTTTTATTCAAAAATTGATTTTAAAAAGAATATGAACGTGCCTAAGACAATGATATTACTAATCTGTGGCATTGGATTTTCGACCATTTCGGGCGCACAGACCAGAATATCGGCAAAAGATGCTTTAAATATTGCTTTCAGAAATAATTTACAGTATCCTGTCAATCAATCACTGATTAAAAAGGCGGGTTTTGAACTCAAAACGGCCGGTGAAATACCAAAAACAGGGTTTTTTGTGGAAAACGAGGATATCCGACCCAGCGACCACAAAGGCGTTTTAAAAATAGGCATCACTCAATCCATCGAATGGCCGGGGCTTTACAAAGCGAAACGTCAGTACTTTGAAGAGCAACTGAAGTTTTATGAAATGAACAAATCGGCCTTAGATGCCCTCATTCGAAAAGAGGTAAATATTGCATACTATCAATTATGGTACCTGCAGGATGTGGCTGCCCTTTACAAAAAATTAGATACACTCTATGCCGAAATGAACAAAGCTACCCGGCTACGGGTGAGAACCGGCGATGCCGCCGGCCTCGACAGTATAGCTTCGGGAGCCAGAATGAAGGAATTACAAGCTTTGCTTCAGCAAAATAACAGAAACATTACCGAGCAGCAGCAGCAATTGAGTATGTTATTAAATACGGATTCAGTCTATCTGCCTTTGGCCGAAAAACTCGAAAAACTACATTATAATATTTATAACCCCGATAGTCTGCATCCATCTTTGGCGCTTCAGCAACAGAATATCAATATCGCAAAAGCTAATATTCACGTGCAGCAAAATACCAACAAGCCTGAGTTTTCGGGAAGATTTTTTTCGCAGCAATTATATGGCATAAAAGATCCTTTTACCGGTTTTTCGGTTTCAGCAGCTTTTCCGCTTTTCGGGCTTTCATCTGCCCGAAGCAAAATAAAAGCCGCCGAAGCAGATATGGAATTGCAGCAAAAACAACTCAATTTTCAAAAAACACAGTTTGAAACACAGCGAAAAACGGCGCTCACCAATATTTTAAGAGCAGCCGAAATGTTGAAGTATTATGAAGGCCCGGGGCTAAAAGAATCGGAAGAAATTTTTAAAGCAGCCATGTTGAGCTATCAGGCAGGCGAAATCAGCTTTGCGGAAATGTATCAGTTTTATACTCAGGCAATTGATATCCGCAAAAATTATTTACAATCATTAAACGAATACAACCAGGCTGTTATAGAATACAACTATTTTATCAATCAATAACATTATCACAAAATGAAAAAATATATCCTTTTATTTTTAATCCTGACTTTGGCTTTTGCGGCTTGTGGAGACAAAAAAGAAGCCAAAACAACTGAAGCCAAAGAAGCGACAACTGAAACAGACAATGATCACGAAAATGAAACAACCGTTGAGTTTACTCGTGAACAAATAAAACTGATTGACATTCAGATAGGCGAACTGGAAAGCAAAGAACTCACCAATACCATTAAGGTAAACGGAATGTTGACAGTGCCCAATCAAAACAAAGCTTATGTAACACCAGTTTATAACGGTGTCGTACAAACCCTGAATGTGCAGCCGGGAAGCAATGTGGCCAAGGGGCAGACTATAGCAACCATTAAAAATCCCGAACTGATGAAGATGCAGCAGGAGGTGCAACAACTGAACGAACAGATAAAACTGGCAGAATTAGAAGTAAATCGGCAGAAACAATTGGTGGAGGGAAATGCTGCACCATTGAAGCGGCTGCAACAGGCTCACACAGAACTGGCAACCCTGCGAAGCCAGCGATCTGGACTTCAAAAACAATTGGGAGGCATTGGCGCTTCGCAAAGTTATTCGTCGGTTATTGCAGTAAGAGCGCCCATCTCCGGTACCATTAGCAAAGTGATTGCCCAGATTGGCAGCAACGTGGACATGGCTTCCCCCATTGCCGAAATTGTAAATAATTCGCAACTCCATCTGGATATTTTTGTTTATGAAAAAGACCTGCCAAAGGTCAAGCCCGGGCAAATTATCCATTTTACACTCACCAATAACCCCGGCACAGAATATGATGCCACCATCTACTCTATCGGCACCGCATTTGAAGGTGATAGTAAAACGGTGCCTGTTCATGCCAGAGTAACCGGCAATAAATACGGTCTGATTGACGGCATGAGTGTAACGGCACTAATCAGCCTCGACAGGTCTGTAGGTGCAGCGCTGCCTACCGAAGCCATAGTAAGCGACAAAGGGCTTGATTATATTTTCATAGTGTCAGGAAAAGAAAACAAAGCAGATACCCATGACCATGCCGGAGAGAGAAAGGATGAAATAGTAACTTTCGAAAAGATCCCCGTAGTAAAAGGTGTTACCGACCTGGGATATACCCAGATTACGGCATTGAAAGAAATACCTCCCGGTTCAAAAATAGTTATCAAAAACTCGTTTTTTATCCTGGCAAAAATGAATAATACAGGGGAAGAAGGGCATGCGCATTAATGAAGCATATTTTGCTGATTCATAGTTTAAAATGAATTCCCTGATACAAGATTTTCTTTAAATGTAGTTTTAAAAGAAACATTTACTGTAATTAAAAACCAGGTTACATTTGATAAATTTGTGAGCGGTTCTTGCAAACCCAATATTGATTTTAATTCATATAACCTTTTTATAGGCAAAAAAGCATTACATAGCGGAAACAATTCAATTCAATATGACATACAGAAATTACAAGGCACCAAAAAGCTGAATATTAAAATTACCTTTTATCAGAATGGAGCGGCTGTAGCGCTTAATATTACTTATCATATTTTATTACCAAAAGGATACGAAATAAACAAAGTGACTACTATCGAAACTATACCTTAATCTTGCACCGATAAATATTAAGATTGGCTAAAAGACTTGCCGCCGATGATTTATTTAATACTCATTTTTACATTTCACCCATAAAGGTCAATGATTTTTATAAATTAATGTGCTCATAACAAAAAAGGAATAATTCAGTGAGTTATTCCTTTTTTTGGTTGCGAAGGGTGGGTTCGAACCACCGACCTTCGGGTTATGAGCCCGACGAGCTACCGCTGCTCTACCTCGCACTGCAAATGTACAACAAAAAATTGGATTGACAAAAGATTATTAAAAAAATCTTAACTTTGCAGCCGTTCTTTTTTAAAAATTGAACATAGTTTCAGCGTTTCCCGGGGTGCCTAATCTGATTTTCTTTCAGATGAAGCTGAGATAATACCCGCAAAACCTGATCAGGGTAATGCCTGCGCAGGGAAGGATTTGTTAGTATCCCTTCTTCTTTCAGCATTTCCCTTTCATTATTTTTTTTAACAATTCTGCCAACGGCAGGATAACTTAAATTTTAAAAAACAAATGAAGAGGATTTTTTTATTGGGATGTGCCCTTCAGGCCATCATTGCCACAAGTGCACAAAAAGAATTGATTGCACCCGACAGTATTTACGAATTGACTCCTGTGGAGGTAAAGGCTACACGGGTAAATGAAAAATCGCCATATTCCGTTAGTAACATTACGGCTACCGATATTAAAAAGCAAAATCTGGGTCAAAATCTGCCTGGTTTGCTACAACAAACACCTTCGGTTGTTGTCAATTCCGACGACGGAACGGGTGTGGGCTATGCTTCCATTAGAATAAGAGGTACCGATGCCACAAGGATTAATCTTACCATCAACGGCATACCAATAAATGACCCCGAATCGCAGGGAATCTTCTTTGTCAATTTCAGCGATCTGGCTTCTTCCGTCAATTCGGTACAAATACAGCGAGGTGTGGGCGCTTCTACCAACGGGGTGGGCGCATTTGGCGCTTCCATCAATATTTCAAATCTTAATCAAAGCAAAGAAGCAGCTGCTTCTATACAAAGCGCCTACGGTTCTTTCAACACCCTGAAAAATACTTTTCGTGCAGCAACAGGAATGTTAAAAAGTGGATTTCAGTTTGATTTACGTTTGTCCAAAATCAATTCGGATGGCTACATTGACCGGGCTTTCAGTGATTTGAAGTCGCTTCATTTCATTTCGGGATGGACATCCGGTAATGAAATGACAAATATAAAGTTTAACCTGATTACCGGAAAAGAACGAACCGGACAGGCATGGAATGGTGTAGGCATTTCGTTCAATGATAAAGAAAAACCCCTTCCTTATCAACAATTATTGGATAAAGCGGGTCGCACCACTAACGTGCTGGGGCAAATGCCCGACGGAACATTTTATAAAAATCAAACAGATAATTATCAACAGGACTACTACCAGCTTTTTGTGAATCATAAATTCAACAACAACTGGACAGCTAATCTGGGTACTTTTCTTACAAGAGGTAAAGGTTATTATGAGGAATACAGACCCGGAGAAAAATTTAAAAGTTATGGCCTTTCTGATCTGAAGATAAAGGACTCGCTCATTAAAAAAACAAATCTTGTCAGGCAGATATGGTTAGATAATTATTATTACGGTTCTGTTTTTTCAGCCAATTATAATAAAAAGAATACCGACTTTATTTTTGGAGGTGCCATTTTAAAATATGATGCCAAACATTACGGATTTATTAAGTGGGCCGAAATGGGTGTGCCTGTTGACTATCGGTGGTATAACCTGCCTGCACACAAGACCGATATAAATTTTTTTGGGAAAATACAACAACAATTAGCAGATGGCTTTTTTGCCTTTGGCGATATGCAGATCAGGGATGTGGTTTATAAAATAAGTGGTTTCAGAAAAAATCCTACTGTACAATCTGATAATCATTATACTTTTTTTAATCCTAAACTTGGGCTAAGTTATATTTTAAAACATGATTATAATGCGAGCAGCAAACTATTTGCTTCTTATGCCATTGCCAATAAAGAGCCCAATCGGGAAGACTTTGAAGCATCTCCCGACAATACACCCAGGCACGAAACTTTGTATGATGTGGAAGCCGGCTATCTATATAATGCCATAAACTATTTTTTGGGAATTACAGGCTATTATATGAAGTACAACAATCAGTTGATACTTTCCGGCAAAATTAATGACGTGGGCGCTTATGTAAGAACGAATGTAAAGGACAGTTACCGAGCCGGTATAGAGCTTACCGGAAGTGCAAGATTTACCGATTGGATAACTTTGGACGCAAATGCTACTTTTAGTAAAAACAAAATCAGAAACATCACTCAATTCAGTGATGATTACGACTATGGTGGCCAGATAGAACAGACTTTCTCAAACACGGATATTTCTTTGTCTCCAGGCGCTATAATGGGTGCTACAGCTACATTTGAGCCATTTTTCAATAAACTAAAAACAAACCGTTTTTATATAGATATTATGGAAAAATATGTAAGCCGTCAATATTTGGACAATGGAATGGATAAGTTGAAAAGCATCAATCCTTATTCGTTAACCGATCTGAGATTGCGATTTGAGGCCTCCCATAAAAATCTGAAGGAATTGGGTATTGTGCTGCTGGTCAACAATATTTTCAACAAAAAATATGAAAACAACGGTTATACTTTCAGTTACAAATATCATGGAACCTTAACCACAGAAAATTATTATTTTCCACAGGCAGGAATAAATTGGAACTTAGGAATTACAATTGGTTTTTAGTAGAACTATTTGCAAATGATGCCTGATTGATTTAAAAAGTAACGAACTTTATCCTTAAACTGATTTTATTATGCAAGTGATATTCCCTATTCTGCTGATTGTCTTTTTTGTAGGAATCATTTTTTTATTAAGGAAAAAGAAAAATATTTTGCAGCCCGATGTATCGGTTGAAAAAAAGTTATTGCAACATTACGTGCCATTCTATCAAAAATTAAATGAGGCAGATAAAGCTGAATTTTTGCATCGTGTCCAACTATTTTTATCCAAGGTGCGAATAACAGGTATCGATACTTTAGTGGAGGATATTGATCGCATATTTGTGGCTGCAGGATCGGTCATTCCGGTATTTGTTCATAAAAATTGGGAATACTCAAACATCGAAGAAGTACTGATTTATCCCGGATCATTTAATAACAATTTTCAATTGACCGGTGAAGAAAGAAATATTTTGGGAATGGTAGGCGATGGCGCTTTGCAAAATCAAATGATTCTTTCGCAGCAGGATTTAAGAAACGGTTTTTTGCATGATTACAATGCATTAAATACGGTTATTCATGAGTTTGTACACCTCATAGACAAGATGGATGGCGCCATAGATGGCATACCCGAACTCTTGCTTCCACAAAAACTGATAAAACCCTGGATACAGATTATGGAAAAAGAAACGGAAACCATAAAACAAGGTCAGTCAGAAATTAATCCATACGGAGCAACCAAAAAGGCAGAATTTCTGTCGGTGGTATCTGAGTACTATTTCAAACTTCCCGAACTGCTGCAACTCAATCATCCCGAACTTTTCTCTTATCTGGACTTAATGTACAAAGGAGAAAATAAGAAAACTGACATACAAAAAAACCGGCTCGATAGTATCGAACCGGAATATAAAACAAAGTGAAATTTTCTAAAAATCCAAACTTCCAAAGTTTTTGTCCCAATAGTATGACTTCTTAGGAATGATTCGTATCAAAGAAATATTTGGATCGTCATTACCCTTTGGTATCCATGCCTTTACAGAATGTGATGATTTACTTTCAATAATCTTTTTATCATTATATACATAAGCATCACCATATACAGTAAGGTATTCATTGCTTTTTAGAGAAGAGAACAACAGCTGCACCTTGTCATCTATTTTCACTTCTACATTTTTACTGCTTACATCCGAACTTAAAAACCACATATCTCCATTATTATCAACCTCCTGCAACAACATTGGCCGTGTATTAACGGGTTGATCATCAAGCTGGGTACAGAACATACACACTTTGGCGCTTTCTGCCAGGGTTTTTAATTTCTCAATAGCTTCCTTGTCTTTCAGATTTATTTTTTCGGCCATAAACATAAATTTTGTGCGGTAAAGTTATTACAAATTCAAACTCATTTAGCTCCGTTTTTTATGATTTTAGACAGGTTTTTGAAGGGTGCAAATCATAGATTTATTTCTTTAAAAAATTATTTTATCAGGGGGTGATACAACTAATTTAATTACATTCAAATTTTAGCAAACACAAGTTTCCTAATTTGAACATTTTGGACTAATTTTCGCTTTTTGATAAAATACGCTTCAAAACAATATGACAGAGGATAAAAATACTTTAAGCAATATCCGGGTCTTTTTTCAAAACGGTAAAACCATCCCCTACCCTTTCAGGTTGGATCAATTAAAAGCATTAAAAAAATCGCTGGAAGAAAATGAACAACTGCTAACAGGGGCGCTTTATAACGACTTGAAAAAAAGCGAAACCGAAGCATACCTGACCGAATTCGGGCTATTACTTTCAGAATTAAAACTGGCTATTAAAAATCTGAGGAAATGGATGAAACCTAAACGGGTAAAAACGAATTTAGTCAATCTGCCGTCATCCAGCTATTTGTATCCCTATCCCAAAGGAGTTGTTCTCATTATTGGCGCATGGAATTATCCTTTATTACTGAGCCTTGCTCCGGTAATAGGCGCTATGGCAGCAGGCAATTGTATTGTCCTCAAACCCTCGGAGCACGCTCCTGCCACTGCGGCAGCTATCGAAAAAATATTTAAAGAAAATTTTGATGAAAATTATATCCGTATTGTTCAGGGCGAAGGAAGCATTGTAGTACCCGAACTGATGAAACAAATTCACTTTGACCATATTTTTTACACCGGAAGCGGAATGGTTGGAAAAGCGGTATATGAACTGGCCGCTAAAAACCTGATACCTGTTACGCTGGAGCTTGGTGGCAAAAGTCCTGCAATAGTGGAAAAAGACGCCAATATAAAAATCGCTGCCAGGCGAATTGTTTTTGGCAAATATATGAATGTAGGTCAGACCTGTGTGGCGCCCGATTATGTGCTGGTACATGAAGACGTTCAGGAACAATTGGTAGCGGCATTAAAGAAGTCAATTCACGACTCGTTTGGTGTAGATAAACAACAAAGCGTTGACTATGGCAGAATCATTAACCACAGGCAGTTTGACCGATTGGTAGCGCTTATTGAAAACGCCGAAGGCGAAATTGTGGAAGGTGGCAACTTTGACAGAGATAATTTATTTATTGCGCCCACGATAGTTAAAAACACTGCATTGACCTCTCCACTGATGCAGGAAGAAATTTTTGGTCCTGTATTACCCATAATTAGTTTTAGGGAGCGAGAAGATGCTTTAAATATTGTGGCGCTGCACCCTAATCCGCTTGCTTTTTATCTGTTTACTTCTAATAAAAAAATTGAAAACGAGTGGTTAACCAAAGTATCTTTTGGCAATGGCTGTATCAACAATACGGTGCAGCATCTGGCGAACCCCTGCCTGCCCTTTGGCGGTGTGGGCCAAAGTGGTATTGGTGCTTACAAAGGAGAAAGTAGTTTCAGGGTATTTACCACCGAAAGGGCAATTATGAAAACACCTACCTGGTTTGACCCATCCATAAAATATCCGCCATATAGAAATAAATTAAAATGGTTAAAAAAATTTCTCTAATTTATTCAGTAATCTTATTTTTAACCACGATTAAATAATTGCCAATGAAAAAAAATGCATTTATTTCAAAACAAATTAAATTATGCACGATTTTTTATTTGAATTGATAATAATTTACTGAAACGTATTTCTGCTTATTAAAAAACTAAAACAGCTTAATTAACGAATATTCAAAAATTAAATTTAAAAAAAACAAACTGATGAAAAAGAGTTTTTTCTTATTACTATCAATTGTGTTCTTTTCAACCAATTTTCTGATTGCACAAAACCAAACCGTATCGGGCGTTGTAAGAGACAATGAAACAAATATTACGATTCCTGCCGTATCTGTCTTGATAAAAAATTCAAATCAGGGTACTAATACTGATGACAGAGGACGCTTTCAAATAACGCCGGGGAGCAAATTTCCCGTAGTTCTTATTTTTTCTTCAACGGGTTACGAAACAAAGGAAATCACCGTCAATAAGCCCGGCGCTATCAATGACGTTATTTTCGCCTCTCGCTCCACATTGGGCGAAGAAGTGGTGGTAAATGCCAGCCGTATGGCACAACGAAAGCTTACTGCGCCTGTTACTATTGAGCAGTTAAGCAAAAAAGATATTCAGCAGTCTCCCCAACTCAACTACATTGATGCGATTCAGGGCTTGCGCGGTGTGGACGTAACTGTTTCCAGTATGGGATTTAAAAGTATTACCACGCGTGGTTTCAATACCAGCGGTAATACTAACTTTACCCAAATAGTGGATGGGATGGACAATCAGGCGCCGGGTCTTAATTTCCCCTTAGGCAATGTACTTAGTGTCTGTCCATAAAGTAAGCGATTTCTAAAACGCATTAGTATATATTAATA